>ERZ1029878.72-NODE-72-length-24603-cov-95.694721_pt1 | contig 24603 bp, 25 predicted proteins | sample MGYA00519234_ERZ1029878 | MGnify/ENA primary metagenome ERZ1029878 (study PRJEB33666, sample SAMEA4610928) | skin metagenome | biome: Human-associated habitat; feature: Malodor aspect; material: skin | place: Philippines | collected 2015-08 ... | reverse complement strand
TAATTGAAGTAAACGACGGTATTTATTTAGTAGAAAAAGGATATGATGCTTACGAATATTGGAAAAATCACGGAACATTACCAGCTTCTTCATTTTTTAGTTTTACAAAAAATGTCTTTAAGGCAACTTATTATAAAGATTTAAAGAAAGCTAAAGAGTATGCGAAAAAGTGTGGTGGTCGTGTGTTGCAACATAAACCTAATTTGGAGGTAGTAGATTGAGCTGGTGGATAGTATTGATACCTATTGTGTACCTAGTATGGTTATGTATAAAGAGTAAGGGGGAACATAAGTGATAACGATTGAACGTCATGATATTAGAAAGTTAGAAGAATATATCCAACATGTAGAACGTTATCGTAAGGAATTAAAGGTTTGTGAGTATGAGTTATTAGAAAATCACGAACCAGAGAATGTAGGTGCTGGAAAAAGTAATCTACCCGGTAACCCAATTGAACGTCAGACAATTAAGAAGTTAAGTAACAAACGATATGTAATGTTAAGTAACATTGTGAATGGCGTTGATAAGTTGGTAGAAGAAGCAGATGAAGATACACTTGATATGATTAACAAAAGATACTGGGAATGTCCGATTGGTTGTTATGAGTGGGAAGATTTAGCAGAATACTTCGGAACAAGTAAATCAAGTATATTAAGACGACGCAACGCAATGATTAATAAGTTGGCTGAGTTGATTGGTTATGTGTAGATGGACTTGAAAGGCGTATAAGTCCGTGGGAAAAGTCGTTATTATGATAGTGTAAGAGTTATCTCCTAGTGTAGCGTTTTTATAAGTTACCCGGAGATGTACCTAACACAAGTGATTGGATAACCACTTATCATCTTGTAGATGTTATGGGTCCGATTACTGAACTGTCTATCTGTGAGGTAGGCAGTTTCGATAATACTCTTACATAGATTTTGTTTTTTTGGTTCTTACAATACGACTAATGTTTGCTGGCATTATGTTTCTCCTTTCAATTTAGATTTTGGCTATCCGAGAGCAACTCGGGTAGTCTTTTTTTTATTACAAATATATAGAGTTATTAACGTAAAGTAGGTGGTAGTATACGATGACAAGAATGCAAAATAATGCAACATTTGGAGCGTATTTAGACTTAACGAAAAAGCAACAAGATTATATACGCCTAAAGAACGAGACTAATTTAACAGAAGGCGAAATAGCTTCTGAAATTGACGTAAACCGTTCAACTATCTCTCGGTGGAAGAATAACGACAAATTCAGAGAAGGTTTTAGAGGTTATCAAGTTGAACATTTATCTAATCAAGTTCCTAAAGCGTTACAAACGATGATTAATTTATTAGACGCTAAAAGTGAATTAGTTAGATTTCAAGCGTCTAAGGATATATTAGATCGTACAGGTTACAACCCAGTAGAAACGCAAGAAATCGAAACAAATGCGACGGTGCAGTTCAATGACGATATCAATTGACTTATCTCAACTGATACCTAAGCACTTTCACGATTTATGGCGAGCAACTAAGAACCCTAGTATATTAAACGTAGTCGCTAAAGGTGGACGTGGTAGTGGGAAGTCGTCTGATATATCCATTATCATTACACAATTAATCATGCGCTATCCTATGAACGCTGTTGTAGTTCGCAAGACAGATAACACATTAGCAACGTCTGTATTTGAACAGATTAAATGGGCGATTGAAGAACAAAAGGTATCACACTTGTTCAAAGTGAAAGTATCGCCTATGGAAATCACATATATACCTAGAGGCAACAGAATTATCTTTAGAGGGGCGCAGAACCCTGAACGATTAAAGTCGTTAAAAGATAGTCGGTTCCCTTTTTCTATTATGTGGATAGAAGAATTAGGCGAATTTAAAACAGAAGATGAAGTGACAACAATTACTAACTCAATGTTACGTGGAGAATTGGACGAAGGACTGTTTTATAAGTTCTTTTTCTCATACAACCCCGCTAAGCGTAAGCAACACTGGGCGAATAAGAAGTATGAAACATCGTTCCAACCAACTAACACGTTTGTACATCACTCAACATACTTGAATAACCCTTATATATCTAAACAGTTCATCCAAGAGGCAGAGAGTGCGAAAGAACGTAACGAGTTAAGGTATCGTTGGGAGTATTTAGGAGAAGCAATCGGTAGTGGTGTTGTACCGTTCAACAATCTACACATTGAGAAGATACCTGATGACTTATATAACTCATTCGATAATATTCGCAATGCTGTCGACTTCGGATATGCGACTGATCCGTTAGCTTTTGTACGTTGGCATTACGATAAAAAGAAACGCATCATCTACGCAGTTGATGAACATTATGGCGTGCAAATAAGCAATAGAGAGTTTGCTAACTGGTTGAAGAAGAAAGGTTATCAATCTGATGAGATATACGCAGATAGTGCAGAGCCTAAATCTATTGCAGAGTTAAAACAAGAGCATGGCATCAGACGTATCAAAGGCGTTAAAAAAGGACCGGACAGCGTAGAACATGGCGAACAATGGTTAGATGATTTAGATGCAATTGTAATTGACCCAACACGTACGCCTAATACAGCGAGAGAATTTGAAAATATTGATTATGAAACGGACAAAGACGGCAACGTCAAACCGAGATTAGAAGATAAAGACAATCACACAATAGACGCTACAAGATATGCGCTAGAACGTGATATGCGTCAAAACAAAATTAGTATATTAACGTAAACGAGGTGGTTATTATTAATTGGCCATGGGAACGACCTTATCACGAAACGATAATGGAACAAATCAAGCCTAAGTATGAAACACAAGAAGAAATGATAATGCGATTGGTTAGAGAACATAAAGAGAATATCGATAATATCACAATCGGAGAACGATATTATAATCATCATCCGGATATTTTAGATGCACCATTTAAAACTGATGTGAATGGCGACTATGATGAAACTAAACCGGACTGGCGAATGTACACTAACTATCATCAAAATTTAGTAGATCAAAAAGTCGCATATACAGTAGCTAACCCAGTTACATTTGGTACAGAGAACGAGAAAGCACTCAAGACTATTCAACACGTACTTAATCATAAGTGGGATGATAAGTTGGTAGATATTCTAACTGCTGCAAGTAATAAAGGTATTGAGTGGGTACAACCTTATGTTGATGAGCAAGGAGAGTTTAAAACATTCCGAGTACCTGCTGAACAAGCTATACCAATTTGGACAAACAAAGAGCGTGACGAGTTAGACGCATTTATCCGTGTGTATGAATTAGATGGTGCTGAAAGAGTAGAATACTGGACTAAAGACAATGTGACGTACTACGAGTTGCAAGAAGAACAACTTATCCCTGACTTTTATCGTAGTGACGACCATATCCAACCACATTACTATCAAGGTAATAAATTAATGAGTTGGGGACGTGTACCTTTTATTCCGTTCAAGAACAACCCTCAAGAAGTATCAGATTTATTTATGTATAAAACGATTATTGACGCATTAGATAGACGCTTATCCGATACGCAAAACACGTTTGATGAATCAGTTGAGTTAATTTATATCCTTAAAGGTTATGAAGGCGAAAATTTAAAAGATTTCATGCATAACCTTAAATACTATAAAGCAATTAATGTTGATGGCGAAGGCTCGGGAGTAGACACAATTAAAGTAGAAGTCCCTGTTGATTCGGTTAAAGAGTATTTGAAGATGCTACGTGAATATATTATCGAGTTCGGTCAAGGCGTGGACTTCCAGCAAGATAAATTTGGTAATAGTCCTAGTGGTATCGCACTCAAATTTATGTATAGCAACTTAGATTTAAAAGCGAATAAGTTGAAGAATAAGACACTTACTGCGTTACAGGAGTTATTACAGTACATTATTGATTTCTACAAGTTAGATATCAAAGTGCAAGACATCGAGATTACATTCAACTTCAATATCATGGTAAATGAACTAGAAAACTCTCAAATTGCTATGAACTCAACAGCTATCTTATCTAAAGAAACAGTTATCGCTAATCATGCGTGGGTTGATGATCCAGTCGCAGAAATGGAAAGAATAGAACAAGAGAATATTGAACTCAATCAACAACTCCCAGATATTGAGGAGGGTTTGAATGGCAGAAAACAACAGTCCGAAGATAACCAACCAACATGATATCGATGATTACATTGATAGAAAGATAATGACAGCAGAGAAAGAGATAGAAATACTGTTTGCTAATCGCTTAAAGGAGATTAAACAAGAATTAGCAGATATGTTCTCTAAATATCAATCTGATGACGTATATGTGACGTGGACTGAATTTAATAAGTATAACAGGCTCAATAAGGAACTTAACCGTATAGGACAGATGTTGACACAAGATTATAGAGAAGTCGCAAAGATTATCAAACAATCTCAACAAAACGCCTATATAGAGAAGTATCTTATGAGCCTTTATTTGTATGAAATGGCAAGTCAAACGTCAATGGACTTTGATGTACCAACTCAAACAATTATACAAAAAGCAATAGAGCAACCCGTTGACTTAATTAAGCTAGTGCCGTCACTAGAACGTCACAGAAGTAACGTACTTAAAAAAATACGTATAGAAATCACTAAAGGTATTGTGAATGGTAAAGGTTACACACATATAGCTAAAGCCTTACGTGATGATTTAGGCATGTCTAAAGCACAAGCACAACGTGTAGCACGTACTGAAGCTGGTAGGGCAATGTCACAAGCTGGTTTGGATAGTGCGAAAGTAGCAAAAGATAATGGTTTATCTATGCACAAACGTTGGTTAGCTACTAAAGATACACGTACCAGACATACACACAGGCATTTAGACGGACAATCACTTAAATTACATGAAGTGTTTCATTCAAGTGGTTGTACTGCGCAAGCGCCTAAACTATTTAAAGGTGATGATGCTAAAGCTATGGCAAAAGAGAATATTAACTGCCGTTGTAAGTTACTTTATTACATAGATGAAGATGAATTACCTACTGTAATGAGAACTAAAGAAGATGGCGTTATTCCATTTACTACATATCGTGAATGGGAGAAAGAGAAACGGAAAGGTAGTGCTTAGCACTGCCTATTTTTTATGTCCAAATATGCTTATGACGTTAAAAGATGCAAGCTCATGCTAGACAGGACTAGCGTAATAAATAAATGTGAGGCGAAGAAATATGAAACGTGAATTTTTACGTGGTTTAAATGTAGAAGAAGAAGCTATTCCAAAGATTATCGACGAACATCATGAGAGTTTGCGTCAGTTCAAAGATAAAGCTGATAAAGTAGATAGTTTACAAGAACAACTAGACACTGCTAACAAAGAGATTAGTAATCGAGATAATCAAATCAAAGATTTACAAGCTAAAGCCGGAGATAACGAAGAACTTAATAACAAGTTAGAAGAAATCAAAAAAGAAAATGCCGGCTATGAGCAGAAAATCAAAGATGTACAACTGAATAAAGCAATTGAAGTCGCATTAGCTAAAGAGAATGCTATTAAACCTGAACAAGCTATTAAATTAATCGATACTACTGATTTAGAAGTAGACGAGAATGGCAATGTCAAAGGTTTAGATAAGTATATGAGCGACTTCAAAGAAGAGAATAGCTACTTATTCGAACAACCTAAACCAACGGGAAAAACACCTGATGACGGGAAAAACCCAAAACAAGATGACGGTGTCACAAAAGAACAGTTCAACAAAATGACTTATACAGAAAAAGTTGAATTAAAAAATAGTGACCCAGATAAATATTACGAACTTTCAAACTAGAGGAGATGGAATAAATGGCTCAAACTAAAGCCCAACACTTAATTGATCCAGAAGTATTAGTAACTGAAGTTAATGCAAAACTGGATAATGCAATCAGATTTACCCCTTATGCAGATGTAGATGATACATTAAAAGGACAACCTGGGGACACTATTACACGTCCTAAGTATGCTTATATTGGTCCAGCTGAAGACTTGCAAGAAGGCGTAGCAATGGATACTACTCAAATGAGCATGACTACTACTCAAGTAACTGTAAAAGAAACTGGTAAAGCAGTAGAAGTTACAGAAACAGCAGTTATCACAAACATTAACGGTACTTTAGACGAAGCGTCACGACAATTAGCTATGGCTATCGCTGATAAAGTTGAAATTGATTATGTAGATGAATTAGGTACTACTAAATTATCTGCTTCAGTTCAACCTAATGCTAGTGGTATTTTAGACGCTATTGAAGTATTCGATTCAGAAGATGAAGAAAATTATGTCTTACACGTTAACCCTAAAGACTATAACAAATTAGTTAAATCATTATTCACTGCTGGTGGAAATGTACAAGACAGAGCTATCTCTACTGGTGATGTAGCACAAATCGTAGGCGTTTCTAACATTGTAAAAACTCGTCGTATTCCAGAAGGAACTGCTTTCTTACAACGAAAAGGCGCAATGGAAATTGTTAATAAAAAAGCACCTGCTGCTTATACTGATTTTGACATTTTAAAACGTACTCATGTTTTATCTACTAACTACCATTATGGAGTTAATTTAAAAGATGATAACGGAGTAGTTAAAGTGAACTTCTCGGCTGATAGCACAGGTGCGTAATCGGAGGTAGTGACGTATGTATAAAGTAATCAAGTATTTCACAGACTTACAAGACAATAACTATGAATACAACGTTGGAGATCCATTCCCACGTACTGGTTTAGATGTAAGTGAAGAACGATTAACTGAATTATCCACAAAAAATAACCGTCAAAATAAGCCTTTAATAGAGCGTGTACAAGAGCAAGTAGCATTAGATGATATGAAAGTATCAGAACTCAAAGAACTTGCTAAACAACGTGATATTGAAGGCTTTTCTCATATGAAAAAGTCTGAACTTATCGACGCATTAAAAGGTGCAGAATAATGGACGCACTCGATGTAAAAATGCTCAACCAAACGCCTGTTGATGATACTTCACATGATGACGAGATAGACATGCTTATTCCTAAGTATTTGAAGTTAGCAGAAGAATATTGCAACCAAACTTTTGACGTTAAACATTTACCCACTGGCGTTGAGAAGTTTATTGCTGAATGTATTAAATATAGTGCAAACGGTAATATCTCATCACGTTCAATGGGTACGGTTAGCTATACTTTTGTAACTGAAATGCCTAAAGCGACATATAAGCATTTACGACCGTTCAGAAAGCTAAGATGGAGTGGTTATCATGTTTAACCCTTTTGACGAATTCCCTCATCACATCGCTATGGGTTCAAGAGAATTAGTAGGTGTGTATCCTAATGAAAAAGATCGCTTTAAAAGCGAACAAGTCATAAAAGGATTTATGGATACTCCTACATCATCTGAACAACTCAAGTTCTATCAAATGGATAACAATTACGATAGAAACCTATATACTCCGTACAGCGTGCCAATCACTAACAAAACATTATTTAAATATCAGGGTAAAACTTACGAAGTAGTAGGCGAGCCAGTAGATCAAGGCGGGCAACAAGAAATAAACCTTACTCGATTGCGAGAGTGTCCGCTTGGCTAAGGTTAAATATGGTAATTGGAACTTAGTTGCAGAACTCGAAGATTACAGGGAAGAAATGGAACGTTGGGTTAAAAGAGGTATTGCTAGAACTACAATGAAGATATACAACACAGCAGTAACGTTGGCACCAGTAGATACAAGCTGGTTACGTGAAAGTATCAGCTACGAGTTCTATGATGGTGGTTTTTCATCAAAGATTAACGTTGGTGCAGATTACGCTATATATGTGGAGTATGGTACTGGCATATATGCAGAAGGTCCGGGTGGTAGTCGTGCTAAACATATACCTTGGCGTTATCAAGACGCTAACGGGCAATGGCACACTACTAAAGGACAACATGCACAACCTTTCTGGAACCCAGCTATTGACGCGGGTAGAGCATTCTTCAATAAGTATTTTTCATAAGGTGGTTAAGATATGTGGGTATCAGTTGAACCATATCTATTTAATGAGATATATAACAAATTAAAAAGCAACCCTATCATCAACAAACAGCTTGGTGGTAGGGTTTTTGATTGCGTTCAGAAAGACGCTGTTTACCCATATATCGTTGTTGGGGAAACTAACGTCACTAATGATGAAACGACAACAAGCATGGTTGAAGATGTAGCAATTACATTCCATGTTTACAGTCAAACTCGCAATCAGTATGAAGCAAAACGAATCATTCAATTTTTAGGTTATATCCTAAACAACGAAATTGAAATCGAACACTATTCATTTATTAAAAGTCGAATTGATACCCAAGAAGTGATTACTGATATTGACCAGTACACAAAGCATGGCATCATTCGGCTTGTTTTTAGATATAGACACAATACATTACAAAGGAGTGTAACGAATGGCTCAAAATAAATACATCGCAGCAATTCAAATTGCCGATGAGAAGTTGGCAAAAGAATTATCCGAAGATGATGCAGTTCTTTTAGCTAGTTTAGCTGAAGGTGGCCATACTATCAGTAATGATTTATCTGAAATGATTACTGGTGGCAAAAAAGATTATGGTCGTAACTCAGTTGAAGAAGAAGTTAAATTAACGATTGATAAAGTACCCGGCGACAAAGGTCAAGAAGCCTTGAAGAAATCAGTAAAAGAATTCTTACAGTTACGTTTATGGATATGGGAAGTTAAAAAACGTGATGGCGTTCATAACGGTACATTCGGTTACATCGTTATTGAAGATCATGAATGGTCATTCGATGATGAAGATGACAAAATCGAAATCACTGCTAAATTCAAATTCAACAGTGCTGACGGTTCTCAACCAGAATTACCACCTGAATGGCTTAACCCTAGTGCATCAGCTCCAACAGTTGAATGGGAAGATATGGGCGAATATACAGGCACATATGAAGAAAGAAAACCTAGTGCAGGTGCTTAATAGAGGGCTTAATGCTCTCTATTTTATTTTATATAAGAAAGAGGTTAAAACATGGCAGAAAATACAATCAACCCTATTAAAGTATTAACTATTAATGGCGAAGAAATTAAAGCAAAGGCTACATTCTTATTCGATAAAAAAGCCGAGAAATTTGCAACTGAAGATAAAGATAATGAAGGTAAAACAACTAAAGTAGCTGGTTTCAATAATATTTTTAATGGTTTGCTAGAACGTGATACTAATTCAATTGCAGACTTTTGGGAATGTGCTACTGCTTACTTAGGTAAGAACGCACCTAAACGTGAAGATATTGAATTAGCATTATCTGAAGTTATTGAAGAAAAAGAAGATACATTAGAACTTTTACAAGGTGCATTAGATATCTTAAATAACAGCGGTTTTTTCAAACAAAAATCACGTCTATTCTGGACGCAAATGAATATCGCACCAACTATGGTGAAAGAAGACGAAAAAGAGAGTACGAAGAACGGTATTCAGTTCATGAAGGACAACTACAAAGAAATCATGGGCGAAGAACCTTACTCGACTACTCAGAAATAAGACAAATTACCAGTCAATACATAGGCTACCTACCCTATGACGAACTCATGAGCTTAACGCCTAATGAGTGGAAAGACTGGATAATAGGGCGTAAGCAAGCGTTGTTAGATGAACAAGAGAATATGTTGTTCATGGCACAAGCTAACGGCCTAGTACAAGCTGGTAAACCTCTAAAACGTATGCAAAAACAAATAGAACGTGCAAGATATGAAGTTCGTGGACAATCAGATGAATATGAACGTATGAAACAACGCAAACTTGCACAAAACAAGCGTAATAGAGAAGCACAAAAACGAGGTACACGTAGATTTTTAAATTCTATGCGTACAAGTCACAAAGGAGGGTAGCCATTGGAAAGGAATTTTGTAGCTAAGATTAGCGCAGTCATTAGTAATTTCCAAAGAAATATTAGAAAAGCACAACGAATGGCAAAGACTGATATTCCAGATGAAATTGAAACAGAAGTTGACGCTAATATATCAAAATTCAAACGTAACTTACAAAGAGCAAAAGCAATGGCTCAACGTTGGCGAGAACATAAAGTCGATATAGATGGTAATTCTAGTCCGTTAAGACGTGCTATTTCTTTTGCTAAATCAGAATTAAAAAGAATTAGAGATAAAAAAGTCGATATCAAAGGCGATAACGATAACTTAAAACGTTCAGTATTGGGCGCTAAGTTAAGTTTAGCTACATTACACGATAAAGTCGTACACGTTAAGTTTGATACACGAGGAATGACAAGAGCGCAAGTATTAACTAGAGCGTTAAACGATTCTTTAGATGAATACGGCGATAAAATGGACCAATTAGCTACTCGTATTCGTACATTTGGTACTGTTTTCGGACAACAAATTAAAGGTGTCTTAATTGCTAGTTTTCAAGGGCTTATCCCTATTATAGCTGGCTTAGTACCCGCAATCATGGCAATAGCTAACGCATTAGGCGTAGTAGCTGGTGGTGCGTTAGGTGTAGCAGGTGCATTTGGTATTGCTGCAAGTGGTGCGTTTGCATTTGGTGCTATGGCAGTAAGTGCGATTAAGATGTTGAATGATGGAACACTACAAGCTACCGCAGAGACTAAACGTTATCAAGCGTCGTTAGATCAAGTTAAATCAACATGGGCAAGTATCATCAAGCAAAACCAAGCACAAATCTTCAATACATTAGCTAACGCATTAGACACAGTAAATGTAGCATTAGGACGTATGAAACCATTCTTAGCTGGTGTATCAAAAGGAATGGAACAAGCGTCTAAAAGTGTCTTGAAATGGGCTGAGAACAGTCAAACAGCTAGCAAATTCTTTAATATGATGAACACAACAGGCGTTAAGACGTTTAACACATTATTAAGTGCAGCAGGACGATTTGGCGATGGTTTAATCAACGTATTCACTCAACTAGGTCCTTTATTTGAATGGACAGCTAAAGGTTTAGATAACTTAGGTAAGAAATTCCAAAATTGGGCTAATAGTGTTGAAGGGCAAAACGCTATTAAGTCATTTATTGAGTACACAAAAGAAAACCTACCTAAAATAGGACAGATATTCGGTAATGTATTTGCTGGTATCGGCAACTTAATGAAAGCATTTGCTCAAAACAGTTCTAATATCTTTGATTGGTTAGTCAAAATGACTGGCAAATTCAGAGAATGGTCAGAAGAAGTAGGTAAATCAGAAGGCTTTAAGAAGTTTGTACAATATGTTCAAGAAAATGGTCCAGTAATCATGGACTTAATCGGAAATATTGTAAGAGTATTGGTAGCATTTGGTACTGCTATGGCACCTATTGCAAGCGTAATACTTAAAGTAGTAACTGCCTTAGCTGGTTTCATTGCTAAGTTATTTGAAACACATCCGGCTATCGCTAAGATGGTTGGTATCGGTATGATACTAGCCGGCATTATGTGGGCGTTACTAGCACCAATTATCGCAGTTGGCACAGTTTTATCAAACGTATTTGGTGTTAACTTACTACAAGCAATCGGCAAAATGGCACGTTTTATGGCTTCTAGTAACATACTGAAAGGCGTATTGAACATCTTACGTGGTGCATTTAGCTTATTAGTCAGTCCAATAGCTAATATAGGCAGATTATTGCCATTATTAGGCACCGCATTTAGTGCTTTGACTGGTCCAATCGGAATAGTTATAGGCGTTATATTAGCGCTTGTCGGCGTAATCGTTTATCTATGGCAAACTAACGAAGATTTCAGAAACATGATTATTGATGCGTGGAATGGAATCGTTGATGCCATTTCTGGTGCGATTAGTTCTATCATTGGTTGGTTTACTCAATTGTGGGCATCTATACAACAAACATTACAACCTATCATGCCGATTTTGCAACAACTAGGACAAATGTTCATGGATGTTCTAGGTGGCTTAGTCATGGGTGCTATTCAATTATTAATTGGTGCCTTCCAATCACTATGGATGGCTGTTTCGGTTATTTTTACTGCGATTGGTGGAATTATATCAGCCGTAGTACAATTGATTGTCGGCTTATTCACTGCTTTTATCCAATTTATTACTGGAGATTTCTCTGGTGCATGGCAAACTTTACAAACTACAATACAAAATGTAATGACTACTATTTGGGATACGATAGTATCAATTTTCACCCAAATCTCTGAATTTATTTTCACGACACTAAACTCTATACTTGATACTAATATTACTAGCTGGTCTCAAATTTGGTCAGCAATAACTCAGTATGTTTCACAAATTTGGTCTAGTGTTACAAATTGGTTTAGTCGAGTAGCACAATCTGTATGGCAGAAAATGGTGCAGGCTTATAACTATATCGTAAACACTGGTTCTCAATGGGTTAGCTCTATCGGCTCAACTATTTCTAATTTCTGCAGTCGAGTTGCTAATGGCTTTATGAGAGTAGTCCAATCAGTATGGCAACATATGCAAGAAGCATATCAAAGAGTTGTATCTGGTGGCTCTCAATGGGTATCAGGAATAGTCAACGCAATGTCTAATTTTGTTAGTAGAGTTGTTAACGGCTTTGTTAACGTAGTTTCTCAAGTCCAAGCAGGAATGCATCGTGCTTATAGTACAATCGTTGGTTTTGTTGGTCAATTTGCTAGTGCCGGAATGGACTTAATGCGTGGTTTAGTTGACGGAATAAAACGTGGTTTGTCTTGGGTAGTTAACGCAGCCAAGAATGTAGCACAAAGCGCAGTTAACGCAGCCAAAAGTGTATTACGAATACATTCACCTTCACGAGTGTTCAGAGGTATTGGTGGATATATCTCACAAGGTTTAGGAATAGGTATCATGAAAGACAGTAACAGAGCAATTGATGCTAGTCGTCGTTTAGCTAAACATGTTACAAGTGCATTCGAACCTATGATAAACAGCAACCTTACTTCTGAATTTGGTAATGGTATGAATTCAGACGTTAACGCTCACATGACTAAAGATGTACAACACAGCATGCAAGAAAATAATCGACCTATCGTTAATGTAACTGTTCGTAATGAAGGCGATGTTGATTATATTAAATCTTACATTGAAGAAACTAACTCTAAAGATGCAAGTTTCGGACTATTTTAAAGGGGGACAGTTAATTGATATTACATGACGTAGAAGTTTATAAAGATAAACAACATTATAAGATTAGCGATAACCCTTTCACTCTGAACATGCTAAGAGTAGTTTCTTACGATGTTAAGGGTGCTGGGTATAATCGTGATTTCAGTAATATAGATAGAGTGAATGGGCGTTTCCATAATTCCACTACCGAATTGAAGAAAACGGTTGAAATGAAACTACGCTTTAACGTTCAGAAAATAGAACATGCGTCTTTCTTAAAAGCTAGGTTACAGGAGTTACTAAGAGGACAATACTATCTCAGAGAACTTGCAGCGTCTGAAACTGAAATCAAATTCGAGAATATATTCGAACCTAAAAACCAACAACCTACCCTTGAATATGTTGACGGTAGACAAATCTATGTAGGTTTAGTCAATGAAATCTCATTCGATACTACTCAAATATCCGGTGAAATTGATTTAGAATTTGAAACAATCGAATTACCATATTTTGAAAGTATTGGATATAGCACTGATTTAGAAAAAGAAACAAACAATATTAATAAGTGGGGTGCTATTGATACTGATCCGTTTGAAGTTGAACAAAAATATAGAAATTATACGTTCTATGATTTAAAAATCGGCGATGTATATTACGGCGGTTCTGTACCTATTAAGCAATTTAACCAAGATAGTGTAGTTGAACTCACTCTAGGTGAAGATATAAGTAAAGATGATAGGTCAGGTTTAACGTTCTATATCACTAATGGTAGTAACGCTATCAAAATTAGTGGTTTAGATATAAAAGCAGGCGATGTTATTCGTTTTGACGGTATTCACACTTATAGAAACAAGATAAGAATTGATGATTATAACCAAACTGGGGAACGTCCTGTATTAGTTCCCGGTTGGAATACATTCCACAGTACAAAAACATTACAAAAAATAACATTTAAGCATAAACGCTATTACATGTAAGGAGGAATGATAAATGCCAATAAAATTAAAAACATTGCAAGGTGTTGGGCAGTCCTTACATGTAGATACTGTGCTAAACGAAAAACTAAACGAAGATGGTTCTCTAGAGTTTGATATTATCGAAAATAAAGCTACTTTTGACGCTATTGGTGCAATCACTAAGATGTGGACGATAACAAATGTTGCAGGTTATAAAGATAAACGAGAGTATCGTATTGTCATTTTAGACAAAACAACTATCGGCGATAAACAAAAGTTAAGTATCAAAGCTAGACCGGTGGAACTTGATGATATGAATAATCTTCGTATTTACGAAACCTACAATGGTAGTTATACAGGAAAAGAATACTTCGATTTAGTGTTCAAAAATACAGGATATAAATATAAGTTACATGCAAATGTCACTTCTAGTCGCTTTGAGAATTTAGGTAATCACGACACTAACCTTGAGTTATTCAAAAAAGGTTTAGAACGTTACATTTTGGAATATGAATATGATCCAGATACAAAAACATTCCATTTATACGATACCGTAGAACATAAAGCAAACTACTATATTAAAGCAGGAATTAATGCGAATAACATCAAAATTCAAGAAGATGCCTCTAAATGTTTTACCTATATTAGAGGTTATGGTGGTTTTGATGAACAACAAACCTACAATGAAGCTAGTTTACAGTTTGATTATACTCATCCACTTGCTGATTTAATTGGTAAACGTCATGCACCACCAGTTGTTGATGGTCGAATGACAAAAGAGAAAACTCTCAAAAAAGCTATGGAATTAACAATAGCTGAAAGTCTTAAAACTTCTATTACATTAGATTTTATTTCATTAAGAAAACACTTCCCTGAAGCAGTGCCTAAAATAGGCGATATTGTCAATGTCATTGATGATTTGATAGGTTTGAACGCTTATGTGCGTATTATTGAAATTACGACACATAGAGATGTGTATAACGAGATAACCAAACAAGATATCGTATTAGGTGAGTTCAGAATGAAAGACAGATATATGAAGGCAGTTAATAACGCTGCGAACTATGTATCAGCTATTAATTTCAATAAATCAAATCCTGCTAAGTTTGCTAGAGAAATGCAAGCACAAAACAACGCAAATACTAAAACGAACCAACAATTATTAGGTAGAACTGAACAATTAAACAGCAGATTGAAAGAAACTGAAACCAAGAGCGTTACAACTAAGAACGGTACTATAATTCATGATTTCACAAGCAAATCATCAATTAAAAAAGTTAAGACAATTGGAACAATAGGCGACTCTGTTGCGAAAGGTTCACATGCGACATCAAATTTTACGGATATGTTAGCTAAGAAGTTGAAAGCAACATCAACCAACTTAGCTGTAAGTGGAGCGACAATGTCGATAGGCAAAGAAAATAGTATATACTCACAAGCAAGCAAAATAAAAGGCGATTTAATCATCGTACAAGGAACTGATGATGATTGGATAGACAACGTACCAATAGGCACTGATAAAACGGACACTAAAACGTTTTACGGTGCCTTTTATAGTGCAATTGAATTGATTAAGAAAAATAACCCTAACTCAAAACTTATCGTCATGACACCTACAAAACAGTGTTATATCGTGGATAAGAAAATCACACGTAGAGATACCGACAAGAACACTTTAGGTTTGACGCTTGAAAATTATGTAGGCGCTCAAATAGACGCTTGTAATGAGTTAGATATTCCAGTTTATGACGCTTATCATTCATCACAATTTAAACCGAATATCCCTTCTTATAGAAAAACTAGCATGCCTGACGGTTTGCATCCTAATGAGAACGGACACGAAGTTATCATGTATGAATTAATCAAAAACTTTTATGGCTTTTATGGCTAAGGAGGTCAAAAATGTTAAATTTAGATAATTTGATTACACGATTACATTCATTCTTTAGTTATAAATTTATCGACCAGTTACAACGTAATTTTGAAGATATAAAATTATGGGCAGATAGTTCTAACAAAGCATTGAATGATCATAAGAAACAAAAAGATGATGCACATACCAGTGACCAAATTAAGCATGTTACTAAGAAAGGACAAGATGTTTCCCTTTCTGATGCATTGAATTACCACAATGAGAAAGTAACTAATTTAGTTCTAGGTCATAACGGTAATGGCATGCAAGAATTGAGAGCAAGTCGTACATCAATGGATGCAGAAAATTTTGATGACTTATCAGGACGTTTGTACCACGACTTTTTAAGAGAAGAAAATGAACGCAAGAATTTACGTGAAGAATTACTGAAGAAAATTCAACGTGTGGTAAATGTAGATGACTTTGGAGCAGATCCAACAGGTCAAAAAGATAGTACACAAGCATTTAAAGACGCATTAGGTTACGGTAATGTCATGGTTAACATGAGTGGTGGTACTTATCTCACAACAGGTATTAAGATGCCTAACAACTCACGTTTAGTAGGACAAGGTAAAGACATTACGACAATTAAATTTATGGACAGTACACCAGCTGAGAATATTGGTATTACTAACTTGCGAATGAGTGGACATGCCGAAAACATTTCACTAGAGAACTTTACATTTGATGGTAATAAGTTTAGACAAAATAAATCACTCAAACCAACAGGTGGTTCACGTTCAAGTAATATTCGATTTGCTGGCGTAACGAATGGTTACATTTACAATGTTAAATCACATAGTGCTTTATTACATTGTATTGACGTAACTTATGCCAATGATGATTACTACTACGAAGGCGATGGAAATAGAGTTCCATACGCATTAGAAAGTAAGCATATTCATATCGATAATTGTGAAGCCTATGCTTGCGGTGACGATGCGATTACCACCCACCATTCACGTTATATCACGATTACTAATTGCTACGCTCATCATCCAACAATTACTGGTGGTAATAGCAACGGAATTGAAATAGATGACGGTTCACAATTTGTATTCTTATCAGATAATCGAACAGAAGGTAACTTTGGTGGTGTTGAAATCAAAGCACATGCCACTGCTAGTGCTGCAAGATGTGTATTTGTTAATAACCACGTATCTATTGAAGATTTAAGGGCATATAACATTCGACACATTGGACATCATAGATCTAAAACGGATGCTAAATCTAAAACTGCTTATGATGTAGCATTAAACAATTGCGTAGCTTTATATCCTAAGTACAATGGAGTTTATCCAGGCTCTACTCCTAGAGCATTACTAATCAGTGCATATAGAAACGTATCAATTAACAATTTTACTGCAATTGGAGATAGTGATTTTGGAAAATTAGAAAGTGGCAAGATAGACACAACTATGCCAGTTATAGCAGTTCAATTTATGGCGGAAAACGTAATCTTAAACAACATTAATATTACTGGTTTCAAAAATGCAGGTACTGATATTAAATTCTTTGGCGGGGATAATAGAGGTACACGCTTTATCGTGAGTAATGCTAATATTTATAATTCTTCATCTAAAATCGGTATTGCTAGTGGCGCTGGAATTTATGATCTAAAAATCACAAATTGTAACTTAAAAGGTACTGGAACAGGTAACGGAATTGAAACTTACAACAATACTACGATCATTTCTGGTGTAACAGCAGATAACTATACAAATGGTGCAGTTATTGCCAAAGAAAAGTACAACGTAGTTCCTACTGTTTTAAAAGGTGGAGCAAGTATTGCTTCTACTGGTGGTGGTGGCGTTGCAGATGTAAGTGCTGTAATCGCCTCAACAGGTGGCTCGAAAGCATATAGCAACCGTAGTTATGTAATTGGCTCTGGTGGTGGTTCAAAAGCCTATGGTTCACGTTCTAGTGTTATGAACTCATTAGAAAGCGAGACTCAAAAAGGCGGACACACTCAAATTGTAATCAATAGTCGTAAAGTAAAAACACCGGGGAATTATCATATTTCAGGTGGTTATTCAGATAAAGGTAGTCCGTCAGAAAGTAATATTAAGTTCGATTTAAGCACTTTATCGGGAAATTTAACTTTAGCTGGTAAATTAACGCAAAATAGCGCCGATATTGCCGAGTTATACGAGTCTCAAAGTGGCGAAGCTATTCCGTTAGGTACAATCGTTACATTAGATGCTGGAAAAATTAGAAGAGCGCAACCAGATGAACCTATATTAGGCGTTATCTCTGGTACTGCTGCATTAGTGGCAAATGACAAATCATATCATCATAAAGATAGATATTTAGTTGATGACTATGGTGTTTTAGTTACTGAACACAAACAAGTATCATATACAGATGATGATGGTAATGTTCATTATGAATGGCGTGATGTTCCAGTAGAAAACCCTAACTACAACCCTAGTTTGCCTTATGTATCACGTTCAGAACGACCTGAGTGGAACGCAGTCGGCTTGTTAGGACAAATTTATACTAATGTTGATAAAGATGTTATTGCGAATGATTTTATCAATAGTCGTGCTGGTGTTGGTTATACAGATAACGCTAACGGTAAAGGTTGGGTGCAAGAAATTACTTCACCTTATTCAGAAGATAGAGGTTGTGCAATCGCATTAGTAACGTGGGGGGTTAGATAATGGAATTAGAAAAAATAGCTAAAGTCGATTTAGAAGAAAGTGCATATTTAAAACCGGTATCTGATAAAGGTATCGGTTTTTATAATTTAGATAAAAATACTGCACAATTCCAATTTAGAGTTACTAAGAATGATAAACCATTATTAATTTCAGACAAGAATGTTAAAGGTTACGCGTTCTTTAAAGCAATGAACGGTACAGAAAACCAACGACCTAGTATTTCCGGAGTGTTAGATGTAGATTTCATTGATCCAATGCGTGGTTTAATTGGTGTAACTGTTCCGGGTTGGTTCCTTAAAAGTGTAGTTAAATCGGAAGTGTTAGGCGAAGTATATTTATCGCTTAATGATTACAATAACTTAGGTAAAGATGACACAGTTGTATTAGGAACTTTCTCATTCACTGTTCGTGATAGTTTAGTTAATCAAATTGATAGTGATATTAAAGTTTCTTACATTCGTATGTTTGATGAACTTCGTACAGAAATTGAAGGTAAAGTACAAGAATTAAAACAAGAAATTTCAGATACAACTGATTTAGTAAGTGAAGTTAATCAAATTGTAGAAAATGCAAAAAGCAAAGTTATTCAAATTAGAAATGAAAGTATTTCGGCTATTGATACAGCGAAGTCTGATGCAGTAAATACAATTACATCAACGAAAGATAATGCTATTCGTGACATTGAAGCTACCAAATCGCTTGTAACAGGTGATTATGAAACAATCAATGCAAGTATTCAACAAGCGATAAGTGACGCTAAAAGTGATTTTGAAAATAAAAGTAATAGTGCTAATCAAGTTATTGACAGTAAAATCAATCAATTCAATCAAAAATTACAAACAGATGGCTTTACCACTCATTCAGATTTAGATGAAAAGTTTTTATCAACTAATTGGCAGAAATTTAAACTCACAAATGATGATGGTACAAATTTTTACGACTCAACAGAACAAATTGATTTCTCAAACAATACCCAATTATTCAATTTACCTATCGGAACAAGATACATCACTTCATCTATCAATAAACCTTTAGACACTTCTTCAAATGGATGGTTAACGAAATACAATTTTAATAACAATGTCATGTTATTAAAATACCAACCTTTCAATTCCACAGTTATTTATCAGAAAAGATTTTATAATGGTTGGAGTAATTGGGAACGTGTCAGTTCGGATATTGTCGATACTGGTTGGATAGATATGCAAATTGTGAACGGTGCTACACCTAATAATCAACTTATTGCTGATGGCGGTTTTACAAGTGCTTATCGAACTATTACTCAAAATGGTGTTACTAAAAAAATGGTGAGATTAAATGTTACGACCATTGCTCATGGTCAAACTATTGCAATGTTACCTAAAGGTTTTGTCAAAAATTTAATCTTTTTCAACATTAGCACACCACGTTCTAAATATTTAGGACGTATTGCTTTAAACCCTTCTGGTTTAGTCGATTTTAGCGCAGTTGGAGATGCGACGACATGGAAAGACACAGATTATGTCTATGGACAATATGAATGGACGGAGTGATGATATGAAAGTAGTTTATTTATGGAAAAATGGACAACAAGTTTTAGTATTTTCAAACAATGATGGAGAATATGTTTATCCTAAAGAGAATTGGACTGAACAAAAACCTCCAACAGGTATCTACGCACCTTTTTATTACGATGGTCAAAAGTGGGTAGGTCAATCTAAAGAAGATTTTGAAAGTAATGTAGAAACTCCTACTGTTGAACCAGATGAAAAAGATTTAGTTATCGCAACACTATCAGAAACAGTATTAAGTCAACAAGAAGAAATTAAAAATGTTCGAAAAGATATAGCTAGCATTTTAGAAATTTTGTTAAGTAATGGAGGTACATCTAATGTATAGATTGGTAAAACGATATTACGATATGAAGTTTTTTTCTTTAAATAGAGTAAAACAAGCAGTGGGCGTTAAATGGATCACTGAAGAAGAATATAAAGAGATTACTGGTTTTGATTATGAGCCACTAGCAGAGTAGTTAGTGGCTTTTTATTTTAAGTAAAGAAGGTGTAGCACATGGAGGATAATTACCAAAGATGTGAAAAGGACTACGAAGCAAGAATACAAAGGCTTGAAGATAATGACGAAAAAATCTTCGCATCTTTGGAAGAAATCAAAGACGGTCAACACAATCAAGAATTAATTAATCAAAAAATGAATTTCACTTTGGATAGTATTAATCGAGAGCGTGAGATTGACCAAGAAAACAAAAAAGAAAACAAAAAGAATATCAAAGAAGTGAAAATGTTAATGTTAGGAACAGTGTTCACGATTGCTTCTACATTAATAGTTACAATTTTACGCATGGTTCTTGGTATTTAAGGAGGGACAATATGTTCAAATTATTTGAAAAAGCTAATTTTTGGTCTTGTTTCTGGTTTGGAAATTGTAAATAGAAATCTTGTAAGTCGGCACTTTTAGTGTCGGCTTTTTATTTTGCATAGAAACGGGGTGCATATATGGGACTACCAGACCCGAAGAAAAGGAAACCCACTGCATCTGAAGTAGCAGAATGGGCAAGAAGTAGGATAGGGAAACGGTTAGATATCGACGGTAGGGGTGGAGCGCAATGTTGGGACTTACCTAACTACATTTTAGGTCGATATTGGGGTTTCTGGTGTAATGGTAATGCAATTCACATGGCATGGTATAACTATCCTAAAGGTTTCAAAGTTTATAAGAATACGCCTAGTTTTGTACCCAAGCCGGGCGATTTTGCAGTATGGGGGACAGGTTCTTTTAACAATGGTGTAGGTCATGTTGCTATCGTAGTTGGTCCATCTGATAAAAATCGTTTTACTAGTATAGATCAGAATTGGTTCGGGGCTAACTCATATACAGGATCTCCTGCTGCTAAAGTCAATCATACTTACAATGGTTTACTAGCTTTTGTGAGACCTGCATATCAAGCAGAAGTTAAACCTAAGCCTAAACCTAAACCAGAAACAAAACCACCTACAACTTCTAAACCTTCCGAAAACAAAACTGAAACAACTAAGAATATGAAAGAAGATACTAAGCCGATTACTAAAAAGGTAACTAAAGTGTCTTACACTTCATTTGCTTCTGATTTAGATAAGCAACTTGAATATATACATCAATTTGCAGTAGATGATGGTAAACCGATTGGAAAAGTAAAAGGTATCTACATTAAAGAATGTCCTTACCTGCGTTCAGTAGAAGAACTTTATCTACAACGTAATAAATATGTTAGTGATAGCGAATACCCACACGTTTATATAGACAGGGAGCGTATTTGGACACCTAGAGCAAGTGGACATATGGCACCAGAACATCCCGGTTGGCTTGTTCTTGAAGTATGCGGAGGACAAACAGAAAGTAAACGTCAATTCATGCTTAATCAAATACAAGCGTTGATATACGGTGTATGGCTTATGAGTTGGAGCAAAATCAAGTTATCTGAATCAACTATTAGATGTGACGAGAATATTTGGCGTACTATGAAAGATTTAATCAACTATGACCTTATTAAAAACAACATTCCTGATGAAAGTAAGTATAAAGAAGTAGAAAAGAAAATTATCGGAATGTACTTGAATAAAGATAAATTACAAAAAGAAGTAATCACAACGACGACGACTAAAACAACGATTAAAGTTAAGAATACAACTTCTGTTGATACACCTGCTAAAAAATCTACACCGACAACTAAGAAACCTACTACATCTAAACCTAAACCAACGCCAACTAAACCACGTATTGTCGAAGAAAAAAGCACATATTCATTCCAAACTGCTTTAAACATGCAAATGTCTCGTGGTTATCCACAAAAGAGCAATGGTTATACATGGTACTTCCCTAGTCGTTCTGATGTAAGTGCAGCAATGAACCCTAACACAATTTGGGATAGTTCAGTACAACGTTACCAAATGCTTGATTTAGGTAAATATCAAGGTATTCCAGTAAGTAAGTTAAATGTCATATTAAAAGGCAAAGGAACATTATCCGGACAAGGTAAAGCTTTTGCTGATGCTTGTAAGAAGTATAACCTGAATGAGATTTACTTAATCTCTCATGCTTTCTTAGAAAGTGGTAATGGTACATCTAACTTTGCTAGTGGTCGTTATGGTGCTTATAACTACTTTGGTATAGGTGCATATGACAACAACCCTAACTATGCTATGACATTCGCTAAAAACAATGGTTGGACAACGCCAGCTAAAGCGATTATTGGTGGTGCTAAGTTCGTAAGGGGCGACTATATAAGCAAAGGACAAAATACATTGTATCGTATGCGTTGGAACCCTAAACATCCAGCAACGCATCAATACGCAACAGATATTAATTGGTGTAAGCATCAAGCAACAAACATAAACTATTACTACAAAAAAATAGGTTTAAAAGGTCTTTACTACGTTAGGGACAAATATAAATAGGGCTATCTACTGACAGTAGGTAGCCCTTAATTATTCAAAGAAGGTGCATATATGATAATCAAAATGACAGACGTAGAAACATATATCAACCCTAGAAATATTGATATAGGGGATATTGGTAGTCGTTTCTACACAGAAGATGAAAATACTGCATTTATCAGAATTAGAATTAATTACAATGGCAGTCCGGTTGATTTAACTAAAACAGATATGAAACCTAAACTCGATTTATTTATGGAAGATGGTTCTGTATTTATTGATGAAACAATCGAAGTGTTAATTCCTGAAAGTGGTTTGATCCAATATGACATACCTTCTAATGTTATTAAGCATATTGGAAAAGTAAACTGTAAGTTATTCATGGAAAGCAACGAACGTTCTGTTCATGTTGCTAACTTCTCATTCTCAATTGTTGATAGTGGTGTAGAGAAAGCAGTAGCTAAAGAAATTAATCTAAATCTAGTTAAAGATACAGTTAAACAAATTATGTCTGAAGATTTAACAGTATTACTAAATGATGGTTTCAAAGAAAAACTAACTAATGATTTAGAAAATTATCTATCTACACATAATGATGAATTTAAAGGTGCTAAAGGTGATGTAGGTCCTCAAGGTGAGCAAGGGCCACAAGGTGTGAAAGGAGAAACGGGACCACAAGGAGAGCAAGGTATCGCTGGGGAAAAAGGTAATGTAGGTCCTAAAGGAGACAAAGGGGATAAAGGCGAACAAGGTCCTGCTGGAATTTCACCTTCTTTACCTGATTTTACAAATTGGCAAAAAACTAAATTAACTGACACAAAAGGTAATATTATCCTTTTAAATGATTTCGATTTTAATACTATTGACAAATCTAATTTAACGACAGGTTTTTATTACGTTACTAAAGGGATAGGTTTACCCACTGGAGTTACTAATTATGGCTATGTAACGTATAAACGATTAAACGATACCGTCCAAAGAATAGAATATTCTCCATTCAATTCACCGGATATATACGTTAAAAACAAATCAGATACTTGGTCTGATTGGAAAAAAGCTACGTTAGATACGACAGTATTAAATAGTTATGCAACACAACAATATGTAGATAATGCTATTAAACAGTATGTTGATAATAAATTAAGTAGTGGCTCTACAAGTTCAACAACCACTCCGACAACATCAACTAGCTTCCAAATTCAAAAGAACTTATTAACTAATGTAACGACTAACGATTTGGCCGTAAACTCTAGTTTATTAAGCTATAAATATGAAGCGTTGCAACGTACAGATTCTGGTAAGTATGGTTTCAAAGGCACATTTGTAAATAATAACAGTAATGATATTAGTATGGTTATTTCAGTAGATCAAATAGATACTAGCGAAAAAACTGTGACGTTAAAACCGGGAACAAATAACGTCGAGTTAACATGGACTGTTGATGGAGCAAGTCCGTCAATTTACTTCTCAAATACACTAAGAGTAAAAATAGATAATTATAATGGCATTACAGTTAAATCTAGCACATTACAATTCGGTAAATTAGTTTAGTCGACACTTTTAGTGTCGGCTTTTTATATTGAGGTGATTAAATGTACACAAACGTACTTAATTTAGAAGAAAGTGTAGATGGTAACAGAATTAAGCAAGG
>ERZ1029878.71-NODE-71-length-24625-cov-20.531868_pt1 | contig 24625 bp, 21 predicted proteins | sample MGYA00519234_ERZ1029878 | MGnify/ENA primary metagenome ERZ1029878 (study PRJEB33666, sample SAMEA4610928) | skin metagenome | biome: Human-associated habitat; feature: Malodor aspect; material: skin | place: Philippines | collected 2015-08 ... | reverse complement strand
ATAGATGAATTTATAAATAATTTTTTAAATATCATGCAATTGAAGTAAATTTATCAAATAATTTATAATATAATAAAAAAGAGGTGAATATAAATGGAATTATATTTTAAAGGCGATCAAAATTCAGCATTATCAGTAAGACATATTTATCATATTTTAGAATCTAAAGCTAAAAACGTTAAGCCTGTTTTTGAATCATTAAATGAATTGCATGATGATATTAAAAAATTTAATGAAAAAAATGATGATTTAGATATTATGAGTAAATATGAAGTATTAAGCGATTATGATGTTTATATTGAAGATGAGATGTTGGTCTCAATTGTTAATATTAAAAATTTATCAATTGATGATATTGCTCCATCAAGAGATGTTATTTATACTCAATTACAAAATATTAATCAAAGATTAATTGAGATGATGACAAATTATCAAAGAATCATATTAAGCAATTTTTATGAATTAAATGAAGAAATTGAACAATCATCAAGTAAAAGTAAAAGAACATTAATTGAACGATTAAACGAGTCAAAAAATAATATTTTAGGCTATCTTGAATCAATTAAACGTATTTCATTAATTGAAATGTATAACCAATCAAGTAATCATAGAAATAATAAACTTGATGAGTTAGAAAATTCAACAGCTTTATCTAAATGGATTTCATTATTAAAACTTGATCCAACTCTTAAAAACTTCATTAAATCAAAATATGAGTTTTTAATTAAATTAGCTGTAATGCACATTGAGTCTAAAGTAGAAGAAGGTAGTAAAGCTGAAATTGAATTTGCAAAAGAAGGTTTTGTACGTGATGCAGTGCATAAACTTTTCGATGAATATTATGAATTATTAGTTAGTCAAATTCGTCAAAATTTAATTGCAAATGAAGATAGAGATGTTATTATTAATAAATTAGAAAAGATTGTTCAAAACGCTTTAGAAAGACATTTAGAAACAATATCTGAATTATTCGACGAAGCATATGATACAAAATAAATATAAAAAAAAAAGTAACTTTCTGTACGTATATTTTATACGTACAGTTTACTTATGTCTATTAATCATATAAAATTATGATTATATTAATATAATTAAATAAATTATATATAGGTAGGTGTAATAATTTGAATGAGCAATTTACAAGATAAAATTAATGAAGCTCGTGATAATAATGAAAAGTTGGTAAATAATGCAATAAATGATATTGAACGACAAACTTATTATCTACGAACAGATTATGATAGATTAACAATTGATAGATCAACAAAAGATAGTCGAAGAGATGCTGCTCTTAAAATTTTAGAAAGAGTTCGAAATGGTGAAATTGAAAAAGTTGATGAAGATGATATTTATAATGTTCATCATAATATTGATACAAAACAAGAAAGTAGTAATAATCAATATGAAGATTTAAATAAAGATTCATTATCAAATACAAATAATTCTCATCAAAAAGAATTAAAAGTTAAAGAAAAAGAAGTACAATTTGATGAATTAACAGCAATTGATCGATTAAAAGTTATTTCAAAATTAATCAATAATGATGATCAAAAAGATGTTCAATCAGAAGATAATTTAGAACCTGAAGATTTAATGGTTGATAAAAATAAAGTGTTTAATAATGAATCAAAATTTGATTCATCAGAGACGAACTATGAGGCTCTGAACGATAACCAAAATCAAGATTTAAATCAAATTTCTAATAAAAGAAATAAAAATATTGAATCTGATAAATCTGATTATGATAAAGAGTATGAAGAAATTGAAGATTTTGAAGAACCTGATAAATTTGAAGAGTCTGAAAATATAGAAAATAATACTATACATAAAGACGAAAATTCTGATGAAACAGAAAAAAAACCAGGTTTTTTTAAAAAAATAATGAATAAATTATTTGGAGGAAAATAATAATGACAAAATTAATTTCAGAAAATGAAATGAAAGATTTAAGTACATTAACACCTACTAAAGATAATTATTTTACACGAGAACAAGTTCAGGAATTATTAAATAAAAAAGCTGAATATTATAATGCAGCATTAGTTGAATTAAAATCTACATATCAAGCTATAGAAATTCAAGAAGAACAACATAAGGAACAAATTGAAAAATTAAAAGAAAATAATTTAAATGATACATCTGATTTACAACAAAAAATTAAAGAATATGATGAAAAAATTAAAGAATATAATAATAATTCACAATTATTAACGCAATTAACTGTTGAAGCTCGATCAACAATTAATGATGCAAAAGAAAAAGCAAGACAAATTGAAAATGATGCTTTAGAAGAAGCTAAATCATTAGAATTATCTACAAGAAAAGAAGCTAAAAAAATTAGAGAAAATGCTGAAACTCAATCACATGAAATGATTGAAAATGCTAAAATTCGAATGAAAGATTATGAAAAAGAAGTTAAAGAACAATCTGATAAAGAAGCTCAACAAATTTTGGATAATGCTAATGCTTTTAAAGAAAATCAAGAAAACGAATTAAATGATTTAAGAAAACAAGTTATTGAAGCAAATGAACAAATTATTCAAGAAGGCTCTGATAAAGCTAAATCATTAATTACACAAGCACAAGAAAAAGCAAATACTATTATTGATGAAGCTCAAAATAAATATAATGTTATTGCTCATGAAATTAATCAAACTAAAAAAGCAGGTATTGTAATTACAAAAAGAATGAAAGAACTTGCTGAGGCATTTGATGATATTAAGGAATTAGAATCATATAAATTGATTAAAGATGTGTCAGATAAGACTCAAAATAAATCTTCTGTAAAAGGTCACTCATCTGTACCTGTAAATCAGCAAGCTGATATGGTCAAGGTACCTGAAAATGACACAAAAGAAGAAGTAAGTGAAGAAGCAAATGAAGAAGTAAAAGACGAATCTGAATTATTATCTAATAATGATGTAAGAAATGTATTAAATCAATCTCCTGAAAAAATTGAGATTGATGCATTAACAGATTCACAAATTAATTCAATGCCTGAAGCAATTAGAAATAGTTTAAAACTTAAAAAAGAATTAACTGAAAATGAAAAATAAATAATAAATCATTTTTACTTTATTCATAAAATAGTTTAAAATTAAATCATTAAAATAAAGAAAGGACTATGTTTAATGACTAAAGAAAATAATTATACAGGTATTGATGTGCATGAAGGTCTTGAAGGTTTAAGACATCGTAGATCAATGTATATTGGTTCTACAGGTATTTTAAATGAAGGTCAAGCGCCACATGCATTAATTCAATTATCACAAGAAATTTTATCAAATTCATTAGATGAAACTTTAGAAGGTTATGGTTCAAATATTGAAATTATAATTAATAAAGATCAATCAATGAAAATTACAGATAATGGTCGAGGTATGCCTAAAGGACCTGACGATCAATTTGATGATGTAATTAAAGCTGCAACAATTCCTCATGCTTCTGGTAAATTTGGATCTGCAGGTTATCAGACATCTGGTATTGCAGGAATGAATGGTATCGGTGTTAAAATTACAAATGCTGTTTCTAAATATTTATCGATTGAAGCAACAACTCATCAAACAACATTAAAAAAAGGTGAAAAAATTCATACCGGAAATATTGAAACTTATTATATTAAATTTAATGGAGAAGAAGTTATAGAATCTGAAATTAAACAAGTTTATAATAAAAAAGATATTAAATGGTTAACAAATAATTCATTTGAATATAATAACGAAATTATTTTTACAGGAACTTCAATTGAATTTTTACCAGATGATGGAAATGTATCAGATGATAAAAATCAAAAAGTATTTGAAAGCATTGAATGGACAAACAAAGAATTATTTACTCGTTTTGAAAGTTCAGCATTTTTAAATGCGGGACTTAAAATTAAATTTGTTGATAAAAGAACTCAACATGAAGATGGTACTTATCTTACAAAAGAATGGTATTATGAAAATGGATTAAGTGATTATGTTAAAGTATTAGCACAAGGTCAAAATTTATTATCTGGTGTAAAAGAACCAATTTCCTTTAATCAAACACTTAATCATGATGGATACGATTTTAATTTACATGCCGCATTATTATTTACAGATGATATTTCAACTCAAATTGTATCATTTGCAAATAGTGTACCTACAAAAGATGGTGGGCCTCATTATGATGGATTTATTCAAGGTGTAACTCGTTCATTTAATGATTATTTATCGAATAATCAACAACTTGCTAAAAAGTTAAAAACTAAAAATAATTTAGTACAATCTGATATTATTGAAGGTATTATTGCATCTTTTGAAATAAAAATACCAGCAGAATTAGCAGAATTTGATGGTCAAACGAAAGAAAAATTATCTACCGCTCAAGCTAAAAGAGTTACATATGACATTGTTTATGAACAATTATCAAATTGGCTATACGATCATGAAAAACAAGCTATTACAATTTTAAGTAAAATGGTTGAGTCAAAAGCAGCAAGAGAAGCTGCTATTAAATCTAGACAAGAGAGTAAAAAAGCTCGTCAGTCAAAAAATGGTGGTAAATTAACTTTATCAAGTAAATTAAAAGCTGCATCTAGTAGAAAACCTGAAGAAAAAGAAATGTATATTACAGAGGGTGATTCAGCATCAAATATTAAACGTAATACGAGAACACAAGCTATTTTTCCAATTCGTGGTAAAATTAAAAATGCTTATAAAATTAATTTGAGTGAAGCACTTAAAAATAATGAAATTTCAACTATTACAGCTGCAATTGGTGCAGGTATTGGTCCCGCATTTGAATTAGATGAAATGCAATATCATAAAATTTGTATCGCTAGCGATTCAGATTCAGATGGGAGTCATATCAGTGTGCTATTGATCGGATTATTTTATAAATTCTTCAGACCTATGATCGAAGCTGGGCGCCTTTATGTGGTGCAAGCACCATTATATCGCGCCGTAAAATACGTAAAAGGCACACCACACGTAAAAATGTATTATAACGAAAATGAAATTGATAAAGATCGTAAAAATCTTGAAGGTTATGAAATTCAACGTTATAAAGGATTAGGTGAAATGAATAAAGATGAGGCTTATGACGCAATTACTAATCCTGAAACTCGAAGATTAATTCAAATTAATATTGAAGATGCTGAAAAAGCTTCTAAATCAATGAAAATTTTAATGGGTGAAGACGCAGATTTACGTAAAGATTGGATTGAACAATATATTGACTTTGATGAATTATACGAATTAACTTTATAATTCATCAAAATTTAATTGTAAAGCATGGTGCATGAAGCGTATTGTGTCCCAGATGAGAACCTTTATATATTTTTTAAGTAAAAAATATATTCTTTGAAAATAAAATAGAAAGAAGGAATAATTTAAATGTTTAAAATTATTGGTATATTGATTCCCTTATTAATTGTTGCAGGTATTGGATCTTTGATTTGGTATATATTCATGAAAACAAGATATAAAACTGTTGCATCCAATGAAGCAATGATTATTACTGGTCCAAAAGTAGGAGATCCTGAGAAAGAAAAAAATGTGTATAAAGATGATGAAGGTCGACACATGAGAATTATTCGTGGCGGCGGTTATCGAATGAAAATGTTTCAATCTTCAAATAAAGTATCTTTAAAATCGTTTCAATTAAATATTGAAACACCACAAGTTTATACTGAAGGCGGATTAGGCGTTAAAGCTCAAGCAATCGCAACAGTTAAAGTTGCAGATGATTTAAATGGAATCGTTAAATATGCGGAACAATTTTTAGGTAAAGATCAAAAAGAAATTTCATCTGAAATTGAAAATGTATTAAACACAAATTTACGTTCAATTTTATCAAAAATGACAGTTGAACAAATTAATTCTGATCGTGAAGGCTTTAATAATCAAGTTACAGAAGTTGCACAAAAACAACTTAACAATATGGGATTTGTAATTACTTCACTTGGTTTATCAAATATTGAAGATGATGAAGGTTATCTTGAAAACTTAGGTAAACCTCAAATTGCAAAAGTACAAAAAGAAGCAGATATTGCTGAAAGTAATGCTAAACGTGAAACAGAATTAAAAGTTGCTGAAAATGACGAAATAGCAAATAAAGAAAAAATCAGACGTGAAATGAGCGTTGCTGAAGAAAGACGTAAAAAAGATTTAAGAGATCAAGAAATTTTATCAGAAACAAATAAAGCAACAGCTCAAGCAGAAGCAGCAGGTCAATTAGAACGAGAATCTCGTCAATTAGAAATTAGACAAAAACAATTAGAAGTCGATAAATCAGAACGTCAAAATGAATTAGATTTAATTCAAATGGAAAAACAAAATGATGTTAAAATTCAAAAAGAAAAAGACGAAGTTCGTCGTCAACAAGCTGAAACTGATAAACTTGTTGCATTAAAACAAGCTGAAGCTGATTATGAAACTAAATTAAAACGTGGCCAAGCTGAAGCTGAAGTCATTAGAGAAAAATATAAAGCTGAAGCTGAAGGTCTTAAAGAACGTGCTCAAGCAATTTCTGAAAATAAAGAAGCTATTCTTGCTGAAAAATTCATTAATATGTTACCAGAACTTGCTAAAGCAATTGCTGAACCAATGTCAAACGTTGAAAGTATTAGAGTTTTAGACGGTGGTAATGGAGATGGAATTAATTCATTATCGAATAATGTAATATCACAAATGTCAAATTTAGAAGAAGGCTTTGGTCAAATGACAGGTTTTAATTTAACAGAAATGCTTAAAAATGTATCTCAACGTAAACAAACAATTAATGTTGAAAATAATGAACAAGTAAAAAATAATCAATCAACTGAATCTGAAAACAAATATAATGATCAAGATATCGACGATAATCGAGTTATTGATGATAATCAATCAATTGATGATTTAAAAGTTGATTAAATTAAAAATGTACATATATTTTAAACTATGATAAGATTAAAAAGTAAACAAACAATTAAAGAGTCGCAATTATAGCGGCTCTTTTTTAAATATATAAGGAGATGTTAATCAAATGAGTCAAATCATTAAACAAAATTTATCGGACTATTCATACGATGCTATGGCTAATTATTCGGCATCTGTTATTTTAGATAGAGCAATTCCTGATGCAAGAGATGGTTTAAAACCTGTACAAAGAAGAATTATGTGGCAAACACATTTATCTAAATTAGATTCAACAGCTAAATATATGAAATTAGCAAAATTATCAGGTCTTACTCTTGCTTATCATGCACATGGTAGTGGGTCAATTTCTAGTGCAGCTGTTAATTTATCTCAATCATGGTTAAGATCAGTACCTTTAATTGATATACAAGGTAATAATGGTTCAATTGATGGCGCTTCTGCTGCAGCAGACAGATATATTGAAGCACGACAAGCCGTTGGAGCAGAATTATTATTAAATAAAATTAATCATAATGCAGTTGACTTAATTGATAATTTTGATAATACTGAAAAAGAACCTCGTGTTTTACCAGCAGCATTTCCTGTCGCAATGACAAATGGTGCATCAGGTATCGCTGTAGGTATCTCAACAAAAATACTACCACATAATCCTTTAGAATTATTAGATGCAAGCATAAAAATGATTAAAGGTGAAATTAAAGAAAATAAAGATTTATATTCAATTATTAAAGGACCAGATTTTCCAACAGGAGGATATATTATAGGTAAATCTGGTTGTAGAGATGAAATTAATACAGGTAAAGGAAGATTTACTGTTCGTGGTAAAGTTAAATATCACACGAAAGGAAAAGAACCTTATCTTGAAATTGTAGAAATTCCTTATGGTATTACAACAACTAAATTAATTGATAAAATTGCACAAGTTTTAGAAAAAGCTAAAGCTCTTGGTGTAGTTGATATAAGAGATGAAACACAAGATAATCATGATATTAGTATTAAATTAATTTGTAAAAAAGGAACAACTCAAGATCAATTAGAAAAAATTGAAAGTTATTTATATAAGAAAACAGATTTAGAGTTAACATTAAGTTCTAATAATATTATGATTACAAAAGGTCATCAGCAAACACTTAATATGTGGGATTATCTTGAACAATTTATTGAATTTAGAAAAGATACATTAAAAAGAATATGGCAATATGATTTAAATAAATTAATTGCTCGTAAAGAAATTTTAGAAGGTTTGTTAAGAACTTATGATATAACTGAAGAAATTATAAATCTTGCTAAACAATCTCAAAATAAAAAACATTTAGCTGAAATGTTAATGGATCAATTTGATTTTACTGAACGACAAGCTCAAACAATTTCAGGTATGCCAATTTATCAATTAGGTAAACAAGATTTTGAACGATTAAATAATGAATTAAATGAAAATATTTCTCAATCTGAAAATTTAAATAAATGGTTAAATGACGACAATGAAACTAATTTAAAATTGATTGAAGATTTAGAACATTCATCAGAAAAACTTAAAGATTATAAACGTAGAACAAAAATTATTAATCCATCACAAGCAAAAGAAGCTGAAGATATTACAATTGAAGATGTAATAGAAGCAAAAGAAATGAAAGTTGTAATTAAAAAAGATTTACAAATGTTTCAAATTGGACAACGAGCATTTGATAATCAAATTAAAAATTATAAAGATGATGATATTATCGCATATACTGATGCTCTTACAACTGAGTATGTGACAGCAATTACATCACAAGGTAAAACTGTAACTCGTCTTGTTAATGATTTAGATCAATCAACATTAGAATCGGGCTCTGAATCGTTAAATAAATCAATCCCTGATTTAAAATCTGATGACGAATTTATTGGTTGTGTTGTAAATGATGTATCAAATGAATCAAATGAAAAAGTATTAATTGTATCAAATCATGGATATGTAAAAATTATTTCTGCTGAAAAATTAAGACCTTCATTAAAAACAAAAGGCTATATGAAAAAAACAGGTCTTGCTTCAACATTGAAAAAACAAGGTGATTTTTTAAACTTTATGGAAGTAATTGATAAAAAAGTATTTGATGATTTAGAATTACATGTTATTTTAAATGATAAATCTAAAAAATCAGGTATTGTTAATAGATATATTGAATTATCAAAATGGTCTAATAAAAATTATGGTCCAGGTGGTTCAGGATTTAAAGGATTGAACACAAAAGATGGTGAATTAACATATAAAGAACATCATCTATACAGAAAAGATAAAGATTAGAATTAACTTTATGTTTACCTTTTTAAGCATTTGATTTAAAATAAATATATTAATAAAAAAAAGGAGATTTTATATGATTATTAAACAATTAAATGATGACATTAAATCACAAATTAGTAATGGTCATTTTAAAGTACATAGCGTTTCATATATTCAAAATAGAGAACGTTTAAATATTACATTAATTAATCATTCTAATCAAACATTTATGAAACTTGGATTAACTGATCCACAATTTTCAAATGATGATTTTGAGTTAAATGACGCAATCGTTACAAATTTAATTTTAAAAAATTATCATAAAGTATTTAATTCTAAATATTTTACTGTGTCATATTTAGAATTAAAAGAAAAAGGTACTGATAAAACAGTATCAATCAAAGATTCAGAGGTGTTTGTTCATGACGAATATTAAGGATATTTTAAATACAAGAACTAAAGATGATTTATCAAATTATACTGAATTAGATGAATCAATTTTAGAAGGCTGGAGTATTGATTATACAATTATTAAACAGTCACAATTTTTAATTTATATATCAGAACAAGGTCAATATTTAGATTTAATTCAATTAAGAAAAAAATATTCATCACAAGCAAAAAGAATTGTAATTAATCATCCTGAAAGATCAGATGTGTTTAGTCAAATGACAGATGATTTACAAGTTGTCGATGGCAATATTATTAATAAGGAAATTGCTAAATTAACAAAAGATCAACTTTTAAGTGTTGATATTGATCAAAGTAATTTAACAAACTTAGTATTAACAGTTTTAGAAAAAGAAGAAAGTGAGGATGATAATAATTATGAAAGTAACAGTTAATGAACCAGCTGATCAAGAAGTTGTAGGTAATAAAACAAGAGAAACAAAAATTAAAGTTGTTATTGAAGAAGCTCAATTTGATGAATTACAAGAAGAAATTGAAGAATTAGAAAGAAAAGGTTTTCAAGTTGATGTAAATGTCAATGGAAAAATTCCTAAAGGTTAAGGTTTATGCTTAGCATAAACCCTTAGCTTATATCTAAACGAGGTGAAAATAAAAAATGAAAGAAACATATTATATTCCAGGAGAATTTTTTGTGTTTGATTATACAACTGATAAACCTTTAATGTTAAATGGAGAATATGTCACAAGTGAAAAAGAAGGTCCTTTACTTGATTGGCTCAAAATGAGTGTATTATTATTACATGAATCAAATGAAGGAGATTTAGCAGGTCATAATTTAATTAAACACAAATTAGCAGTATTAAGAAAAAAATATATTGTTGATAAAGGACAACATACACATTATGAGGTGAAATAATGAATAATGTCGATGAACTAATTGATAAATTAATTGAAAATGATCAATTTATTGAAAAATTATTACATAAATTAATTAATGATAATCATTTAAATAAAGATAAATTATCACATATTTTATATGATATATCAAATGCTAAAATTAATGTTTTACCAAATGCTATAAAACCAAGAAGAGCGTATAATTTAGATGCAGGTTTGGATATTGCAATTCAAAGTGATATAACAATTCCTCCTGGTAAAACAGTTTATGCGCCAGCGGGTATTTGTCTTGATTTACCAGAACATTTAGCAGCGTATGTTATGACTCGATCAGGTACGGCAAAAAAAGATTTAACAGTTGTACCAACAATTATTGATGCAAATTATCATGATGAAATTAGTACAATCATTAGTAATTTTACTAATGAACCAATTAATATTAAAAGAGGCGACAGATTTGCTCAAATTGTACTAATTCCATCATTGAGATTTGATAATGAAAAAGGAGAAATTGAATCTTTAAATAAAGATCGACCTAGCGGTTATAAACATGGCTCAAGTGATATTAATTAGGAGGCGATAAGTTTGGCAATAAAGCAAAAAGAAGATGTTTATGAAAAAATTGATATGAGTTATAAAAAAGATGCTTTAAGAGTTACTTATGATATTGAGTCCACGCCTGACTTATGGACATTAGCGATGATACATAATGATGCTTTTGGTCTCATGTTTTTTGGTAATGAACAATTTGATGATTTATCAGATAAAGAATTATTATCTCAAATGAGAGATTTTGCAAGTAAACAAGATACATTAAAAGATATGAAAAAATCTTCTCCCGATGAAATAGATTTAAATCTATATAATTATAAAATCGGCAATAAAGAAGATATGGCAAGATTTGAAAATGATCTAATGAAAATGATTTCATGTAGACCTTTAGATGGTGATAAAAAATATGTAGATCATTATAAATCGTTTGTTGAATATTGTGGATGGAATAGTTCACGATATGACTTAGATATTATTATTCTTACATATTTATTAGTAAGAAGTTTAAAAGATAGTTTAACTCCTCAAAATGTAAGATTTGTATCTAATTTAATTATTTCATATCAAGGTCCTCCTTATAGATTTGGTGAATATATTGAGGAACAAACCAATGGTTTAATATCTGGTCGAGATTATCATTATTATCGAAATATGGCAATTTGGAGTGATGGTCATATTGATTGGGCGAAAATTTCAAAACGTGAAGATGGCGGCGAAGAAGCAATGATGCCACCAGGATTAAAAAAAGAAATGGCTCGATTTGGTATGGATATTATATTTGATGAAACTGTTTCGGATAATAATTTAAAAATTTGGTCAGATGAAGATAGAAATAATTTAGTTGACTATAACTTTAACGACGTACTTGGTACAAAAATTATATCAGAATTAGATTTAATTTTAGAAGGTATTACTTCTCGTGATATTATTCGTGAAATGTATAGTTATACTTCTGCTAAATTTACACCAATTGATATGTTACATAAATGGGAACCCGCTGCGAGAGATACAACAGCTGCAGATTTAGCAGCACGAGTGTTAATTGGTCCTAAAAGAATTAAACCAAAAGATTGGACAGAAGTTAAATACCAATTCCCTATTCCAACTGATCCTAATGATCCTACAAACAATGATAAAAAAGAATTCGTAGATTTATGGGATAAAATGAAAGAAACAGAAGAATTTATTCCAAAAGATCTAGATATGTTTTTTACACATTTTCGAGGTAAAGATACAAGAAAAAGTTATGATGATATGATGGCTAAAAAATCTCAACCTGTATCTCATAAAAGTGCATTAAATATTCCTTATTATAGAGATGGTAAACCACAAGATGCATTTATTCGTGTATCAACAGGTGGTGCACATGGTTCAGTATGTGCAGGATTGAGTCAAAAAGATAGTAGTGAAATTTCTGCTTGGTCACGATCAGATGCAGATTTAACTGAAAATGAAAAACCTACAATTGATAAACAAAATATTGTACATATTGACTGGAGTTCATTTTATCCTGTTATGTGTTCATTAATGGAAATTTATAAAACAAAAGAGGGTATTGACAGATATACTAATGTTATTCAAGGTAGATTCAAACAAAAACCAATTATCAAAGAATTAAGAGCTGAAGGTCGACCAGATGATGATCCTGAATTAGCTTATGCTCGTTGGATTGAAGCAGGATTTAAATTCATTTTAAATAATGCAACTGGTGCAGGTAATACACATAATCCATATGCTTTATTACCTGTTGATAATAAAACGTTATCTATGAGATTGGTTGGTAATATGCATATTTGGTGTTTAGGTCAAAGATTAACTCAAGCTGGTGCTTATGTGATTTCAACAAATACAGATGGTTTATATATTTGTAATTTAACAGTTGAAGAAGCTCAAAAAGTTATTGATGAATATATTAAAGTATATGGTATGGGTGTTGATCCTGAGCCATTAAAAAGATTTATTAATAGAGATACATCTAATCGTATTGAATTTGAAGATGATCCATATAAAGTTGATTTAGTTAAAGGTCTTATGACACATGGTCAGCATTTAACATTTATTTCAAATGTATCATTAGGTAAAAACGTTAAATATCCTTTAGCATCGAGTCATGCTGCAATTAGATACATGGCTGAAAATGATAATTGGCTTAATGAACCATATAATAAAGAACGATTACGTGAAATTATTGACGAAATTTATAATGATGAATCTGTTGGTATCGAAGCATGGTATCACATATATTCTGGTACAAAATCTCGTCGATTATTATTTGATAATAAAGTTCAACAAAAAATTTCAAGAATTATTTTTACTGTTGATGGTAAAAAAATAAGTAATGAAACAAATCAACAATTTAGTAAAAATACTTCTCATTATTTAGCAAGACAATTACAATTAAACCCAAATATCAAAAAATCTGAATTAAAAATGATAAATATTGATGGAGTTCCTAATTTATCAGGGCGATTTAAAGACTTAGATTTTAATTCAGAAGGTCTTAAAATTGATTTTGTAGAAAAATATCAACCTGATCCATCTGAACCCGTACAATGGATTCCACTTAATATTGATATATATAATAGTAATTTAATTTTAAATTATAGATCTCTTGGGGATTCTAAAGAAGATGAAAAAGAAAATGCACAACGTAAAATTGATGGTAATGCACTTAAAATTTTAGGTTATTACGACCCTAAAACAGAACAGTGGTACCCATTCAAAATGTGGAAAGAATCAAAAATTACAGGTTATACTTCGGATATTGGAGAAATATTTAATACTGCACAATCGTTAAAAGATTTTGATTTAGATAAACATATAGATTTAGATGCTTACTTTAGATGGTCAGAAGATTTATTAGATAATTGGAAAGTAACTGCTGATATACCAGAAATTGGATTAGAATCAATTGATGATACTGTTGTTGAAGGTAAAACTTCAAAACGTGTTACAAAAAAAGATGTTGAAATTAGTATTCTTAAATCATATTATGGTTTAAATAATGAAAATAATGGAGGATAATAAAATGAGAAATAGAATTGCTGTTATTGGTCGAGGTGCTGTTGGTTCTGCTATTTTTAATGATTTAAATTCAAAAATTGATGGTGTCGAATTATATCATTCACAAAATATTGAAGAATTATTAAATAATGATAATAAAGAGTTTGAATTAATTATTTACGCTGCTGTTCCAGGTGTCAAATGGAAAGCAAATTTAGATCCCGATAAAGATTTTAAAATCGTACAAAATGCATTTGAACAAATTAAACAACTAAAAACTAAATGTATGCAATTTATTCTTATTTCAACTATTGATGCATTATATTTAAAAAGCGGTGCATATGGTAAAAATAGAAAATGGCTTGAAGATGAAGTATTAAGAGAATTAAGTTTATCTTGTGCTATTGTTCAATTACCCGCAATTAAAGGTTCGACAGTTAAAAAAAATATTTGGTTTGATTTAATGAATCCTTATCCTGATTCGTTAAATCAATCAATGTGTGATAAATTAAATCAATATGCACAAAAAAAATTAAATTCAAATGAAATTATTTATGAAATTGATAGTCAAAATCATTTAATATATCATAGAGATCTTGTTGATTTAAATAATCATCAACTAGGTCTTTATAATGCAACACATCCATATAGTAAGATGTTATGGTTAGATATTAGTAATTTAGGTGATGTATTATTAACAGAAGAATTTATTAGATTTGGTGATAAAACATTAATTGCATCATACTATAAAAATGAACCTGCTGTACTATCAACATATGAATTATTTGAAATTATTTATAATGAAAAATTTATTTTTAATCTTAATAGATTAGAATATGATAAATTATTAAATTATGTTGATTATAGTCAATTTGCAAATAATGCAACATTTGTAAATAATATAAAATTTTAGGAGTGATATAATTATGGAATTAAAAATTAAAAAATTAACTAATGATGCAATTTTACCTTATAAGCATTATAAATACGATGCTGGTTTTGATATGTTTGCTAATGAAAGAGTAATTATTAAACCAGGTGAGCATAAAAAAGTAAAAACAGGTATAGCTGTAGACATCCCAGAAGGGCATGTCGGGCTTTTAACTGCTAGAAGTGGAATTAATCATAAATCATCATTAAGATGCTTATTAGGCATTGTTGATGCCGGTTATCAAGGTGATGTATCAGTTTTAATTGATAATAGATCAAATAGATTAGATTCAGAGCCAGATTTATTATACCCTACTATCAATCTCAAAGATTATTCTTATAACTATCAATCAAAAACTGGTTTTGAAAATACGTATGAAATTAAAAAAGGAGATAAAATAGCTCAACTCGTTATTATGCCTATTAGTATATTTGATGAAGTTACAGAAGTAACAGAATTCGATTCTCATTCTGAAAGAGGTGACGGCGGTTTTGGATCAACGCAAAACTAAAAATTTACTATTTACACATTTATCAAGAGAATATGATTCAAATCACACATCATGGGCCGAAATAGAAGCTTTTTCAAGTTTGATTAATAATAATTTATTAAATCAAAATTGCAATAAAGTATTAGCTGATTATAAAGAATTAATAGAAGCTGAATCATTAAAGCATAATCATATTAATCAATTTGATCAAATTTATATATTTGCAACAGGTCAATTAAATAATGATTTAAAATGTATATTAAATTCATTTAAAGGCGATATTTATTTAATTATTCAAGATCCTAATTGGCCTGTTCAATTTGAAATTGATAGAAGTTTTGATTTAATTACACCTTTTAAAAAATGGGATAATGAAAATTTAAATATTATAAAATCAGATATTAATCAGCTTTTAGATTGGTCATTATCAAATATATCATCTCATCATTATATTCCATTTGGTTTGATGTTAGAATATAATGATGAATATATACATAAATATAAAAATATAAAACCAAAAATTAATATATTTAATAAAAATTATATTTATGCAGGATCATTAAAAAAAGATAGAAAAAATGAATTTATACAAGCTATTAAAAATTATGATGTTGCATTTTATGGTAATTTTACAAATACAGATTTATTAAATTTAACAAATCTTCAATCAATGCATAATAGTGTATGTATGGGTAAGGTTTCACCTTACCAAATTCCATACCTATATAGCATTCATAGCAAGCCAATTTTAATGCCAGATTATTTAATGCTATATTTTAATGTGAGTTATATTAGATATTTTGAAATTTATTTAAGTCAAATTTTAAATAATAATGTAAAATCTTTATTTCTATCATCAAATAATACAAACTATAACTTAGGTATAAACATTTTAAAACATTTTTCAAGTTATGATTATTCAACTAATTTATTTACAATTAATAAATATAATTTAATATCATATTTTGAAAATAATCAAAGTTTATTATCTCGAATAAAACAATTAATTATTAAAGGAGACTGATTATGTATACATCAGATAATAGTCATAAAAAAATTAGTGAATCAATTAAAGAGAGAACAAAAAAACCTACAAAAGATGATTTTGTTACAAAAGTATGGGTAGATTTTGATCAATTATCATATTTAAATAATAATCAAACTCAATATTCTGAAATTGAAATTGAAAAAGGTAAAAACTCTGACTTAAGTGAAAGATCACTAATGTATTTAAAAAGTTCAATGGATAAAGATGAAAGAATTTTTAAACTTCAAAATTTAATTAATAATAATAAAATTACAACGGTTCAAGAAGCAAGTGATATTTTAGAGGTAGAAGTAAATACTATTGTTAATTATTTAAGAGAAATAGACAAAACTCTTTTAGACACATCAAAAAATAAACAAGTTGGAAGTACAGATGATTATAAATTAAGTGAAAGTAAACAACTTGGTCGTCAATCATCAAAAAATTATAGACCTGTATTTAAATATTATGATGGTAATCCTGAAACAACAGGAAAAGAAATTACTAAAGAAGAACATTTAAAATTAATTCATGAGTTTAAACAACGTCGTATTGAATTATTAGAAGAGACATTATAAATTATGAAAGAAAACGTTGTTGTGAATTTTATTGAAAAATCATTATTATATAAAAATAGATATTACTTAAATGTTCATGGCTCCGATTATTCTTTGAATGGAACACCTGATATTATAACAAGTGATAAAAATGGTATTTTTTTAGGTATTGAAGTTAAAGCACCTAAAGAACAACCTAGAGTTTCACAATGGAGAAGAGCAATAGAAATATTAAATTCTAATAATAATGCAAGAATTATTATAGCATACGATGATTTTGATATTGATAAGGTTGATAATAAAGAATTACCCATTATGAAAATTGATAATATTATAGGTAAAACTGAATATGATTTATTAAATGTAAAATTATCTCAAACAACTGAGATTAAATTAAAATAAAAATTGTATTAATTATCTTAAATTTATGATATTATAAATTTATAAATAGAAATGGAGAGATAATTTATTATGAATAATATTCAAACTCAATTAAATATTGAATTAACAAATCATTTATCAGAAGTATTTAGAAACAATTCATCAAAAATAATTTGGTCTGTAGCTGTGATAGACGAATTAAATCCTGATGAAGATCAATTTACAGGTAAAGTTAAAGTTAATATAAATGGTATTGATAATGTTAAATTACCATTTGTGATTTCAGAACAACAAGCAATTGATTTAGGCGGTCCAGTAAGTAAATTAGCACCCGAAAATGATTACTTATTCCATTGTATTTGTGATGTTGTAACACATGAATCAATTGAATTAGAAACTCGAATTGATGAAAATTTAAAAAATGTTTCAATCAAACAATTAAATAATTCATTTGATAGTAATAATGGATCAGATTTTTATGTTCAACCAAATGCTGTTGAATCCGGTGGTATGCCGTATAGAGAACCTTTAATGAGATTTAATATTGTTGAAAAATTAATTCAACAAAGTGCGAGTGATTATTTAAAAGATAAAACAAATATTGAAGAATTTTCAATTCAATTACCAAAAGAACAAACTTTTATTAATCCACAAGATCAAAAAGCTATTTCAAATTTAGTTGAGTCTATTCATTCAGGTATTGCGGTGTCAACTAAATTAAGATCAATTATTTCACAAATAAGTGATCAAACGTTATCTAAAAAACCAACAGAAGATGATCAACCTCATATTAAACAAGTTTGTGATATTTTAGTTGAAGGAATCGAAACTATAGAAGATTATGTTTCAAGTAATCAATTATTTATTAAAATTAGTAAAATTAGATCACCTCAAATTAAAAGAATGTTAGGTTTAAATGCAAATAGTTACTTTAGTCCAATTGATGAAATTATTACAAGATTTAAAGGTCACGTTACAAGTTATACATCTTTACAAGGTGCGAGAAATGATGAATTACAAGATAAACATATTGAAGCTTGTCAAACATTTATCACTAATTTATTATTACTTGAAAAAACTTTAACTGATCTATCAGAAGCATATGAAACGGCAATTGTTTAATCATTTTAAAATTTTGCGTCTTATTTATTTAAGACGCAAAATTTATTTCTAATAAAGGAGGATATATTTATTTTATGGTAAATAATTATGGTATAGAGGCATCAAAAAGAAGAGCAAAAAAACGTCAAGATAAATTAAAAGAACAATCAAAACAAAAACCTAAGTCTCTTAATTCAACTAAAAAGAAAAATAAAGCTCCAAACATTGACTGGGATCCTATGAATAATAAAAAAATTGATGATGTTAAATTTGATACGATTAATTGGTCCGATGCATCAACAACGAAACATTCTGATCATGTTGTAAAAAAAATTATAGATGAAAATTTACAAATGCAATTAGTTAATATGCCACCTGGATCAGGTAAAACAGGAGTTGCTGTTGCTTCATTAGGTAAAATGCAAGAAAAATTAAATGAATCAATTCCATTTGTTGTTATTTCAACATCAAAAGTTGTATCAGGTTTAGGTTGGCATCGTACAATTCGTTGGTGGAATGAATGTCATCCAGATAATCAATTAAATCCTGTTTTAATTACAACAGTTGACAAATTTAAAGCTTTATGTCAGCATAATAAAAGTAAAACTAGATTAATTAAATCTTTAAATAAACATTCAATTTTAGTTTTAGATGAAGTTCATAAATATAAAAACCCAACAGGCACAAGAGCACAACAATTACAAAAATTAAATATGTTTAAACGTTTAACACTTACAGCAACACCTCTAACAAATAATCAAATTGATGATATTATGAGTTATTTAATTATTGGTAATAAGTATAAAAATAAAACAGAATTTATGAGAATATCAGAACTTGAAAAATATAAAGGCTTTAGAGGAGCATATATGATTTTTGATGAAGATGGTCGTGTTAATGAATTTATTTGGCCTTATTATAATACAATGTTGAAAGAGTGGGGACAATTTTTATATCGACCAAATATTAAATATGAAGATTTAAATATGCCAGATATTGATCGAGAATTAATACAACTTAAACCAAATAAAAATTTATTTAATGATATGAAATCATTAGCAAAAGCTAAAGATAATAGAATGTTTGATTCACCAATTGATTATTTCATGGAAGTTGTTGAACGTTTACATATTGATGAAAATAGATTAAATGTTTTATTAAATATTATCAATGATAAAAATACAATTCAACCTTTAATATTTTATCAAAATACAGTTGTTAGAGATATTATAATTGACAAATTAGAATCTGAAAAAATTAATTATCAAGTTGTAGAAGGCGGAACTAATTTTTCAGATATTGATCTTAATTCCGATGATCCAATTTTGATTCAATATCAATCGGGTTCAGAAGGTATCGAATTTAAACATTCAAATACAAGTATTTTTTATCAAAATCAATGGTCGTATTCAACATTTAAGCAAGCACAAGGTCGAAATCGAAGACGGGGTATGAAGCATCAAGTTAAACAATATAATATTGTTGCAGATGATCCAATAGATGAAAGAATATATAATGTTGTATTATTAAGAGAAGAATTAAATGAAGAAATGTTAAATGATGCAGTTAAAAAAGCAGCAGAATTATATAAAGATTAGGCTAAATTACAGCCTAATCTTTATTTTTTGTTTTATAAAATATAAATAAAAGCCTGTACCTTAAATAAACTAAATCGAACGTATTCAAACTTTCAAGACATTGGTATAATAATATTTGTAATTATTGATGATACAAAAATATTATTAAAAGTGAGTGATGCTATGGCTTCTGAACAAAAAAAGAAGAAAGGTTTAGGTAAAATTGAAAAAATAATCTTAATTATAATTGTTATAATTGGATTATGTGGATTAGCATATAAACCATTTTTGGAAAAGTTTTTTATTCCTCATGCTCACGATAAAATATCACAAGAAGCTAAAAAAACATCCAGTAAACAATATGCTAAAAATTTAGATAATATTAATACACAACTGGATCTTCAAAATTGGTCAAGCAAAGCAAACAAAAGATTTCAATATAATGATAAACCTAAAAATACAACACCAACAATGCCAGGTCAAAAATTAAATTTAAATGATTTAAGAAATATAGCAAAAAATCAAATGAAAATTAAAGATAATGATAAATATAATGATTCACTTCCTGATTTAACATATGATTATAGTAAAGTTAAACCTGCTAGTGAACTTGATTTATCAACGCTTAATCCTAATTATGATAAACGTCTTTTAACTGGTCATATTTCGATGCCTGCAATAAATACAAATTTACCAATTTTAGAAGGTGTATCTAATGATAATCTTTATGCTGGTGCGGGTACATTAAAACCATACCAACAAATGGGTAAAGGTAATTATGCATTAGCAAGTCATTTTATGCCTGATGGCGTAAGTAATTTTTCTAAAATTGGACAATTACAAAAAGGTAACATGATTCTTTTATCAAATGGAAAAAATGTTTATAAATATAAAACAATTTCAGTTAGAAATATGCCTATTAATTCGTCAAGTGTTGTAAATGATGTAAAAGGCAAAAAACTTGTTACCCTTGTTACTTGTACTGATATTTACGGTTCACGTAGAACAGTCGTACAAGGTGAATTTGTAAATAAACAATCAATAAATTCAAAACTTGGTAAGTATTTTAAGTAATCATGATTAATAATTAATAAAAAAAATATAATTTAAAGTGAGATATTTCGATTTAGAAAATAATAAATTTAAAGGTATGAATGTTTTATCAAAAAAAAGGTTTAATTAAATCAGGTTTAGCTGCTACAGTATTAGGTACAACTGTTGCAGATCCATTTATGACAGCTCAAGCCGCAGAAGATAATAAGGACAATAACACAACTAATGAAAATAAATCAGCTAAAATAAAAATTGATATTGACAGTAAAATAAGTGTTTTATATTTCATCAATCATGATATAATATAAATATAATTAAAAAATAAGAAAGAGGTTTTATACTATTGGATAAATCAAATAATAAATTAAACAGTATAAACAAATTATCAAAAATGAGTTTAGCAACATTAATGTTAGGTAGTGTTGCAGCAACAAGTTTTGGTAATATATCAAATGCAGCAACGAACGATAATACAGATGATTCAACAAAATCATCTGATCAAAAAAATGCAAGTTTTAAAGTTAATGTTAATGATAGTAAAATTAATAAAGCGGTTGAAGATGCTAAAAAAGAGGGTGTTAATGTTACAAAAGACGCTGATAAATCTAAAACTGTTCCTATTAAAGACTTAGACAAATCTCAAAAAGAAATTCAAGCGGACTATGACAAACAAATTGCTGAACTTGAAAAAGCAACAAAAGAAGCACAAAACACAGCTAGTAAAAATAGTCAAGCACAAAAAAGTTATGAAGCAGAATTAGCTAAATATAATAAAGAAAAAGAAGCTTATGATAAAGAAGTTCAAGCTGTTAAAGATTATAATGATAAAGCTAAAAAAGACTATGCAGATAAAGTTGCAAAAGCTAAAGAAGATGTTAAAAAAGCTGATGATAATCCAACTCAACCTAAATATTCTGAAGGTGATAATAACGGATATTCAGCATCAGGAAGTTGGACAAATTTAAAATCAAAAACTTTAAATGGTGGAGACATCCACGTTTCAGCAAGTGGTGAAGTAAAAGATTATAATGACTTAAAAAATGGTAACTTTACTATTCATGCTTATTCGGACAAAAACGGAACTTTGAAAAATAGTAATATTATTCAAAATATTCATTGGGGTAATGATGAGCCTAAAGGTAAAACTGTAACAAAAGGCGATAAAATTACCGAAGATGCTCAAGCTAAAGTTCCAGGTTATACTGGTGATATTTATAATACTTCAGGAGCAAATAATCCTGATGGTAAAACGACTCAATTACATTCAGTTAAAGCAGGAGAATGGGTGACAATCCCTAATGCTGTTAAATTGGCCGACGGATCTTCAGAAGATTTAAAAGTTAAATTTACTAAATCTGGTACAAACTTAGATTATGGTGAAGATTGGATTACATTCTGGAATGAAGGCGGAGCAATTAACTATTATGATGGTTCACATGATATTAATAATACACCTCCAAAAGATAAAATTACAGCAACATATCAAGTTGCAGATGGTAAAGAAAAATTCTTATGGACAGGTGCAACATTAGATATTGATGGCGGTCAAAAATTAACAATGGAAGATAATAACTATGCTATATTAGCTATGGGCGGTGGCTTAAAAGCTGATGGCGATACAATTAAATCAATTAAATCTGATGATAATTTAGGTAAAACTTGGGGTAAAAATAGAACTGATGATAATTTCCTTGATGGTACAAGATCAGTTCCTGATGGTACAGTTGTATTTGCAAGATATGACAGTCAAATTTCGCATACATTAGAAAATACTGGTGTAACAAGATCAACATTAGTTGCTAATGGTGACTTTGGTAGTAAAGTAAATACAAGTGTTGTAAATTACCCTAAACTTAAACAAGAGCCTGAACCACCTAAAGCTCCAACAAAACCAACAGACGAAAAAGTTAATGTAAAAGCATCTTATCATTTAAATAAATTAAATGTCACACCAACAAATCATAAAGATGTTGAAAAAGGTATTCAAAAAGAAGACACAAAAGATTCTATTGATAAACAAAAAGTAGAAATTGGCGATCAAATTACATATCCTTTAACAAATAGTGATTTACCTGCAAATAGATCTGACGATATTACTTCTTATAAAATGAAAGATAAATTACCTGAAGGTGTTGAACCTGATAAAGATGAGACAATTAAAAATGTTGATAAATCTAAATGGGATGTTAAAATTGAAGGTAATAATGTAACTGTTACTGCTAAAAAAGAATTATTAGACGAAATGAATAAGGACAAAACAAAAGCATTTAAAGTTCCACATGTTGGTTTAGTTGCAACAGTTATTGGCGGAAATGCAAAACCTTTAGACAACACATTTGATACATTTATTAACGATCAAATTGTTAAATCTAATAAAGTTACGAATACACCACCTCCAATTGTTAAAAAAGAGGCTAAAAAATCAGTTTCAACAAATGAAATCATTGATTTTGAAAAAGAATATCAATATGGTTTAGACTTTACAGTACCTAATGATAAAAATTATAAAAAAGTTCAATTTAAAGATCATGATATGACAAATGGCTCATTAGATTTTGAAGATGTAAAAGTTTATGCTGATATTCCTGAGAGTGATTCAACTTCTGATTCTAAAGATGACTCTAATAATAAATCGGATGAAAGTAAAGATAATGAATCTACTGAATCTAAAGACAATACATCTAATGAAACTACTAAAACTGACGATACTAAAACAGATGATAGTCAAAATGCAGATGGAAAATCAGAAGAATCAGCAAAAGATGTTTTTGGATCAGAACAACAAGCAAGTGAAGATACAGCTGATTCAACTGAATCTACATCAAATAATAAATCTAATTCTGATGAATCATCTACAGATAATAAAACAAGTCAATCAGATGATCAATCAACTGATTCTAAATCTGATGAAAATAAAGGCAGAGATATTACTAAAGAAGGTAAATTAGAATTTGATAAAGAAAAAGATACTTTCACATGGACAGCTAATAATCCAACTAAATTATTAGGTAAAAAGGTTCACATTGATATTAAATCTAAAGTTAAAGATGGTAAAACATTAGAAAAATATAAAACTAATGATAAAGATGAAAACGGTAATACAATTTACAGTTTACCTAATATTGGTCACATGGTTTTAGATGATAAAGATACTCCAACAAATGAAGTACCTATTCGTGTTGTAAAAGCGGAACCTTCAATTAAAAAATATATTGTAGAAGATAACAATTTATTAGAAAGAAATAAAAGTAAAGAAGGTAACAAATTAACATATCAATTAGATGCTCAATTTGGTATTGGTAAACCTAAATCAATTTCTGACCAATTAGATAAAGAAAAACTTGATCTTGATGATGTAAAAGTTTATGAAGATAATTCTAATACAAATAAATCTGATGAAAATTCAAATAATAAAGATAATGAATCTTCAGATGATAAATCTAATGAAAATTCAAATAATAAAGATAATGAATCTTCAGATGATAAATCTAATGAAAA
>ERZ1029878.70-NODE-70-length-25038-cov-32.615779_pt1 | contig 25038 bp, 20 predicted proteins | sample MGYA00519234_ERZ1029878 | MGnify/ENA primary metagenome ERZ1029878 (study PRJEB33666, sample SAMEA4610928) | skin metagenome | biome: Human-associated habitat; feature: Malodor aspect; material: skin | place: Philippines | collected 2015-08 ... | reverse complement strand
CGCTGATCGGAGTTGGCGCAACGTGGTGCTGGACACCCGCCGCCACGTGAAGTTCGTGGGCAACGAGGTGGACGCCGAGGGCACGGTGCACAACACCCATGTGGACTCGGCGGCGCTGTCCGGCGGCCAGGCGCAGAAGCTGGTGTTCTTCTGCCTCGCCGCAGCGCTGCGCTACCGCCTGGCGGGCGTGGACGCGGACGTGCCGCGCTACGCCACCGTGGTGCTGGACGAGGCCTTCGACCGCGCCGACCCCGTGTTCACCCGCACCGCCATGGACGTGTTTGCAAGCTTCGGCTTCCACATGGTCCTGGCCACCCCGCTGAAGCTGATCAAGACCCTCTCCCCCTACGTGGACGGCACCATCGTGGTCCACTACACCGAGGATCCCGTCGCCCGCTCCACCTTCGAGCTCATAGATACCCATGCGCCTGCCTGACCAGTTGCCCGTGAAGGTCAACATGGAGCTTCTGCTTCTCGACGAACCTTCGGCCCTCTCCCTGCCCCTACATCCCCCGACGCGTGCGCAGGTCCTCGCGGACGAGGCCGGTGCCCGCGCGTTCGTCCGCGCCTGGCAAGCCTGGGAACCCGCCGAGGAGGTGGAGTGGGCCACCCGCTCCTGGGCGGGGTTGGGCAAACAGGACGTGCCTGTGCGCGTGACCTTGAGCGGGTGGGACCGCGTGGCGGAGGTGGCGGGGCGCGCCGGTGAGGTGGCGCTGGCCCGCGAGCGATTTGGGTCTTTGGTGGAGTGGTTCCCTGGCTGGCCGGAGTTTCGGGAGCGGGCGGCGCGCTTGTGGTCGTCGTGGAGCGTGCTGTCCGAGGACGACTTCTCTCGGTTATGCCTCGCTTTGCGATGGTTTCACGTGAAACCTTCCTCCGGCCTGCGCGCCCGCGCCGTGCCGATTGAGGGCCTGGACACCAAGTGGATCGCCACCCACCGCGGCCTGCTGCAGCGCCTGCTCGGAGTGGCAGACCTGGGCCTTGCCGAGGGCGACCGACTGATGCGGGTGCGGTTCTTGGACGGATTGCATGCGCCCGCGCCGGGGTTGCTCGATGTGGCGGTGCCGTTCGGGTCGTTGGCGTTGCCGGACGGCCTGGTGGTGATCGTGGTGGAAAATAAGGAGACGTTCCTGGCGCTGCCCCAAGCGTCCGAGGGCTCGGGGGCGGTGCTGGTGTGGGGCTCCGGGTACACCGCAGGCGCGCTGCCGGAGCTGCCGTGGGTGCGCGCGGCGCGCCGGGTGCTGTACTGGGGCGACGCGGACGCGGACGGCTACGCCATCCTCAACGCTCTTCGGTCGCGTTTGGCTGCCGACGGCGCTGCCGTCCCCGTGGTCAGCGTGGCCATGGACGTGGAGACGGTGGAGCGCTTCCTGCACCTCGCCGTGGCCGACCCGGGTGATGCGTCCAGGGTGCTCCCCCACCTCACTGACGAGGAGGAACGCGCCCGGAGGTTTTTGGTCGCCTCCGGTGCGAAGCGGTTGGAGCAGGAGCGCGTGTCCTTAGAGTGGGCGTTGGCGATGCCGGAGTTTCAGGCGGTGTGGGGATATCGGCGGCTAGGTTAAACTCCCTGCCATGAGCACAGTCAGGGTCAATATCCAGCCCCACATGCTCGCGTGGGCACTGGATAGCACTGGCCTGCCAGAAGCCGAGTTGGAGAAGCGGTTTCCGAAGCTTCCACAGTGGCGCTCGGGTGAAAGCCGGCCAACGTTGCCCCAGGCCAGGAAATTGGCCAAGCTTGCCCGCATTCCGTTTGGCCGACTGCTGCTGGATGAGCCGACGGGCGAAAGAGTGGGTGTGACGGACTTTCGGACCGTCGGAAACCGGGCGATGGGCAACGTGAGTGCCGATTTGCGGGAGACTATCCGTGCGAGCCAGAACCGGCTCGCTTGGTACGCCGATTTCGCGGCAGAGGAGGGTATCGCCCCGCCGGCAATGTATGCCTCGGCCACGGTTGGGAATGATCCGGCTGAAGCAGCGGAACGAACCAGGGAGCATCTGGGTATTGAGCGAGGAAAACCACTCCCGGGAAGCGACAAAGTAGCCGAGCTCGCTGCGGCCATGGAGGATGATGGAATCCTCGTGGCGAGAAACTCGATTGTCGGAAACACCACTTCGAGGAGACTCAGCGTCGGCGAGTTCCGGGGCTTCACAATCGAAGACGGTGGTTACGTTTTGGTGTTCGTAAACACCGCGGACGCCAAGACTGCCCAGTTGTTCAGCTTGGCTCACGAACTGGGCCACGTTGTACTAGGTCGAACCGGTATCTCTGACCATTCTGAGCATGCGGAAGTTGAACGTTGGTGCAACAGGTTTGCGGCTGCGTTGATTGCTCCGGCTGAGGCAGTGGAACGTCTCTACACTGACGCAGACTTGCTGGATTCAGTTACTCGGCTTTCGCAACGGTTCGGTCTGAGCCGGGAAGCGATGCTCTGGCGGCTAGTTGAGCTGGGCTTCACCTCGCGCGAAGAGGCTGCGAACGTGGTGGGGTTGCTCAAAGCAGGGCCAACAGATCAGTGCGAAAGCGGTGGCGCTCCTCCGTTTCACGTATTGGTACGCTCGCGCGTCGGCGGCCGTTTCTTCGACACGGTCACTCACGCTTGGAGCCATGGGCAGATTACGGAAAGAGATGCGGCACGCTACCTCGGTGCCAGCAGTTATGCCTCGCTCTCCAAGCTCGCAGCGGTGCAGCACGGGGAAGCGGTGTGATCCGTGTACCTCGTCGATACAAATTTTCTGGGGCAAATGGCGTCCGTGTATCCGCAGGACGTTTTTCCATCGCTGTGGACGGAGCTGGAGACGAGCCTCTTCTCCCCTGAAATCTATTTCCATGTGGAGGTTCACAATGAAATGAAGAAGTGGGCCCATCCCGCGCTGAATTGGTATCTGAAGTTTTTGCAGCCATCTCAGGTTCTCAGCCCGGATGACGATGAGCTACTTGCTTATGGTGCCGTCAGCGACTGGGTGGTGAGCAAACGAAAACCCGTTTATACCGATGCCGCTATCGACGGATTCCTCGACACCGCGGACCATTGGATCGTCGCGTCTGCACATCGTCACGGGGCGACCTTAGTTACCAACGAGGTACCAGCGCCGGATGGAAAGAAAAAGGTAAAGATTCCTGATGCAGCGGCTGCGTTCAAAGTACCTTGCATCAACACTCTCGAGTTTATTCGGGAACTCAGGGTCAGCGTGTAGTTGCAATGACGCACTGCTGAAGTCCCATCGTTTGTAGAAGCGAACTTTGACGACTTAGATACTGATACCCTCACTTAAGTAATCGCGACCCCGACAGGCTTCTTTCCCGCTGGTCAGATAGGCCTCCATGTCGCACGATTTGTCGTGCACGGAGGCTGTCATGGCGGGCTTGCGCCTGAACGCTCGGGAGTTCATGCGGGTCGCACGCGATCCCGATTCGCTGGTGGAAACAATGCTGCAGCAGTACATGAGCGACTACCAGACCGCCGTCGGGGAATCAGAGCAACGCTCGTGGCGCAACAGCTTGCCGGCGCTTGCGGAAGATCTGGCTGCGGCTGGGTTGGATGCGGTAGATGTTCTGCTGGAGTACGCGCTTCCGCTCACGTCGCAGCGTGCAGACGTCATCTTGGCAGGTACTCACCCGGAAACCGGGAACCCGTCCTTCGTCGTCGTGGAGTTGAAGCAGTGGACCTCAGCCGAACCCTTTGAGGGGGACGACGCGCTCGTCTCTGTGACGGGCCTCTCAGAACCGGTGCTCCACCCGGCCCGTCAGGTGGACGGTTACCGGCGATACCTCACCAACTATCTGGTCAATCTGCATGACCACGAAGAATGGGTGGGCGCTGTGGCATACCTGCATGGTGCGCAAAACGACGAAGGCGTGGCCGGGATTCTCGAGGGTGGGGATGTGCCGGTGTTTACCGGAGGGCGTCGAGAAGCATTGCGCTCGTATTTGCGGGAGAGGCTTGGCGGGGTAGGCAGCGCGGAGGTGCTGCTGTCGTCGAGCGTGCGGCCGTCGACCAAGTTGATGCAAGTCGCCGCTGACGAGGTGCGCGATCGTGAACAGTTCGTCTTGCTGGGTAAACAGCAGCTGGCGGTGGACATGATTCGACACGAGGTGCACCGGGCGGGGGCCACGAAGCGGGTCATTGTGGTGTCCGGCGGCCCGGGTAGCGGCAAGTCCGCAATCGCACTCTCTGCGCTGGGCGAGCTAGCCAGGGAGGGCAATGCCGTCCTACACGCGACGGGATCGAGGTCGTTCACGCAGACCATGCGCAAAGTTGCGGGGCACCGGAGCAGGGACACGCAAAGCCTGTTCAAGTACTTCAACTCGTTTACGAAGGCAATGCCGGACGGGATCGACGTGCTTATCGCGGATGAAGCGCACCGCATCCGCCAGACGTCCAACAACCGGTTCACCAAGGCCGCGGACCGCAGCGACCGCCTGCAGATCGACGAGCTCATCTCCGCCGCCCGCGTCCCGGTGTTCCTGCTCGACGACCACCAGGTGGTACGCAAAGGCGAGCTGGGCACGGTGCGCGACATCGAGGCCTTTGCGCGTGCGCAGGGGCACGAGGTTGTACGCATCGAACTGGACGAGCAATTCCGGTGTGGCGGATCCGCCGCGTACGTGGAGTGGGTGGAGCAGATTCTCGGGCTTAACGACGGCGTTCCGTTCGAAGCTGCGCTGCCCGAAGACGACCCGTTTGTGGTCGAGGTGGTCGATTCCCCGTGGGAACTCGAACGGCGCCTGCGCGAGCGCAACAACAACGGTTACACCGCCCGCATCGCTGCCGGGTACTGCTGGAAGTGGTCGGATGCCAAACGGGAGAGCCTGGTCGACGACGTGGTGATCGGCGACTGGGCCCGGCCGTGGAACAACAAGGAGGACCGCCGTGTCGGTACCGCTCCCCCGTCCGCGTTGTGGGCGACGCAGGATGGCGGCTTCGACCAGGTCGGATGCGTGTATACCGCCCAGGGTTTCGAGTTCGACTGGTCAGGCGTAATCATCGGTCCCGATCTGGTGTGGCGCGAAGGGCGTTTTGAAACCGTTCGGTCAGCGAACAAAGACCCGCACTTCCGCAACCCGAAGACGGTGCCGGACGAAGATTTCGACCTGTTGGTGCGCCATGTGTACAAAGTGCTGCTGACGCGGGGGATGATCGGTACCATCTTGTATTCACCGGATGCTCAGACCCGCGAGGCCCTGCGCACCCTGTTGAACTGATCCGACCCCCTTCGGGCCCAACGGACTTCCCCGCCGGACATGTCCTCACCCCGCGTAACGCAGATGAGGCATGCCCCGTGGACGCTTTTCCCAAGCCATATATCCAACGAGTCCGGTACGACGACCAATTCGCAGTGAGCTTAGAGACGGCCTACGGCGAGCGCGCCGAAGACGAGCGCGCAGATTGGATCACCCACCAGTTGAACTTTCCCACCGTGTACGTGGTCCGCAGCCGCCGGGAGTATGAGCACGGGTACCGGTACAAGGTGTACGTCGGCGAGACCAACGACATTCAGAAGCGCACCCGCCAGCATCTTTTCCAGGACATCAAGACGCGGCCTGATTGGAGGGAGTTCAGTGAGGCGGAGGACGTGGAGATGTATGTAATCGGCCACCCGTACTTCAACAAGTCTCTCACCCTCGACGTGGAGAACCGGTTCCTGCATTACCTGGAATCGTGCAAGTCAGTGGAACGCCGCAACAACCGGCGCACGAACGAGCAGCGCGACTACTTCACCTACGAGCATCTGGACCAGTTGTTCGATGAAGTTTGGGAGGAACTCCACCGGGTCGAGCCAGAGCTCTTCGAGTCCAAGGAAGCGATCACCTCCTCCGCGATTTTCAAGGCATCGCCATTTCAGAAGCTCAACGAGGAGCAGCTCACCGCGCAGAATCAGATCTTCGAAGCCGTGAACAACGCGTTGGAAGGCGGCGTGGGTGACGACGTGTTGGACCATAAGCTGATCTTGGTCTCCGGTGAGGCAGGGTCCGGCAAGACCGTACTAATCAGCAGCATTTTCAACGGCATCATGATGGGCGTGGAAGATGAGGACGAGCGCTTCCGTGCTCTAGCTGCAGGACTCGACATGGACGGCACCGGCATCGACGGGTACCTCGTCTCGGGCCACAAGAACGATGGTGGGCAGCTGGCGGTGTACAAGGAGATCATTAAGAAGGCGGGCATCCCCGACTCACGTAAAGGTGGCGACCGGGAGCGCGTGTACAGCCCCACCCAGTTCATTAACCGGTTTTCCCCCGACGACCCAGCGGATGTCGTGCTTATCGACGAGGCGCACCTCCTGCTCACCCAGAAAGCGCTCGGCTACTTTCACGACCAACCGCAAATCGAGGCGATTCTGGACCGCGCCAAGGTCGTCGTGGCGGTGTACGACCCGAAGCAGACTCTGGAAACCCCGCAGCACTGGGAGGTTCCCGTCGAGGACTACTTCGCCGACCGCATGGCTCAGCCGGCGATTCGATTGACCAACCAGATGCGTCTGAACGCGGACCGGGAGACGATCGAGTGGATTCGCGCGTTCGTGGACAAGGGCGTGATTCTGCCAGTGCACGCGGATGCGCAGGGTTACGACCTACGCATCTTTGATCGCCCTTATGCTTTGGATGCTGCGATCCGGGAGAAGGACTCGGCAGTTGAAGACAACCTGTCCCGCTTGATCGCTACGTACGACTGGCCGTATAGCGCTGCGAAGAAGAACGAGAACGACCCCGACGGTTGGTGGTACGTCAACGTGGAGCACGAGACCGGCAGTTTGCGCCGACCGTGGAACCTGCAGTTACGAGAAGAACGCAAAGAGCGCCGCATGGCCTACCGCAAGGCCTGGTCGGAAACGCCATCCACGATCGGCGAGATTGGATCCACCTACACCATCCAAGGTTTCGATCTGAACTACGCAGGCGTGATTCTCGGACCCTCAGTGAAGTACCGGAATGGTCGCGTGGTGTTCGACCCGTCCGAGTCTGCCCACAAGAAGGCTGTGCAGAATCGCGTACTCGCAGACGGCTCGCGTGAGTCGTTTGGAGAAGAGATGCTGCAGAACGAGCTCAATGTGCTGATGACCCGCGGCACCCGGGGCATGTTCATCTACGCGGTGGATGAGCAGTTGCGGGAAGCGCTGTTGGAGGCGCAGCGAGCTTCAACAGCGGACTAGACAACCAGAAAATTACCGGGATCTGTATCGTTTGCGCTGGCGCCGAGCAGCGCTCCAGCCGGTTCGGCGCGCGTGAGAGCCCGGGGCGTCGGGGCGCATCATTAGCGTGAGGCCATCGAAGTCGGTGGGAACCCAGTCGTATCTGTGTGTGCGGAACTCCATCCCTTGTTCATTGTTGCTGGAATAGACCAGCAACGCGCGCCCGTCCTTGACCAGCTCGGTCGTTCGTTGCCAGAGCAGTTCGCGGATTCTCGCGGATGGCTTGCCTACAAAAGTGCCGGGCGCGATCTCCACCAGCCACTTGGTGAGATCTCCGCGCAGACCAGCTGGGCATGCGGTGACGACGAGAACCATCATGGTGTGCCCTCGTGTTCTGACCAGTTCACGCCGGCTGCGATGACTTCGAGTTCGCTCCAGAGGTAGAGCTCGGCATCCGAGAAAGTCTCGTCGTCAGTTACGTCCATAACGTACTTGAGGTCTTTGACCATCCTCGGCATGAGCCGTTTGTCGACAACGGCATCGCGTACAAGCCGCCTCACAGCGACGCCGGGTTGCATCTCACCGGAGGCGACAGCGTCAAATGCTGCAGGGATTGCTATTTCTGCCTTGTAGAGGTCCGCGATGTCATACACAAACGCGCGGTCGGTCCCGTTATGCACCACTCCGAGCGCAGGCACGAAACCAAGCCCGGCGATTACCGCATGCGCGATGCCATACAGCGCCGAGTTCGCAGAGGTCAACGCTTGGTTGATCGGATCAGAGGAATCGTAATCATTCGGATCGTATGCACGCCGGTTCCAGATGAGACCAACACGTGCCGCTTCGTCGGCGTACACCTTTTTCATCCGTGCGCCTTCGCGACCCCGAAGTTTGGCCATGGAAAGACCGGTGAGATTCTCTCCAGGGAAACGCAGGCTGTACATGCGTTTTGCGCATGCAAGTCGTTTCCTCTGGTTCGTGACTATCTCGGCTTGGAGCTCTGCCATTCGCGACGACTTGGCTGGTGGTCTGCCACTCGCGTAGTAGCGAACTCCCCTCTCCCCTACCCACACGGTTGAGACACCAGCGTCCCCAAGGAGAGCCATCGCCGCATAGGTAATCCTGGTTCCTGGGCCGAGGAGCAGAACTGCCAGTTGCGTTGCGGCGACATGGGCAACCCCGCGCTGGTCTGTGATCGTAAGCGCATTGCCGTCACGGTTTACAACGGCACGCTCGACATACAGGAATGAGATCCGACTACCCATCTGCGACAAGGCCTGTCGCGTTATGGGCACTTCTTGCGGAGTCGGAGACACTATTTCACCGGTGCCAGGGTGAGCAAGCCACAGCCGTAGGCTCGCCCGCGACCGATTCCCTGTGTAAGCGTGGTGCGTAAACGCCCGGCATCGGCTACCTCGAGGTTGCCAACGAAGCGTGCCTTGGAAATACGGACGGGCGGAACATTGCGCGATTTCTTATCGCGCCGGAACACGTCGGTCCACCGTTCAAGCACCTGAGGTTGATCGGTGACGTCCCATCGGGCCCGTTCTTCGTCAGTGACGCTGTCGTCTATACGCGGCGCTAAGCGAAAGCCGGCCCGCTCGGACTGTTTGTACAGCCAGGTGAGCTGATTGTGTGCAGAAACGTGAGGCTTTACCTTTCCACGCTTTCCTTCGCGGGGCTCGGAGTACGTGGGGTTGGCGACGAGTTCAAAATGCCACCGCTGTCCTCTCATGAGCGATGAAAGGAAACGCTCATAGTCGGCCGACTGAGCGGGTCGTGTTTCCCAGCCTGCTTGCTCGACAATGTGTGCCCCTGTCGGTTTCTCCGGGCCGACTATGTAAAGCACATGCTCATTTGGGCGTTTGTCCACCCGCCACAGCACTCGCGCTTCTGTTTGAGAGATGTCGGGTGGAAAAGCTGAACGAACAGCTGCATGCATCGCCTGTGGGTCTGTCAGTAGTTTCACACCCTGCCTGCGTGCTGGGTTTAAGGAAATTCGAGTCAACGTTGTCATGCTTGAACCACCGCCTCAAAGAACTCATCCGTGCTGATAGACGTTTCGACACCCTGGGGGTTACTAAGCACAACATCGTGGCAGCGAACGACATCCCGCCACCCGTAGCGTCGGTGCTTGGGATCAAAGGAAAGTGGAACATCCTGCCGCGGAACGGCACCTGGTTCAGCGACGTTCGCGTCGCGATACAGCGCAAGCGACACTTCTTTCGGTGCCTGCTTCTTATGGAGATCGGTTGCGTACCAGGTCTTGTGGCTCCGTAGTGCGGTTTCAGCGTCGGAGTCCACAACACCAATCACCAACCCAGGGTGCACGGGACACGACCGGCGTCCCATGAACAATGGGTAGGCAGGTTTGCGGAGCGCCTCTGCCATGCTCTCTAGAAACGTCCGGTCCTCGTGTTCCACGGCAGCCACAAATGCTGCGTCGGAGAGGAAGTAGCGGGTGACCAGCTGCGCCGAGTCTTGCGGACGCGTCTGCCAGGGTTGTGCGGTTTGGTAGTCGCGCAGCAAGCTGCCGGATTGATCGACGCGGACCGCAAGGCGCAACTTGGCAAGGTCCTCGATGTCATCGGTGCGTCGCCGCCCTTGGGCAGCCGCGATTAGGCCGACGATCCCTGACTTCGTTGGGGTGGTCGCTGTGGCTCGCGTCTTGTACCTGCTTTCATCGCCCCAGGACTGCATTGGTCCTTTGAGGAGGAGGAGCAAAGAGTGTGTCATTACTGGTCACCTACGACGCGCCCGAGAACTTCGTTGATATTCTGCGTTAGCTCCTGCAGAGTGGTTTTCTCCGCGATTTCATTGAATGAGTCGGCCGTCTCGCCGATCCCCATGACGTACGCTGCGAGCGGCTTGAATCCGTAAACGGACTCAACATCACGTGCTTCCCGCGCGAGGCGGTCGGCTGCCACCTTGCGGCGAGACGCGTCCTGATCTGCTTCGACCGGGACTTCAAACGCGTTGACAAAAGAGACCGGACGGGTATCTCGCACGGCCACGTACACGAGTTCCGGGAGGGTTTGGTTGGCAAAGGTGTTGATTTTGCCGGTCGGCATGGAGCTCACGAACGCTTCAATGAAGTGCTCGACAGCGAGGCGAGCTGCATCGACAGAGTTCAGATTCTCCTTCAGGCCGTTGAAGTTGATCGTTGCGTAGCGGTACATCGTTGACGACATCATCTGCACCGTTCCGATCATGCCCGCGCCGGTCTCCTTGCCGTCCTCGGCAAGATCATCCACCGCCGTGAAGTAGTCGAAGTCCGGGGTCGAAGCGTGAATGCCGATGGCGTGTGCGACCTGGACGGATGCGTCCACATTGTAGGCGGCATCGTCGGCGACCATACGGCCGAACATCGCGATGTCTACCGAGTGATCAGTGTCGAGGATTGCTTTCGCCTCGGCCTTGGAAGGCTTCACGCCACCCCGTGCAAGCAGTTCCTCTACTGCACGATCGACCTGTTGCTGGCTGAGGAACAATAGGTAACCGGTGCGCGGGTACGGGCTGGGCTTGTCGTCCGAGTCGTCGTTCTTCTTCGGCTTTTCAATCGCAGTCTTGATACCAGCGGCTTTGAACAGGTCGTCTACGCGGTTGATTGCTTCGTCCTGCTCAAGACCTGCGTCGATGAGGCGCAGGGCGATCTTCTCCGGGAGACGCTTGGAGCGATCTCCAATCTGCTGCGCATCGAAGTTGTCTTCAAAGTAGCGGCGGATGGCGCGTTTCCAGGATTGGGATGACACGCGCTGGCGTGGGACGCCGCCGAAGATCGCGGACTTCGGTGCACCGGTGTCGTCTCGGTTGATCAGGGATGGCGGGACGGTCTGTAGTGCGTGGATATCGATAACGATGGACATGATGAACCTTTCTTCGAGTATGGCTAGGAGGTGGCGAAGGGGGATGTGACTTCCGATTCGGCTTCAGCGGCGCGCTGTGCCTTCGGGCGTAGTGTTCCGACTGCGTAGTCCCTGCCCCAGCGGAGCAGGACACCGTCGCGACGCGATGGGTACTGAAGCGACCGCAGGTCTCGGGCGAAACTGCCGTAGTCGAATGCGAGTTCCTTACTTCGCAGAAGTGTCACGAGCGACCGCAAATGCAGTACACGTGATGCTTCATCGCGCGCGGACTGCATAGCGTCAAACCGTGGTTTGATCGAGTTGGAATCACTCAGGGTCTGCAGGCGACCGCATGCGCGTGCAAATGAGCATTCAGTTGTGTGCACTGGCGCCGTTGCGCTCTGCATGTGCTGGGCGAACAAGGTGAGCGCGTTGTAAGCCGCGAGTTCCGAAGGTGAGGGATCCTTGCCGTGGCCGAGCTCGTTGTCGCTCAGGGGAGGCTCGAGAAGCATCAGTACCTTTTGCAATGCCAAAGGATCGGCGCTGAAACTCCGTGCCGCGCTTTGGCGGAGTTCCGCGAGAACACGACGTGCGTCTGCGCCAGCGGTCGTTTCGGCTCGGTCCAGATAGTTTCGTTGGAGGTATGTAACGGTGTTCCCAATACTGATGTGAAGTGTGGGTCTTGTCATGCTGTTTCTCCTTGTTACGGCGAGGGCCGAGTGTTCCGGGTTCTGTCGTTTGGCTTATCTCGTTTGGTCAGGGGCAGGTCCTGGCTCAGGCGGTAGCGCAACTGCCGGTAAAGTGAACCCGCATTGACAATCCGGCCAGAGTCGTCGTCTTGCGCATCGACGACTCTTCCAACGAGCGCCCGCTGTCCTGCGCCGCGGATGGCTTCATCCGCAATGTGGAGTACCTGATTCTCGATTTCGACCTGCCAACCAGTTGCTTCGTTGCCAATATGCGCGAGATCCAGGTTGCGCAGCCAGGTCAGGAACTTCGGCTCGAGAACGGTGTACAGACGGTCAGCCGCGTCAGCGTCGAAAACGTACTCTCCACCTGCTGCTACCTTGAGTTGGCCGGCAAACCAGCCGAGTGAAACCGCGGCGTCCTTCGTTGCTTCGGCTGCATCGCGTACGTACTGGCGGTGGGCAGCAGATAACGAGTCGTCCTGTAACAGTTGAAGCGGTAGCCCCATGTTTGCGCTGACGATCGTGCCCACGGTCGAGCTCTGTGGCCCGTATTCCATAGAAACGATGTGAAGGTCAGCGACTTCATCGTTTCCCTGGTCATCCGCAATAGCGGAGAGATTTTCCAGATTGGAGGGGCGTTTGGGAGCGAGATTCTTCCCGCCGAAACCGGGATCGGAGCTTGAGGCGATCAGGGCGTCCAGTGACCGCCACATGGTTCGCGTTGTGTCGTATGGACGCGGGTAGTAGGCCTCAAGCCCCTTCTTCGACTGGGTGGGGCTATACCGATAAGGGGTCATCGGATCGCCGAACACATTCTTTCCCGCATCAGGAATCTGATCGCCGTTGCTTACCAGTACATTTACAATCGAATCGTCTTCCGTGAACAAGCGGATTCGTCGCGACTGCCAAGTGGCAAGGTCTGCTGGCCCATGGGGCCGAGGCGCATCAGGTTTTTCAAGCTTCCCTGCGCGGTCGTTGCGTTGGCTTGGAGTATCCGGCTCCCGTTCCCACACGGGATGATCGTCAGCGTTCTTGACGTAGATGGCTTCCGGGGTTGAATTCAGCAGCAGGGTTTCCAGCAATGTCGTTCCCCGGATGACGGTGCCCCCTGTCATTCCGGACCAGCCGGTTCCGATGGGGTAGCCCTTTCCGCCTTTGACTCGCGGATCTCCCTCAACGCCAGGTTTGATTCCCGAATAGTCGTACGCTTGGGCGTGAACGAGCCACCTTGCCGCTTCCGCATACGAGAGCTTCGATCGCCCGTCATGGGTGCGCATGGTGAAGTAGTCGTGCTCTGCGTCGGGGACGATACGAGAGACTTCGCTTTTTGTCCCCTTCTTCGTGTGGAGGCCTGCCACCTGCATGAAGGGTGTTTCCTCATGCAGCAGGTCGAAGCGCGATTCGTACTGCGTGAGGTAGTCCAAGACGGTTTGGTCTCGTCCATCGTTAAGCAGGGCTTGTCTTGTATCGACAAACCAGTCCTCCCAACGGAAATCCTGTCGTCCAGCCTTGGTGCTGAGCAGCTGTGTTACGGACTGATGGTGAGCTCTCCAGAAGATAGCGAGGAGCAGGCGGAGAACGGCGTAGTCCTGGGTCGGTGAATCTCCAAGGACCGCGACGGGCGTTGCGCTGCCGTCGAAGATTTCTCGGATGGTTAGCGTTGCGGAGCCATCAGAGGTTGTGCAAATGATCCACGGTTCATCCAGCAAGTTAAACGATTGCTGGGTTGGTAACTGGTGGTTCACTTCTTTGGCCTCCTTCGTTTTCGTCGTGTCGGTATGTGTTGTGGTTTTGTCTTCATTTAATCTGCTCCTTCGACGTCGCCGTCGCTGCAATCGCTCAAAATTTCTAATCCGAGTTCAGATGTGTATTTGATCCGAAAGCGGCCTAGGCAAGCCTCGCCATCCGCATCTAATGCGAGGGCAACTTGGCCCTTCAGCAGGTAGTGGTCGTTCCATTCGATCGGGGTAGAGCGCTCAAGCACATCGATAACGGCTTCAAAGTCAGAATCGAACCGGGTCATCCTGAGTGGCAGCCGAACTGTGCTCGAGGCGAGCTGGAATGCCTGGTTGTAGTCAAGAGGAACCCCGTTGGCGATTCTGTCTCCTCGGCCGAAGGGCGTGTAGAAATCGCCCGCCGACTGTATTGGAATTACTTCCACTGCCGGTTCAGCATCTCGGACTTGGGCGGCACCTTTCTCCTCATCACCGAGTTGGATCGTTGCCGCGGTGAGGTCGCCGAACAGGTCATAGAGCCTGCGTGCAACTCGCGGCGAATCAATTCGGAAGGATCTCGAGCGCTGATGAGCGCGGTCGGCGCGCTGCTTGCTTTGCAACAAGGCTTGTGCCCACACTTCTTCCCACTCTTCTGGGACCGCATGGTCGCTGCTGTATGTCGCATGGACTAGGGTGGCGACGTCGTCGGGTCGCTTAAACTCGTTTGGCAGTTGTAGCAGGGTTTTCAGCAGAATGAGGGGGTCGTATACCGCGTTGGCGCCCGAGTCGATGGTTGGGGCGGGCTTTAACCCCTCGATCGCCCGGACGAACACCATTGGCTTCCGGAGTTGTTCTGGGCGGTCCGATTCCGGACGCTCATGGCGGTGAAGGCGGCCGATGCGCTGGATAATCAGGTCCATCGGAGCGAGATCGGTGACAAGAACATCAGCGTCGATGTCCAGACTCTGCTCCGCTACCTGCGTTGCAACAACAATCTTCCGCCAGGGCCTATCCTCGACGCGATGGCTGTCTGGCCCAAGTTCTTGGCGCATTCGGTCTTCCTTCTCCGAGCGCTGCCAGGCCATAAAACCCGCGTGATGGAGTTCGACTTCGCCGGGATACTCAGAAGTGAGCGCGCTGAAGGCCTCCTGGGCCCGGGCGATGGTGTTGCAGATGACGAGGGCGACGCCGCCGTCGATAAGCAGATGCTCGAGGAGTTCTTCCAGTGCGATGATCGCATCGTCGACAATTTTGATGCGCGCTTCAAGATTTGTTGGACTCTGACCGGGTGTGACGTACCGCAAGGAGCTTTCGCTAGCGACGGTGATGAGGGGGTAAGCCTCTGTATGCTTGTTGACGGGGTTTCCGGTGTAGGCCTCAATGAGTTTCTCGCGTTCCGCGGAGGGCAGGGTTGCCGACATCATGATGACCGTCGCCCCGTAGTGCGCGAGCCACTCCAGTGTGGTCGCGAGGTAGTCCGATGTATACGCCCCGTATGAGTGGATCTCATCGAAAATAATGATCTTGCCGGCGAGCGCAGCGTGGCGGAGCATCGAGTACCGCTGCCGCAAGGCAAGCATTAGCACCTGGTCGACGGTGCCAACCACGATGTTTGAGAGGAGTCCGCGGCGCCGCCCACTCATCCATGAACTGGCAACTACTTCGCCGTTCAAGGAGGGGTTATAGGCATCCTCGTTGATGTCTCTGAACCGTAGCTCCCGATAGGGCTTGGAAAGCTGGTTCTTGGAGTGGGCGAGGTAGAGCGAAGAGACCGAACCCGTTTCCGTCGTGTTGCGGGCCCAGTTCATTGTGCGTTCTAAAAGTCCGTTCGCGGTAGCCATTGTCGGGGCAGCAAAGTAGACCCCTTGAGCCCCGTTAGAGGCGGCGATGATTTGCGCGGCCGCCAGTGCAGCTTCCGTCTTGCCGACACCCGTCTCCGCCTCCAGAATGATCAAACTCGGCTCGGTGCACGTCTGCGCTACGTCTGCCATCGCCTTTTGGATCGGCCTGGCTTGGAACGTCGCAGGCCAGCCGAATGAGCCCCGGAATAGGGCGTGTACATCGGCATCTGGTTTTGGGGGTTTCCAAGGCGCAGTGAGATCGATGGCGCGCATGCCGTCTTCCGCTCGCTGCGTTTGGGTGCCGGAGACAACCATCGGGAAGGCATCGGGATTTGAGGCAATCCAGTCAGCCATCACAATCAGCCCGGTGAGGATTTGGGCTTCCGCGGCGAGAGGGTTTCGTAGCGACTTCAGCTTCTGCAGCACATCCTCAACACCAATGGTGTCAGTCATCGCGTCGATGATCTCATCGTGAACCGCGCGCCATTCGACCGGATACTCAGAGAGCACGTTGTTAATCGCATCGCGTTCTGCGCCTGATGGCACGCCGTGGTGAGCATCCACTGTCGATGACAGCCAGTTGGCAAGACGGCGCGAATACCCCTTCTGCTCCAACCAGTTGCGGAGGATCAATCCCGAACTTACGCTGTGTGGCATCGACTTTCTGGCCGTTTCAAGCTCGCTCATGGCGATGGGAAGACTCGCATCGGCGACGCTGGAGAGGAGATGCCTGAACTCCGGCTTGAGATCGAGTTGACTCTGAAAAGTTAGGGTACCCTTACCCAAATCGTGCAGGCCAGACAGCCATATATAGAGGCGCCGGACTTGTTCAGCGGACAGCTTCAGATTTTGGGAAAGATTCTCTTTGAGGGAGTTCGAAACCCACTCGTCATAGATGACAGCGGCAGCGCAGGCAGAGTCGATCAAATGCTGGGCCAAACTGAGGTGGCCAGTTTCATCTCCTGACTTCGCCCACAGTGACTGGGCTTGCGGGCTTAGCTGGCCAACGAAAGAGTTGATGGCGGCTTCGGTTGGGCCATGACGGTCAGGTTTCCTCGTCGAATTTGTCATGTGAACTCCGGTTGAATTGTTGTTAGGGGCGAGAGTAGCAGAAGGAAGACGGCTGGTTCTACTTCATGCTAGTTAAAATAACGATCGCAGCCGGAATCTATCGCTTGCAGTATGATTTTCGCTCTGACCCTGCAAAGCAGGGATGAGCCGTAGCAAGAAGTCGGCTTCATCACTCCCCGCATACGCGGGGTACATTCAGAGGGGCTCGACGTAGTTGTCCCCGAATGCCCTATGGCCAGTGCAACATTGCTGGTCGCTAAGGGTCTGCCCCGCACCTGCGGGGATGAGCCTTGTCACATGGTGCTGGCGCAGCATTTCGACGTGTCTGCCCCGCACCTGCGGGGATGAGCCGTGTGCGAAGGCTCTTGCGATCCGCGACGTGTGGTCTGCCCCGCACCTGCGGGGATGAGCCCCGACCGGTTGCCCATTTCTGCGGCGAACGTGGGTCTGCCCCGCACCTGCGGGGATGAGCCCACGCTCTAACACGGCGCGTGTAGCCACATCTTGTCTGCCCCGCACCTGCGGGGATGAGCCCCCCGGAGGCCTAGCAGCCACAAGGGAGGTAACGTCTGCCCCGCACCTGCGGGGATGAGCCGGCTTACGCAGCTGCTTATCGATCTCCCCCTGCGTCTGCCCCGCACCTGCGGGGATGAGCCCTTCCCCCTACGGTTGCACCGTTTGTCGCCCGCGTCTGCCCCGCACCTGCGGGGATGAGCCCGTGCTCGAACGGCTGGGCAGGCCAAGCAATAGGGTCTGCCCCGCACCTGCGGGGATGAGCCCAGTCCTTTCAGTAGTGGAAAGCCCCACCATCGGTCTGCCCCGCACCTGCGGGGATGAGCCCGAGAGCACCGGCGCGGTGGCTGCTGGTAATGAGTCTGCCCCGCACCTGCGGGGATGAGCCCGAGGTCGTGCGTTGGATCGAGTGGCCGGACCAGTCTGCCCCGCACCTGCGGGGATGAGCCCAGCGCACGAGAATGCACATAGTCCGAACGCCAGTCTGCCCCGCACCTGCGGGGATGAGCCCCGGGCATGAAAAAAGACCCGCCGGGGAGCGACGTCTGCCCCGCACCTGCGGGGATGAGCCGTGGATTGGGCAGACCATCAAGGCTACGAAGGTGTCTGCCCCGCACCTGCGGGGATGAGCCCAAGACTTCTGGCTGGGGCTACGGCGTGGTCGCGTCTGCCCCGCACCTGCGGGGATGAGCCCTACTCCGGCGATAAGCGCGCCACCCGTGAGGAGTCTGCCCCGCACCTGCGGGGATGAGCCCGTCCGCGCCCCACCTGAGAATCCGGGTATGGGGTCTGCCCCGCACCTGCGGGGATGAGCCCTTCAGCATCTTAAAACCGAACCGGGGGATGTCGTCTGCCCCGCACCTGCGGGGATGAGCCCTCGTGGGTGACTCCGCCGCGATCACTGGCTCTGTCTGCCCCGCACCTGCGGGGATGAGCCCGTGCGGCCCAACAATGATCGCCGCGGCGACCAGTCTGCCCCGCACCTGCGGGGATGAGCCGTCATCGAGGTCCGCGACGTCGAAATGGCAGATGTCTGCCCCGCACCTGCGGGGATGAGCCCGGCGGCGTCGCGTACACATCCTCCGGCATCGAGTCTGCCCCGCACCTGCGGGGATGAGCCGCGTCGTCGTGAATCCATGCCTCGTCGGCCATGGTCTGCCCCGCACCTGCGGGGATGAGCCGATGCCGGTCTCGTAAAAGCGGTTCATCGCACCGTCTGCCCCGCACCTGCGGGGATGAGCCGAACACCACCACGGGCGAACCCTGGGAGTCCACGTCTGCCCCGCACCTGCGGGGATGAGCCCCTGGAAGAACCGGCTCGGCGCGGTGATCAACACGTCTGCCCCGCACCTGCGGGGATGAGCCCGGGTAGCACCACGGGTGCGACGCTGGGTGCTGGTCTGCCCCGCACCTGCGGGGATGAGCCGCCCATGACCCAAAACCCGCCCCAACAATGGCTCGTCTGCCCCGCACCTGCGGGGATGAGCCGCGAACCCTGGGTTAGGTCCATGCGGATAACCGGTCTGCCCCGCACCTGCGGGGATGAGCCGTCGGCTCGCTTTAGCCCCGCGCAAGCGGGGTTGTCTGCCCCGCACCTGCGGGGATGAGCCGCGGAAACCCGCGAGGAATGGGCGTGTGCCGGAGTCTGCCCCGCACCTGCGGGGATGAGCCGGTAACGGCGGGAACACAGGAAAATACAAGGGAGGTCTGCCCCGCACCTGCGGGGATGAGCCCTGAAAACACGCAGTCTGTCACCCCGGTGAAAGGTCTGCCCCGCACCTGCGGGGATGAGCCGTCCATGGAGATGCGCACCGCGCAGGTTGATGTGTCTGCCCCGCACCTGCGGGGATGAGCCCCCGGCGCGTCGTAGATCAGCTCCGCGGACTCCGTCTGCCCCGCACCTGCGGGGATGAGCCCAGCCGTGTCGTCGGTGCGCAGCGCTTCCGCACGTCTGCCCCGCACCTGCGGGGATGAGCCCCAGTCTCGGATCAGCTCGTCGACGTGGTCGTGGTCTGCCCCGCACCTGCGGGGATGAGCCCTCTATAGTGCATAGCGCAGTGAGCTGTACTTAGTCTGCCCCGCACCTGCGGGGATGAGCCCTTGGGTGGACAGCACCTGCACCGACGTCTTTAGTCTGCCCCGCACCTGCGGGGATGAGCCCTGCATAGCGAGCCTTACCCATCAGGACGCATAGGTCTGCCCCGCACCTGCGGGGATGAGCCCGGGTTCCCCGAAATCGACATGGCCAACCCAACGTCTGCCCCGCACCTGCGGGGATGAGCCCTTGAGATGATGTACGACGGCCAGCCCGGCGCGGTCTGCCCCGCACCTGCGGGGATGAGCCCCACTCTCTCCCTGACCGAGAGCGAGGCAAAAGGTCTGCCCCGCACCTGCGGGGATGAGCCCCACTACAAAAAGACGTTCAGCGTCGAGCAGTTGTCTGCCCCGCACCTGCGGGGATGAGCCGGAGCCGGGTACCGCGTTCGACGGGTGGGAAGAGTCTGCCCCGCACCTGCGGGGATGAGCCCCCCGGAAGCCATGTGGGAATCCCTACCCGACTGGTCTGCCCCGCACCTGCGGGGATGAGCCCAGGGGCTTTTTTCCATCCTGGAGCATGCCTCAGTCTGCCCCGCACCTGCGGGGATGAGCCCGTCGAAGATGAAAAAGATCTGGAGATCTGGAACGTCTGCCCCGCACCTGCGGGGATGAGCCGGACGGGTCTGCGAAGGCGAAGAAGATTGCCGAGTCTGCCCCGCACCTGCGGGGATGAGCCCGGTAGACCGGGCACGGTGTAGGACGCGATGAGGTCTGCCCCGCACCTGCGGGGATGAGCCCTGCTCGGCTGCCCGCTCGGCTGGTGCTGCGCCGTCTGCCCCGCATTTGCGGGGATGAGCCCTACTCTGCCTGCGCGACGGGGTGAAACGCCTGGTCTGCCCCGCACCTGCGGGGATGAGCCCGGGTCCGGGCTGCGGTCGCCGGAGGTTCTGGTGTCTGCCCCGCACCTGCGGGGATGAGCCCCTGCAAGCCCCGAAGGGAACGGATTTACAGTCGTCTGCCCCGCACCTGCGGGGACGAGCCCATGACTGAGACGAAGATTGTCGTCACCGGCAAGTCTGCCCCGCACCTGCGGGGATGAGCCCTTGGGGAACGTGCCCGCGTTAATCATGGCCAAGTCTGCCCCGCACCTGCGGGGATGAGCCCGAGATCGTCCGCTGGATTGAGTGGCCGGACAAGTCTGCCCCGCACCTGCGGGGATGAGCCCTGGGGTGACTGCTCCGGCGCCATGAGTGGCCTGTCTGCCCCGCACCTGCGGGGATGAGCCCGCGAAAGCCACCCTCGGCGAGCAATTCCTCCCGTCTGCCCCGCACCTGCGGGGATGAGCCCCTGAAAGGACTGCGCAGCAATGGCTGTGAACAGTCTGCCCCGCACCTGCGGGGATGAGCCCGAGGTCACCGAATAGGACACGCTCGTCGCTGAGTCTGCCCCGCACCTGCGGGGATGAGCCCAACCCCTGGAACCCGGTGTTAATGTCCAGCTGGTCTGCCCCGCACCTGCGGGGATGAGCCGTGATGCTCGAACAGGCGCGTGACCTTCTCGTCGGTCTGCCCTGCACCTGCGGGGATGAGCCGGTGATGACGATTACGGACCTGGAGCTTAAATTGTCTGCCCCGCACCTGCGGGGATGAGCCCATCGTGTACTTCCGCGGCCACTACGTCGGCATGCCTGCCCCGCACCTGCGGGGATGAGCCCGTCGAGATGGGCGGCGGACGCGGTAACGGTCAGTCTGCCCCGCACTTGCGGGGATGCGGCCGACGCAGTCTGACGCGGGGAGAGTGCGCGCGTCTGCCCACACCTGCTGGAGGAGCCGCAATTGCCGCATCTTTCTCTATGGCAACGGTGACCTCAACGTTAAAGGAAACAACCACGGAGACGGCGGTCGTGAGAGCGACCGAAACTGTGCCCAAGGCGGCTGACCGCCCGGCTGCTGGCAGCGGTTCTTCGCTCAGCACCGGTGGCATCATTGGGGTGGTAGTGACGCTTCTCGCAGCGCTGTGAGCGAGGCGCATTCGCTCTGGCAGGTGGCCTTCCGCCGCAGATCGCGAACGCGCTGCCCTTTCAAGCTCTACACACCAGGCGGGGCGGGCGGCTTACCCCAGCTGCCCCGCCTCACGCAGGAAGTCGATCACCTGCGCGGCACCTGTCTCCCAGTCCGTGATCCGGGGGCCCGCCACGTCTTGGTTATACGGCTGGTCGTAGACGAAGGGAGGATGATCATGTCGCGCAGGCTGTCAACGTTGGCTGGGGCGTCGTCGATGTACACGTGCGCACCAACCGAGTCCTTCAGGCCCGTGAAACAGAAGGACATGTACGGAATGTCCATGCGGTCCAGCCAGGCTGCGGTGTCTGACACCATCTTTGCGTGAGAACCGCCGAAGATCAGCCGGTGTATCACCACGCGGATATGCGCGCCAGCGGCCGCGATCTTGCGCATCGCTTCAGGCGCCCCGGGGATGGGTTCGAGATCGCGGTAAAGGCCCTGCGCCACTGCCGCCTTGTGGTGCTCCAAAAAGCCGTCGACGGTGCACGTGTTCGACCACGTGGTGGTGGACGAGGCCCAGGACTTCAACGCCGGCCACTGGCGCTTCCTTCGTGCCTGCGTGGCAACGGGCAAGAACGACATCTTCCTCGCCGAAGACTCCCACCAGCGCATTTACGGCAATCCGTTCACCATGTCGCACTTTGGCATCTCCACTCGGGGCGCAGCTTCTCGACGGCTCACGCTCAACTACCGCACCAACAAAGAAAACCTCGACTATGCCCTGCGCATCCTGGTCGGGGGCGACATGGAGTTCTTCGACAGCGAAGGCACTGTCGACTCCGTGGGCCAGTACCGCTCCGCGCGCTCCGGCCCGGCCCCGATGATCGTGACCGCCAAGTCCGAGTACGAGGAGTTCTCAGTCGCAGCAGGGTACATCGACAAGTGGCTCAAGGAAGCCGAGCGTACCGCCGCAGAAGGCAAGCACCGGGAAGTCCGCGTCGGCGTGATGTGCCGCACCCGCGGGCAACTCCCCCGCGTGGTCTCTGGTCTTGCGGATTACGGCATCGACGCCGTGCAGACCAAAAACGCCGAGCTGGCCTCCCACGAGCAGGTGTCGGTGATGACCATGCACGGCGCCAAAGGTATGGAGTTCACCCACGTCATCCTCATGGGCGTGGGCAAGGGGATCATGCCGCTGCGGTACCGGTTGAAGCATCTGTCCGAGGAGGACGCGCGTGCTGCCCTCCAGCGCGAGCGTTCGCTGCTGTACGTGGCGGCGTCGCGCGCCCGCGACGCGCTGGTAGTGACCACAGTCGGCGAGCGCTCAGAGCTGCTGCCGGAGGGATAAGGGGGTTTGGGCGCTAATACAATTACCGGTAGGTAGCTGTATGGCGTACAGAGCCTGGATGGATTGCAGAGGAGCGGAAGCGTGGCGGGTGAACTAAACCGGATTGAAGCGAAAGAGATTAGCGTAGGCAAGCTTTTGTATTCCGGGGATTATGAATTCGAGATTCCGGAGTACCAGCGCCCGTACGCATGGGGAGCCGAGGAAGCCCTCCAACTGTTGTCCGATCTATCCGGTGCGTTGGAGCGCGACACAGATGAGCCGTATTTCCTCGGATCGATCGTGTTGGTCAAAGCCCCTGGTAGTCCGCGCTCCGAGGTCATCGACGGTCAGCAACGACTGACTACGTTGACGATCCTTCTGGCGTTATTGCGGGATCTCGTGGACAAAGAAAGCTTGCGGCAGTCGATCCACAAACTCATCGAGAGCGAGGCGTTGGAATGGGACAACGTGCCTGCCAAGCCGCGTTTGATCATTCGGCCCCGTGACACACATTTCTTCCGCACCTATGTGCAAACGCCCGGTGCAACCCAGGCGCTTTTCGGGCTCAGCGACAACGCTGTAGGTACCGATTCTCAGAAGAGAATCCGCAACAACGCAAAGGCTTTACACGAGGCACTTGTCGAGTGGGACCAGGAACAGTTGACCCAGCTGTTCAAGCTCATTGCCGCTCGCGCATACCTGGTGACGGTGTCCACCCCGGACCTGAATAGCGCGTACCGGATCTTCTCAGTGATGAATGCGCGAGGGCTTCCGTTGTCTCCTCAGGACATCTTCAAATCCCAGGTGATTGGCTCAATCGCGGAACACGAAAAGCAACAGCACGCTGAGGTGTGGGAGAACCTCGAGGAGGAGCTCGGACGCAAAGAGTTCGGCGACTTGTTCCTGTACATCCGCGCCATTAAGTCCCGTACTCGTGCTGTGAAGGGGCTGCTCCAAGAGTTTCCGGACCAAGTGCTCAATGCATACTTGCCCGACAATGGGAAAGGCTTCATCCGCGAGGTGCTCGAGCCGTACGCGAAGGCAGACATCCGAATGCTCGCGCAGGACTTTCACGGTGATGATCCACGTTGGGCGGAATTGAACAATTGGCTGAAACGGCTGGATCAGCTTGATAACGACGACTGGCGCCCGCCAGCCCTGTGGGCGCTCAAAGAACACGGGGAAGACGTCGAATTCCTGGTGCAATTTATGGCCAAGCTGGAACGATTGGCGGCAAGTATGCTGCTGCGGCGGGTCTATGCCACTCCACGCCAGCAGCGCTACATGGAGCTGCTGAAACAGCTTATCGATGGTGACGGCCTCCAAGCGGACGCATTCGAGCTCACCGATGCCGAGCGAAGAGAGACGCTCGACCGCATCGACGGTGAGCTTTACCTGGCAACCCGCGTGCGCAAGTATGTTTTGCTGCGACTCGATTCGGTTCTCGCCCAGGACCCAGGCGCGTCATACGACCACCGCATCATCACTGTCGAGCATGTACTCCCCCAGACCCCTCCGCAGGAGAGTCAATGGGCGCGAGACTTCTCCGAGGAGGACGCGGAGCAGTGGACGCACCGCCTAGGCAACTTGCTGCTGCTTAACCGCCGTTCCAATTCTCGAGCACAAAACTACGACTTCGCCGTGAAGAAGGATAAATACTTCACCTCTGATCAGGGAGTGGCGGTATTCGCCCTCACCACGCAAGTGCTGAAGGAACCCGTGTGGACACCTGAAGTTATCGCCGACCGTCAGAAATATCTGGTGGGGACTTTGGCGCGGGAGTGGGATTTGTCCTAAGGCTTAGGGTGTTTCGGTCGGTGGGGTGAGCGGGCTGATTGGCGCTGCCTGCTGGTCGGCTTCGTCTCCCTCGCGGTCTTCCCAAGCCGCCAACGTGGTAGTTGGTTCATTCTGCAGGTGCCACATTGTTCTGCCATTTGCTGCACCGCCCACCAGAAACGCCGCTGCGGCGGACGGGCTGGTGAACTCCAAGTCTGAGGTCAGCGTGTTGTCTTGGATCTGGTCCGCGTAGCGTTCCCGGGTGGCGTGGACCCCTCGCGGGGCGCTGGGACGCAGCTCTGGGCGCAACGTGGATCCCTCCAGGACGAGGAAACCGGAAGCGGTGCGCTGGCCCAGGCCCTGAACGCCTTGGCTGAGAACGGTGAGCTCGAAGATCGGTTCTTCGTCGTCGCTTGGGCGCACCGGGGCTGCAGCCGTGTTGGTCGAGGTGCGAGCTTTCGATGAAGTTGCTTTCGGCTGGAACGCGGAAATGCCCAGAGCGCTGATGATGAGGTTGGTGTTTTCGATAAACTCGTCCAGCCCCGCTTGGGTCTCTTCGCTGACACTGCCAGCGGACGGTGTTTAGAAGAATGAAATGGTAGCGACGTGGTGGCTATCCGATAGCGCTCCGGCGGGAATCCGGTAGCACCTTCTGCCGGCGATGCGGGCCACCGGGAGTCTCGTCTGTCACGGCACTGCCCTAATTAACCTTCGATCCCAGACGACGCTCGTGGGCCAGCATGTGGCTGATCAGCACACGGCTTTAGGCTCAATCGGTGCCATCCCCATCCTGAGATTGTCGGGAGTTTTTGGACCACGAAACATGCTACGCATCGTTCCGACTACTCCAGTGGCCGCTACCGGATTCTCGCCGGAGCGCTACCGGATAGTCACGACACTGCTACCAGATACAAGGTCTCAACAGACGGGGTGTTGCCGTTGGCGACCTCGTAACGGTCCGCCTTAATAGCGCGCTGGTGGAACGCGTTTTCCAGGAAAGTGGTCTCGGTGGCGCCCCAGGAGTCATCCACCACCACTACGTAGATGATGCGGTTGAAAAAGTCTTTGTCCGCGCTGCGTGAATGCTCGGCGG
>ERZ1029878.69-NODE-69-length-25402-cov-39.306506_pt1 | contig 25402 bp, 24 predicted proteins | sample MGYA00519234_ERZ1029878 | MGnify/ENA primary metagenome ERZ1029878 (study PRJEB33666, sample SAMEA4610928) | skin metagenome | biome: Human-associated habitat; feature: Malodor aspect; material: skin | place: Philippines | collected 2015-08 ... | reverse complement strand
CTTCCCCCGCGGTGTGGCGGCGGGAGACCTCGTCGCGATCCCGAACACCGCTGGGAACGTGGTGTGGACCGCGGGGCGCTTGGACGACATCGACGTTCGCTGACGCCCGTTGGCGCCCCCACTGCCAGGCCGGAGCTCGGCTAGAGCTCGGCGCTCAGCCGAGCGGTGGCGTCCTTGAGCGCGGCGCCCCACTTGCCTGCGGGTGAGGGCCTGAGCCGCTCCGCCGGGCCGGAGATGGATAACACCGCCACGAGGGTGCCGTCATGCAAGAACACCGGGGTGGATACGGAGGCAAGACCGACTTCACGCTCGGCGATGGATTCCGCGTAGCCATCCGCTCGCACCTGGTCGAGGTCCGCGGCGTCAAACGGGGCGTCGATAAGCGAATGTGCCGCGAACACGCGCGCGGCAGAGCCAGCCGACAGTGACAGACGCGAACCTATCGGCACGACATTGTGCAAGCCGCTTTCCGGCTCCTCCGCCGCAATGCAGGTGCGGGTGGATCCGGTGAGTTGGTAAAGCTGGGCAGACTCGCCGGTTGCCGCGACGAGCTCGCGCATCACCGGCGCCGCAGCCGCGAGCAGCTTCGGGGAAGGCCCCGCGGCGTAGCCGGAGAGGGCGGGCCCGAGCCTCCATTCCCCGTGCTCAGTGCGGGCGAGGACGTGGTGGACCTCGAGCGCGGTGGCGATGCGGTGGGCGGTGGCGCGGGGCAATTCAGTGACGTCGCTGAGCTCTGCGAGCGATTTGTCGCCGCCGGCCACGGCGGTCACAATGGCGACCGCGCGGTCAAGAACTTTGATGCCGGAGCCTTCGTTATACTGTCTCACAGATCGAATCCTAACATCCCATATTGTGAGATGTTGGGAACTGTGTGAAGGAGGACCTCATGGCTGATTCGCCGCTGACATTAGCGGAAAAAGTGTGGCGCGACCACGTGGTGCAGAAAGGGGAAAACGGCGGCCCCGACCTCATCTTCATTGACTTCCAGCTGCTGCACGAGGTGACTTCGCCGCAGGCCTTCGACGGGTTGCGCATGGCGGGGCGCACGATGCGCCACCCGGAGCTGCACCTGGCCACGGAGGACCACAACGTGCCCACCGTCGGCATCACCAACGGCGCGCTGACTGAAATCGCTGAGCCGACGTCGCGCACCCAGGTGGCAACGCTGCGCGACAATTGCGAAGAGTTCGGCGTGAAGTTGCACCCGATGGGCGATGTCCAGCAGGGGATCGTCCACACCGTAGGGCCGCAGTTGGGTATCACGCAGCCGGGCATGACGATTGTGTGCGGCGACTCGCACACCTCCACCCACGGCGCGTTCGGATCGATCGCCATGGGTATCGGCACCTCCGAGGTGGAGCACGTCATGGCCACCCAGACGCTGCCGCTGAAGCCCTTTAAGACGATGGCGATCGAAGTCTCCGGCGAGCTGCAGGAAGGTGTCACGGCCAAGGACTTGATTCTGGCGATCATCGCCAAGATCGGCACCGGCGGCGGTCAGGGCCACATCATCGAGTACCGCGGAGAGGCCATCGAGAAAATGTCGATGGAATCGCGCATGACGCTGTGCAACATGTCCATTGAAGCCGGTGCCCGCGCCGGCATGGTCGCGCCGGATCAGACCACCTTCGACTACGTGGAGGGCCGCGAGTACGCGCCGAAGGGCGCCGATTGGGACGCCGCGGTGGAGTACTGGAAGACGCTGCCTACCGACGAAGGCGCGAGGTTCGACACCGTTGTGGAAATCGACGGCGCGGCGCTGACCCCGTTTGTCACCTGGGGCACCAACCCGGGCCAGGGCCTGCCGCTGGGCGAGAACGTTCCTGACCCGGAGGATTTCACAGACGACACAGCGAAGGCAGCCGCCGAAAAGGCGATCGCCTACATGGACCTCACCCCGGGCACCCCGCTTCGCAACATCGCCATCGACACCGTGTTCTTGGGGTCGTGCACGAACGCGCGCATCGAGGATCTGCGTGCCGCCGCCGAGGTGGTCGAGGGCCGCACGATCGCGCAGAACACTCGCATGCTGGTGGTACCGAGCTCGACTGTGGTCAAGCAGCAGGCCGAGGACGAGGGTTTGGACAAAATCTTCACCGACTTCGGCGCCGAGTGGCGCACCGCCGGCTGCTCGATGTGCCTCGGCATGAACCCGGACCAGTTGAAACCGGGGGAGCGCAGTGCGTCGACAAGCAACCGCAACTTCGAGGGCCGTCAAGGCCCGGGCGGGCGCACTCACCTCGTGTCCCCGCTCGTCGCCGCGGCAACAGCGGTGACCGGCCACCTCGCCAGCCCGGCAGATCTGTAAAGGAGCCCGACCATGGAAAAATTCACCACCCACACCGGCGTCGGCGTCCCGCTGACGCGCACCAACGTCGACACCGACCAGATCATCCCGGCCCGCTACCTCAAGCGCGTCACCCGCACCGGTTTCGAGGACGGCCTGTTTTCAAACTGGCGCGAGTCTGAACCCACGTTCGTGCTCAACCAGGACGCATACAAAAACGGCTCCGTGCTGTTCGCCGGCGAGGACTTCGGCACCGGATCGTCTCGCGAGCACGCTGTGTGGGCGCTGATGGACTACGGCTTCCGGGCCGTGTTCAGCCCGCGTTTCGCAGACATCTTCCGCGGCAACGCCGGCAAGGCGGGCCTGCTTGCGGGCGCGATGAACCAGGACGACATCGACCTGATCTGGAAGCACCTCGAGCAGCACCCCGGCGACGAAGCGGTCGTCTCACTGGAGGACCGCACCGTCACTGTCGGCGGCAACACCTTCACGTTCGAGATCGACGATTACACCCGCTGGCGCCTCATGGAAGGTCTCGATGATATTGGGCTGACGCTTCGCGACGAAGCCGCCATCGAGCGCTTCGAAGCCGGCCGTCCACCGTTCAAGCCGGCCGTCCGAAACTAAGCAACGGCCAACCGAACGGCCAGATTAACGACCGGGTCTAGGCCCGCTCGTTGATCTTTTGCACCACGTCTGGCGCAAACTGCGCCAGAAAGTCGCGGGAGGCCACGACAACGCCCTGGATGCCGGTTCTGACCTGCGCGGCGAACTGGTCGTCGGTGTAGTCCCAGAACCCGGGCAACGAATATGCCGCGGACAGTGCTGTAACGTCGCGCTTTTCGTCCTTGATGGCGCTGACCGTGGGGTAGGCCTTGTCAAAGTTGTACTGCTCTACCCAGTCGAGCACCTCGTCGAACCGTTCAGCTTTGACCGATTCCGTCGCGAGAGTGGTCACCACGTTGAGGTTCGGCTCGATGACGTTGATTTCCAACCCGATGCCGGAAAATCCGGAGCGGATCGCGGGTCCCTGCTCCGCTGATTCGTATTTCCAGCCTTCTTTGTCGAACAGCGCCTTGACGCGCTCGATGCTTACGTTGCTCGTCTGTGCGGTCATGTTTACGCCTCCTGGTTCGAATCGGTGCCGGCGGAGTTCGTCGGCAAGGTCTCTTCAACATCTGGCAGCGCCTCGTGCAGAAGTTGCGCGATGTGGTGGATAGCGGAGAAGAAGTACTCCAGCATCTCGTGGATCTGCTCGTCGGAAAAGCCGTCGTTGGAGAAAAACGGCGCCTCGATCAGCGCTACTGCGGTGCCGTCGTCGCGGCGCACCGGGTGCACGCGCACGAGCGGCATCGTGCGGTTGATCTCGTTGCAGCGCGTCCGAAACGTCGCCACCTGGTCGGCGCCGCGCACGGTGGCCATCCAGCGCGCGGAGGCCTTGAAGCCTTCGTTCGCGACGTCGAAGAACACCGCAAGGCCCGGAAACGCCGTGCGGGTCTCGCCGGTGTCCTCCTGGTAGTACTTCAGATCCATCGCTTTGAGCGTGGCGGCAATGCGGTCTTGGGAAATGGCGGGAAAAGCTGTCGCCATAAATCGTGTCCTTTCTTTCTGTCGGTCTTTTCGTCGTGCTGCTACAGCACGGGCAATGCGGAAGGGAGGTAGTCGGCGCCGGTGAGTTGGCCGTCGTGGAAGCTCAGCACCCACACGGAGCCCTTTTTGGCGTTGATGTCGCCGTCGATAGGCAAGGTGCCCTGGGCAGACAGCCACGCGAGCATGCCCGGGATGACCTCGCCCTGAGCGCAGACCACGCTGGTGCCGCCTTCCGCGATGACCTCAGTTATCGCGCGTTGGGCGCCGACCATGTCCTCGATCCACGCGTCGTCGCCGAAGCGCTTGTCGACGACCACGTCGAGGCCACTTTCGTCAGCGAGGGGCGCGACCGTGGTCTGGCAGCGCTCGGGAACAGCCGAGTAGATGCGCTCGGGGTTGAACGCGCTGAGCAAAGGCACGAGCATCTCGGACTGACGGCGGCCCTTCTTGTCCAGCGGGCGCAGGTTGTCGTCGCCGGACCACTTCGCGCGGTCGTGCGCGCGGGCATGGCGCACGTAAAGGATGCGCGCGTCGGCCGGGGTGCGGAAGCGCTTCTGCGCCTTGGCGAGCACCTCGCGGTCGAGGTCGTAGGTCATGAGCGCAATTGCCTCGTCGATCGGCAGCCAGCGGATCTCGTCGACTTCGTCGTTGGGCACGAATTCGCCGCCGGTGACCTCACCGGTCCAGTAGTAGACCACCTTCGTGGTCTTCTTCACCGGGTAGACGGTCTTGCCCAAGTGCTTGCCCAGGCGCACGTCGTAGCCGGTTTCCTCCTTGATCTCGCGCACAGCGGTCTGCACGAGCGACTCGTCGGGGTCGACCTTGCCCTTGGCCAGTGACCAGTCGTCGTAATGCGGGCGGTGGATGCAGGCGACCTCGACAGTCTCGGGCTCGCGCAGGTTGCCGCGCCACAGCACCGCGCCGGCTGCCAGAGTGGTCCGTTTGAACTCGTCCTGGGGTTTGAGCGGAATCTCCTGGAGACGACCGGTGAGAAACTTCTCGCCTTGGGCGTCCTTGTCTTGTTCGTGGAGCTCTCCGCTTTTGGCGGTGGCTTTCGAGGCGTTCGTAGGCATGCCTTCCATTGTTACGCACATGGGCTGGCAGCGCTACGAATGGTACGTTGAACCGGATAGTCAGGCTGGGAGGATGCGGAAAATATGGTCAACGTAGCGGTACTTGGCGCGGGGTCGTGGGGCACGACTCTGGCGAAGGTGTTCGCAGACGCGGGCAACCGGGTCACGTTGTGGGCCCGCAGGCCCGCGCTTGCGCAAACGATTGAAAACACGCGCGTAAATCCGGAGTACTTGCCCGGAATCGAGTTGCCGCCAGCCATCGAGGCGACCTCCGATGCGCAGTACGCACTCGACGACGCCGCAATTGTCGTCTTCGGTGTGCCGAGTCAGACGATGCGCGACAACGTGGCCAAGTGGGCGCCGATGATCCCGTCGGACGCGACGATGCTGTCGATTTCCAAGGGCGTGGAAACTGGCACGCACCAGCGCATGAGCCAGGTCATCGCCGAGGTCACCGGGGCAGACCCGGATCGCATCGCCGTGCTGAGCGGGCCGAACCTGTCGCGCGAGGTCGCACTGGAGCAGCCGGCCGCGACTGTGATCGCCTGCACGGACGAAAACCGGGCGAAGCTCGTTCAGGCGGCGTGTGCCACGACGTACCTGCGCCCGTACACGAACACCGATGTTGTCGGCTGCGAGATCGGCGGCGCGACGAAGAACGTCATCGCGCTCGCCTGCGGCATGGCGGCCGGCCAGGGGCTGGGCGACAACACCACGGCCTCCCTGATCACCCGCGGCCTGGCTGAGACGACGCGGCTTGGCGACGCACTCGGTGCCGACCCGCGCACGTTCGCCGGCCTCGCCGGCATGGGCGACTTGGTGGCCACATGCGCCTCGCCGTTGTCGCGCAACCGCACCTTTGGCGCTGCCCTCGGCGAAGGTGCCACGATGGACGAGGCGAAGGCGGCGACCAAGGGGCAGGTGGCCGAGGGCGTGGTGTCGTCGAGAAGCATCTTCCAGCTCGCGGAAGCCAACGGGGTCGAGATGCCGATCACCCAGGCGGTGTACGCGGTGTGCCACGAGGGTTTCCGGGTGCCCGACACCATTGCGGCACTGATGGGGCGCAGCAAGAAGGCGGAGTAAAACACGCCGCGCGCGGGCTGTAAATTGGTCTGCGTGATTCGCGTAGCTGTTCTCTACGGTGGCATGTCCACCGAGCATTCGATTTCCTGCATCTCCGCCGCGTCCGTGATGGAGCACATGCCGGCGGACTACGAGGTGTTCCCGATCGGAATTACCCGCGACGGCGTGTGGGTCGAAGGCACCACAGACCCGGTTGCGGGAGTGGCGCTGCCGGAGGTACCGGAGGGCCGCGAGGTTGCGCTGTCCATCAACCCCACACGCAAGGGGCTGATTTTCGACGTCGCCACCGGTCAGGAACTCGTCCACGTCGACGCCGTTTTCCCAGTCTTGCACGGCAAGTACGGCGAGGACGGCACCGTCCAGGGACTCCTCGAGCTCGCCGGCGTGCCGTACGTCGGCCCGGGCGTGTTGGCCTCCGCGTGCGGAATGGACAAGGAGTACATGAAAAAACTCGTCGCCGCGGAAGGCATCGCGATTACCCGCGAGGTGATCTTGGACGGGCGCAGCTCGCTTGACGACGACGAACGTGACCACCTCGGCCTACCCGTCTTCGTCAAACCAGCCAACGGCGGCTCATCCATCGGCGTGTCCAAGGTGAGCGACTGGGCGGACTTCGCCGCCGCCTACGCCCTTGCACGCGAGTCGGACGAGAAGGTCATCGTGGAAGCCGAGCTGGTTGGCGACGAGGTGGAAATCGGCGTCCTCGAGCGCCCCGACGGCACCATCGCCGCATCCGTGCCGGCGAAACTCAACGGCACCGAGGAATCTGCGGAGGGCTTTTACGGCTTTGAGACGAAATACCTCGAAGACGGCGTGACGGCGACGATCCCGGCGCAGTACGACGAGGAACTGACCAAGCGGCTGCAGGACACGGCCGTGACGTGCTTTAAGGCGCTGAACTGTAAGTCGCTGACCCGCGTGGACTTCTTCGTTACCGAAGAGGGTCCGGTGTTCAACGAGGTCAACACGATGCCGGGCTTCACGTCGATTTCGATGTATCCGCAGGTGTGGGCGGCCAGCGGTGTGGACTACCCTCAGCTACTGGACACGCTCATCCAGACCGCGCTGCGTTAGCGGGCTACTTCGCCTCGGCGGTGTGCTCGGCGATCAGGTCGGTGAGGTTGGTGATCGCTTCATTGCTCTCGGCCTGCGGCAGGGAGGCGGCGATACCGCTATCGCGGCCGAGGGCGTACCAGGTCGAAGCGGTGGTGCCGTTAGCAAGCTTCACGTCCTCGAACCACGGGATGCCGTTGACCTGCGCCAACTGCTCGCCCGGGCCGTAGTTCGGCGAGGGCGCCACGCCGCAGCGCACCACGATCGGGTCACGACCCTTGGCGTGCCAGGCCACTGTGTTGTCGCTTGCCGGCTCAGTGCGGGTGTAGCCCTCGGCGATGGACTCCGGTGCGGCGTCCAACAACCCGGAGCACTTCGATGAGTCGGCGGCTTCAAGTTCTGTCAGCGGGGCGGGGTTGCGTGGCTGGTCGTGCTGCTCGAGCGCGGCGAGGTCCAGACCGTCGACCGGAGCGCCGCCGTCGAGCTGTGCGGTGTCCGCCGTGACTGCGACAACAGGGGAGCGGTCCACCGTGTACCAGGTGGCCAGGGTGGACTGCGGCGTGATGTCGTCGACACGCAGCCATCTCGCCCCGTCGATGTCCTCGGTTATGGCGTAGTCGGTGTACTGCGCGGGGATGTCCACCCCGCAGCGCAGGGTGATGCGCTCGGTGGAGGAGGAGCGCCACGCCGCAGCGCCCGCTGGTGCCGGTTCGGCGAGTTCGGCGCGGGGGTGGCCGTGAAGGTCCGACGGGAGGTCGTCGATAAGCGACGCGCACGCTTGCGAATCGGCCTGTGGCGCGGGCAAATCTGTCATCGCGACGGGCTGCAGCGCCACCTGGTTGAAGTAGAGGCGCGCGCCCACCACGGCGCCGATGACCAATAACAGCGCTAGCCCAAGACTGATCGCGATGGCTGTGCGGTTAATCTGTGGTTCGTGCGCCGTAGTTGTCATAGCGGAACAGTCTAACGAAAGGGCAGCGCTACCCGTGATCACCACAGGATTTCCCACCGCCGGGCCGACGCTTGAAGATGTAGGCGAGCGGGCGGTGATCAAAGCGATCCGCGCCGCAGCTCCGTCCGACCTCAACGGCGACGACGCCGCCGTGCTCATCCCGTCGGTGCCGAACTCGCGCGTGGTGGCGGGCACGGACATGCTGGTGGAGGGGCGCCACTTCACCCGCGACACCACCACGCCGTACCTGCTCGGGCGCAAGGCGGCGGTGCAGAACTTCGCGGACATCGAGGCCATGGGTGCTCGCGCAATCGCCGTGTTGATGTCCGTGTCCGCCTCCAACGACACCCCGGCTGAAGTGGTGGAGGAACTCGCCCGCGGCATCGGGGATATGGCGGGCGAGTACGGCTGCGAGCTCGTCGGCGGCGATGTCACCGGCGGTGGGCAGCTCGTCGTGTCCGTCACGGCGATCGGCTCGCTCGGCGGCAACCGCGAAGAGTTGCGGATGTCTAGCGCCCGGCCGGGCCAGCGTGTCGTCGCCCACGGGCACATCGGCTACTCGGCGGCCGGGCTGGCGCTATTGCAGGCAGGGGTGGACATCCCCGCAGAGCTTGAGGTGCTCGTTCAGGCCCACCAGGTTCCGCAATTGGTTCCGGGACGCGGCGTGGTCGCGCGTGCGGCCGGGGCGACGGCGATGACGGACAACTCCGACGGGCTGATCCGCGACATCGGCATGGTGGCCGACGCCTCCGGGGTGGGCATCGACCTGTCCTCGGTCTCGATCACACCGGACGACACGCTGCGCGCTGCCGGGGAACTGCTCGGCGTGGATCCGTGGCAGTGGGTGCTCACCGGCGGCGAGGACCACACGCTCATCGGCACCATCGACGGCTCGGCGCCGGTCGGGTTTCGCTCGATCGGCACCGTCACACGCAAATCGGGTGTGCGTATCGACGGCGAAGCGCCCACAACCACCAAAGGATGGGAGAGTTTCTAGATGCTTCCGGTGCACGAGTCCTGGCAGGAACCGCTGGCAGGGGTGGAAGACCAGATCCACGCGATGGGCGATTTTCTGCGCGGCGAGGATGCCTACTTGCCGCGCGGCAACGACATCCTGCGCGCGTTTGCGGACCCGTTCGAGGATGTACGCGTGCTCATCCTGGGCCAGGATCCGTACCCCACGCCGGGGCACCCGATGGGGCTGGCGTTTTCCACCCAGCCCGGTGTCGCTGCGCCGCGTTCGCTGGTGAATATCTACCGCGAACTTCGCGACGACCTCGGGGTTCCGCCGCGCAGCGACGGCGACCTATCGAATTGGTCGAAGCAAGGCATTTTGCTGCTTAACCGTGTGCTCACCGTGCGCCCGGGCAAGCCGGCGTCGCACCGGGGCAAAGGCTGGGAGGCGGTCACCCAGGCTGCCATCGAGGCGCTTGTAGCACGCGACACTCCGCTGGTGGCGTTGTTGTGGGGCCGCGATGCGCAGACGGCCGCGAAGTTCCTGGGCAACACGCCGCGGATCGAGTCGCCGCACCCCTCGCCGCTGTCGGCGTCGCGCGGCTTCTTCGGCTCGCGCCCGTTCTCCCGCGCGAACGAGGCGCTTGAGGCACAGGGCGCGAAACCCGTCGACTGGAGCCTGTAAAAGTCCCTGTAAGCTTTGCCACCATGTCTGCCTCCCCGCTTATCGACGGCCCGCGGCTGCGCGCCTGGGCCCGCCGCGCCGCCGCTGAGCTCGACCGCCGGCGGGTGGAGATCAATCAGTTAAACGTCTTTCCCGTCCCCGACGCCGACACCGGCTCCAACATGGCGCACACCATGCGCTCGGCGTGCGAGGAAGCGCAGTTGCTTGACGACGACGCACACGTGGTCGACGTCGCCGAGGCCCTGGCCGTCGGTGCGGTGCGCGGCGCGCGCGGCAACTCTGGCGTGGTGCTCTCGCAGGTCATCCGGGGTGTGGCGCAGTCGGTGAAGGACGACACCTCCGACGGGGAGGTGTTCGCCGACGCGCTGGCCAATGCGGTGCGGTTCGTCGACCAGGCGATTGCGGATCCGGTTGAAGGCACCGTGGTCACCGTGCTGCGCGCCGCCTCCGTCGCGGCGCAGCAGGCGGTCGAGGACGCCGGGGTGCACGACGGGTTTTCCATGATCGAGGTGGCAGGCCCGGCCACGTCCGCCGCGCGCCAGGCTTTGGCGAACACGCCCTCGCAGTTACCGGCGCTTCGCGACGCCGGCGTGGTCGACGCCGGCGGCACCGGCTTGGTCATCCTGCTCGAGGCCGTGCTGGAGGAGGCCGGGGTCGAAGCACCGACGCACGATGCTGGGACTGCGGAGGAGGGTGAGACCGGTCACGTGGAGTCGTCGTCAAGCGCGCCCCCGCTCGAGGTGCTCTTCGCCTTCCGCGGGGATATCGCGGCGCTGGAGCAGGAACTGACCCCGATGGGCGACAGCCTGGTGACCGCGCGGCTTGCCGACGACGAGGCCACCGTGCACATCCACTCCTTCGACGCCGGCGCGGTGATCGAAACCGCCTACAGACTTGGTGAAGTGAGCAATTTGCGCCTCGAGGTGCTGCCCGGCGCGCCCGCGGTGCACAACCCGGAGCGGCTAATTATTGCCGTGACGCCGCCCGGCTCGCTCACGCAGCTCTACAGCCAGGCCGGCGCGGTTGCGGTGGCGCCTGGCGAGGACGTGATTTCGGAGATGCTCTCGGCGATTCGCCGCTCCGGCAGCCAGGAGATCATCGTGCTGCCCAACGGCTTGCTCAGCAGCCGGAACTTGGCTGCGGTGGAAAAGGCGACGCGCGCGCTCGAGCAGACCATTACGTTGCTGCCCACGGTGCGCCTCGTCTCCGGCATTGCCGCGCTGTCTGTGCACGACCCGAACCAGCCGCTGGCTACCGCCGCGTTTTCCATGTCGGAGGCCGCCGGCGAGATGCGCACGGCGGTCGCACAGCGCGCGGAAAAGGGCGCGCTGACCTTGAGCGGTGCGGTGGCGAAGGGTGATGTGGTCGTCTCCGCGCGCGGCGAGACGCTGCTTATTGTCGACGACCCGCTGGACGCCGTCACCCGCGCCTGCAAGCGCCTACTTGAGCACGGCGGCGAGCAGGTCACAGTGCTGTTCGACCCGGAAGAACTCACCGAAGACCAGCTCCGCCCGTTGGAAGACAGCCTCGGTGTCGAGGTGATGGTCTATCCTGCAGACGGTTTGCAAGCGTGCGCGGAGATCGGGGTGGAGTAAATGCTGGGGTTTGAGGACAATCGCCCGCTCGGGGAGGCCATTCCCGCAAAACAGGCGAGGGCGATTGAGAAATACCTCGGCATCACCACATGCGGCGAACTGCTGCGCTACTATCCGCGCCGCTACCTGCACTACGGCACTGGTGCCGATTTGAGCGGGGTGCAAGCCGGCGACACGGTCACCGTAGTCGGCCAGGTGCTGGATTCCGGGACCTATCCGAGCAAGAAGCAGCCGAAGCGGCCGATCACCAAGGTGGACGTCCACGACGGCGCCACCTTGTTCAAGGTCTCGTTTTTCGGTTCCAACTACGCCAGACGCGTGCTCCAACCTGGCCGACAGGTGATGTTCACCGGCAAACTCGACTACTACCGCGGCGAACCGCAATTGCAGCACCCGGACTTTGTGCTGCTTGACGGGCCCACCGAAGCGACGGGCGCGCTGCGGCAACTCGGTCACTTCGGCGATATCGAACAGATGCTTGCCGGGCGGGAGTGGCTGCCGCTGTACCGCAAAAAAGACAAGCTGAACTCGTGGACGATCATGGGCGCGATCCACACCGTGCTCAAAACCCTTCCGCGTATCGACGAGCCCCTTGGCTTCACCCCGATCGGGCTGTTGCCGCTCAACGCCGCCGTGCGCCAGGTCCACGAACCCGGGCCGGAGGGCCCATCGCGTGCTGTGGAGCGGTTGAAGTACGACGAGGCGCTGTCGGTGGCACTTGCGATGGGGGTGCGACGCATGGACGCCGCAGCCCACAGCGCACCCGAATTGCCATACAAGCAGGACGGCGACGAGGCCGCGCTGCTTGAACGCCTGCCGTTCCCGCTCACGCGCGGCCAGAAAGAGGTGGTGGCGGACATCACCGGGGACATGGCGAACAACACCCCGATGAGTCGCCTGCTGCAAGGCGAGGTCGGCTCCGGTAAAACCATCGTGTCGCTGCTGGCCATGCTGCAGGCCGTGGACAACGGGGCCCAAGCGGCGCTGCTCGCACCGACCGAGGTGCTGGTCATGCAGCACGCCCGGTCGCTGACGATGACGCTTTTGAACGCTGGCCTGCCCACCCGCGTGGTGGCGCTCACCGGGTCGATGCCTGTGGCACAACGCCAGGACGCGCTGCTGAAGATTGTCTCCGGCGAGGCGGACATTGTCGTCGGCACGCACGCGCTGCTGCAGGAAGGCGTGGACTTTTTCAACCTGGGGCTGGTCGTCGTCGACGAGCAACACCGTTTCGGCGTGGAGCAGCGCGACACACTGCGCGCAAAGGCGGGGGAGACCACCCCGCACCTGCTTGTGATGACGGCGACACCGATTCCCCGCACCATCGCAATCACCGTATTCGGCGACTTGGAGGTCTCCACGCTCCGGGAGCTTCCGGGCGGGCGCAAACCGATCCAGTCTGCGGTCGTGCCGGAGTTCAAGCCGCGCTGGGTGGAGCGCGCGTGGGAGAAGATCCGCGAGGAGGTCGCCGCCGGGCACCAGGCGTACGTAGTCTGTCCGCGCATCGACGGCGAGGGAGGCGTGCTCGAGGTGGCCGCGGAACTGTCCTCCACCGAGTTCAAGGATCTCGAAGTCGGCGTGTTGCACGGCCGGATGAAGGGCGAGGAAAAAGACGCCGTGATGGCCGACTTCGCCAAAGGCGGCCTCGATGTGCTCATCTCCACCACAGTCATCGAGGTCGGTGTGGACGTGCCCAACGCGACGGTGATGATGGTGCGCGAGTCCGAGCACTTCGGAGTCTCCCAGTTGCACCAGCTGCGCGGCCGCGTGGGCCGTGGCGGCAACGCCTCGTTGTGTTTGTTCCACACGCTCGCAGAAGAGGGCGCGCCGGGCTTTACCCGCGTGTCCCAGGTGGCGGCGACGTCCGACGGATTCGCGCTTGCAGAGTTGGACCTGCTTAACCGCGGTGAAGGCGACGTGCTGGGCACCGGGCAGTCCGGCATCAAACGCACGCTGCGCCTGATCAACATGGTCGAGGACTACGACATCGTGCGTCGCGCCTACGACGACGCCGCGCAACTGGTGAAAAATAACCCAGAATTCGCCCGCGCCGCCACCGCCGACTTTGAGGCAGAGGACTTCGAATATTTGGACAAGAGCTAGCGCGTTAGAGTTGTCGGCATGAACCGCATCATCTCGGGCGAGGCCCGCGGCCGCAAGATCAAAGTGCCGCCGGAAGGCACCCGCCCTACATCCGACCGTGCGCGCGAGGGCCTGTTTTCGTCGCTGCAGGTGCGCTTCGGCTTCGTCGATAAGCATGTGCTCGACCTGTTCGCGGGCTCCGGGGCACTCGGGCTCGAGGCCGCCTCGCGCGGCGCGGCGGAGGTTGTGCTGGTGGAAAATGACCCCGAGGCCTGCCAGATCATCGAATACAACGCGGGCGTGGTTAAGCACCCGAACGTGCGCGTCGAGCAGATGAAGGCGTCGACGTACGTTGCCAACGCGCCGAAGCGGCACTTCGACATGGTGCTCGCGGACCCGCCGTACGACCTTGCCGACGAGGCCGTCGCCGAAATGGTTGAAGCCCTCAAGCCGATCCTCACCGACGGTGCCGTGGTCGTCGTCGAGCGCCACCGCGACAGCCCCGAGACCGCCTGGCCCGAAGAATTCACGCCCACCGGCCAAAAACTCAAGCGACGCATCTACGGCATCGCGCGTATGGATATGGCCGTGTACTGGGACCCGGAAGTAGAGGACAACTAAATTGACCACAGCAGTATGCCCCGGCTCGTTCGACCCGATCACCAACGGGCATTTAGACATCGTCACGCGTGCTTCGCGCCACTTCGACGAGGTGATCGTGCTGGTTACCGGCAACCCGACGAAAACCTCGGGGCTGTTTACTATCGAAGAGCGCGTCGAGCTCATCCGCGACGCCACCGCCCACCTGCACGGTGTGCGCGTAGATAGCTGGGGCGGGCTGCTCGTGGATTACACCTCGGCTCACCGGGTCACCGCACTGGTGAAGGGGCTGCGCTCCTCGCTGGACTACGAGTACGAGCTGCCGATGGCGCAGATGAACCGGCGCCTCACCGGCGTGGATACGTACTTCCTGCTCACCGATGAAAAGTACGGTTACATCTCTTCGTCGCTGACGAAGGAAGTGGCCAAATTCGGCGGCGACATCTCCGGGCTCGTGCCACCGGTGGTGCGCGACGCTATCAAGGAGAAATTCCGCAACGTCTAGAACAGCGTGGAGACGAACGACTTCGTGCGTTCGTGCTGCGGGTTGTCCAGCACTTCTTCCGGGGTGCCGTATTCGATGATCTGCCCGCCGTCCATGAACGCGACCTTGTCGGCCACCTCACGGGCGAAGGAGAGCTCGTGGGTGACTACGAGCATGGTCATGCCGTCCTTCGCCAGATCGCGCATCACACGCAGCACCTCGCCGACGAGTTCGGGGTCGAGGGCGGAGGTGGGTTCGTCGAAAAGCATCAGCTTCGGATCCATCGCCACCGCACGCGCGATTGCGACACGCTGCTGCTGGCCGCCGGAGAGCTGGATGGGGTAGACGTCTGCCTTGGACTCCAGACCGACCATGGCCAGCAGTTCCATCGCACGCGCCTTCGCCTGCTCGACGGGCTGGCCTTTGACGTGGACCGGTGCCTCGATGATGTTGTCCAGCACGGTGCGGTGTCCGAACAGGTTGAAGTTCTGGAACACCATGCCGATGTCGCGACGCTGCTTCGCGGCGTCCTTCTCGCTCATCTCGTGCAGCACGCCGTCGCGTTCCTTGTAGCCGATCAGTTCGCCGTCGACGAAAAGCCGCCCGGCGTTGACCTTCTCCAGGTGATTCACGCAGCGCAACAGCGTGGACTTGCCGGAGCCGGACGGGCCGATCAGGCAGGTCACCTCGCCGGGGGCGACTTCGAGGTCGATGCCTTTAAGCACGTCCAGGTTGCCGAAGTTCTTCCACACGTCCACGGCCTGGATCATGGGGGTTTGCTTGACGGTCATTAGCGCTGTCCCTTCTTCTGCGGCTCTTCGACGATTTCAACGTTGTTCGGGATGGTGCCCTCGGCATCAGCCAGGCTGGCCAGCTGACGCTGGGTGAGCTGGCGGGAGGCGCCACGGTCGAAGTAGCGCTCCAGGTAGTGCTGGGCGACCATGAGCACCGAGGTGATCACGAGGTACCAGGTTGCGGCCACGAGCAGCAGCGGCACCGGCTGGAACAGCGCTGCGGCGATATCCATGGAGCGGCCGTAGAGCTCGAGCGAGTACGGCACTGCGACCACGAGCGAGGACGTCTTGAGCAGCGAGATGAACTCGTTGCCGGTCGGCGGGATGATGATGCGCATCGCCTGCGGCAGCACCGTGCGGCGCATCGTCTGGCCCCAGCTCATGCCGAGCGCCTTCGACGCTTCGACCTGGCCTTCCGGCACCGCGGAGACACCGGAGCGGACGATCTCGGCCATGTAGGCGGCTTCGTTGAGCCCCAAGCCGACCACCGCAAGCGCGAACGCCGAGGAGGTGAACGGCTCGAGCGGGATCTCGGCGAAGCCTACGTTAATCGTGTCGTAGATCGCGCCGATGAGACCCCAGAACATCAACTGGACGTAGACCGGGGTGCCACGGAAGATCCAGAGGAACACCCAGCCAACGGTTTTGAACACCGGGTTCGGGCTCATACGCATCACTGCCAGGAGGATGCCACCGATCACGCCGAGGATCATCGCCAACACGGTGATCGCGATGGTGTGCAGCGCGGCCTTAGCGATGCGGGTATCCAGCAGGTATTGGAAATAGGTGTCCCACCCGTAGGCCTCGTTGCGTGCTGCGCCGATGACAAACCACGCGACCAACAGCACGAGGAGGACAGCGAGTGCCCAGCGGCCCGGGTGGCGAAGCGGCTTGGCCTCGATGCGCTCGGGCCTCGGCCGTTCGTTGTTCGCGGCCGCGTATTTGGAATAGGGGGTGCTCATGCTCACTGTCCTCCCACGGGTTGTTCGTTCAGTAATGCTTGGTCGAGCAGGCCGGTGGTAATGTTCCACTGCTCGAGGATGCGCTGATATTCGCCGGTATCGATGAGGTGCTGCATTGCCGCGGCCATCGCCGGCCCGAGGTCGGAGCCCTTCGGCACGGCGAAGCCGTACGGCGCGGCGTCGAACATCTCGCCGATCAGCTCAAGATCGCCGCCGGATCGCTCCACCGCCCAAGCGGTGACGGGGGAGTCTGCACTATATGCATCGGCACGTCCGACGAGTGCGGCGAGTGCGGCGTTGTCCGCGGTATCGAAGGCGAGCACCGTGATTGGGTCTTTGCCGGCGGCCTCGCACTCGTCTGACTTCGGCCGGACGTCGTCGGTGTCTGAGACGGTAGTGCGCTGCACAGACACCGTCAGGCCACACGCGTCCGTCGGGTCGACGTCATCTTCTGGGGAAGCGGCCCATTGAATGCCGGCATAGAGGAAGTTGACGAAGTCAAACGTTTCGCGGCGTTCCTCGTTGTCCGTGAAACCGGACGCACCGGCGTCGAGGCCGCCAGTGGTGACGGCAGGCAGGATCATGGAAAAGTCCATGTCCGAGACCTCGAAGTCCATGCCCATCACCCCTGCGACAGCTCGGGCCAAGTCCATCTCGACTCCGATGACATCGCCGGAGGAGTTTTTGAACTCGAACGGGGCGAACGGAGGGTTGGCGCCGACGTTGAGGACACCGTCAGCGGCGACTTCGGGCGGCACCATCGCCGCGATTTCCGGCACTTCGTCCGGGACGATCTGTTCCCAGCCGTCCGGCGTGCCGTCCTCGACGTTGGTGACGCATCCCGCCAACGGCAGCGCCGCGGCGAGTAAGGCGGCTAGCGTGCACCGCCGTGCGTTCGGTGGGTAAAGCATGGGTCTCCCGCAATCGATGAATACTTTCGGTTCATCGTATATTACTCGGAGAGCGTTTGCGGGAGAAACGCCTGATAGTTTCTGGCCTGACTACTGCTGAGCCATGCGCACGCCACGCATAACCAACTCGATGAGCTGGCCGACGACCATCACGCCGATGACCACAGTGAGCCACACGGAGGTGCTCTGGCTCGAGCCGGCCGAGCTCTGAGCGAAGTCGCCGGTGAACAGTCCGGAGGACATCTGGGCGGAACCCTGAGCCTCGGCCTTCCACAACTCGATTGGGTTGGCAGTGTCCGGGATGGAGGAGTTGGCGGCCCACGCCTGGACGACGTCTTTGCCTTCTCCTTCCGCCATCCCGTCGGTCCACTCGAGGAACATCTCGGAACTGGAGACCTTCTTCAGCGGGTTCTTTTCCGGATCGATGTAGAGCGGGTCATTTTCCGGATCCTGCTCCAGCGCGTCGATCAAGCCACCGTCCGTTGCCGTGCCATCTGTGCCGTCCTGTGAGGAACTGGATGCATCGGAAAGCTTGGCAAAGTTTTCGATAGTGTCCTGCAAAGCCTCGGCCGGGTCGACCGGGGCAGTGGTATCGGTCTCGTTGCTGTTGTCCGCCGGGGCTTCCTGTGCCTTCGCGGGAACAGCGAGCGAGGTGAACACAAGTGCTCCGGCAACAATGCCGGCAATGTTGGTTTTGCGCATGGGGCGTATCTTAATCAATCCGTTAGACAATGCGATGCAGAGTCTTTCGACCTGCAAAGAGGATCAGCAGGGACACCATGAGAGAACCTGCGCCGAACCAGTACGGTACGCCAGCACCCAGAGACGCAGCTAGTGGGCCGGATACTGCTGGCGCCACCGCGCCGCCGAGGAAGCGCATCCCCGAGTAGGTCGACGATGCCACGTTTCGCGGCATTTCCGTTGCCTCCATGACAGCCTCAGTCAGCACCGTGTTGAAAACGCCGCTGAACACTCCTGCAAGGATGACCAAAACCACCACAACGCCCAGCTTATGGACGCCGAAGCCGAGGCCAGCCAGGATCGCGCTGAAACCGATGAGCACGGTCACCACCACCGGCATTAGGCCGAACGCGCGAGTAAGACGAGGCGCGATGAACACCGAAGAAACGGCCAGCGCCAAACCCCATCCGAAGAAGACGTAGCCCAGCTCGGTGGCGCCGAAGTTGCTTCCGCTCAGCGCGGCAGCTTCCTCGATGGGGTAGGGCGAGTAGGCCAGCAGGGTGAAAAACCCAAAGTTGTAGAAAAACGCGACCACGCCGAGCGTGAGCAGGGCCGGGTCTTTGGCTGCGGCGAGCCCCGCTGTCAGCGCGACCGGCTCCGGTTTGCGCTCCGCCTTGGCCAGCAGCGTCGCAATCGCGATAAAGCCGGCCGCCATCAGCACCGCCGTGCCATAGAAGGGGGCGCGCCAGCTGATCTCACCCAGCACACCGCCGACCAGCGGGCCGACGGCCATGCCGACGCCGATCGCGGCCTCGTACAGGATCACTGCCTGGCCCGCGTGCCCCGCCGCTGCGCCGACGATGGCCGCCAGCGCCGTCGAGATAAACAGCGCGTTGCCCAGACCCCAGCCGGCGCGGAACCCGATGATTGCGTCGACCGAACCGGCCGCGCCGGACAGGGCGGAGAAGGCGACGATCAGCGCCAAACCGATCAAGAGTGTGGTCTTGACGCCGATGCGGGAGGAGATGAACGCGCTGAAGAACATCGCCAGCGCGGTAATGAGGAGGTAGCTGGTAAACAGCAGCATCGTTTGGGTCGGCGTGGCGTCGAGCTCCCGGCTAATCGCCGGCAGAATCGGGTCCACCAACCCGATGCCCATGAATGACACCGCGCAGGCAAAGGCCAAAGCCCACACCGCTACCGGTTGTTTCAAAAAGGAATGAGATGCGGATTCTTCGTGCGGCGTGTCTGTCACGCGCGACCTCCTTCTCGTTGTTTCAACTTTGCGGTCAGCTCCGGTAAGAGTTCTGTCGCGCGCTTCAGCGTTGCGACGTCCTCCGGCGTTAACGGATCGAACACAGGCGCCACCGCCTCGGCTGCCGCTGTCCTGTAGCTGCGTAGAACCTCGCGGCCGGCGTCGGTGATAGTCAGCGCTGTTGCGCGGGCATCGTCGTCGGCGGTGCGTCTGGCGACGTAGCCGTCGTCCACAAGCCGTTTCATGGCCTGGCTCATGGAGGGCTGGCGGATGCCTTCCCGTGCTGCAAGCTCTCCAATCCGGAGCCCCGGTTCACGCTCGAGTGCCGCAAGCACGCGCATGGATACGTTGGAGAGTTCCATACCGGATGCCTGGTAAGCGGCACGGGTGAAGTGGCTGCCAGCGGCGATGAGCTCAACTGCGAGCGCGGCGAGGTCGTCGTTGGAGTGCATAGGGAGACTACATAGGCGGCCTATATATATGGTAAAACCCCGCAGGTCAGCGGGGTGTGCCAGGGTTGCTAGCGGAGCTTTTAGTCTCGCAGGGACGATCCTTGGGCTAACATCGCACCCGTTGCGACTACGCATAACCAGTGGTTGAAGGTGCAAGTTGTGGGCTTACAAAAATTCTTGTGGATCTGCGCGGGTATCGGGACTCTGCTTGCGGGATATTTAAGCGGGGCCCCTCCTGGTCTGCTAATAGCTCTTCTTCTCATCGCTGCCATCCCGACAGCACGACTAGTTGCGTCATCTTCAGAGCCGAAAGGTGGACTGAAGGTCGTGGGCTTGCTTGTGGTCTGTATTGCTATAGGTGCCTTCGTTCCGCTCGTTCTTGCTTTCGCTTATGTCGCTTACGTCTCTGTAACCTGGTATTCGATTACCCCCGCTGAGTCTCTCCGGCGCTCTGTCTCACTAAAAGACTTGATGGAATAGGAGCGAGCATTGGATTGGCGGCTATCACTGCCCGTTAGAGGCTCTGGCAGCGGCATCAGCTTCCATTACCGCAATAAAAAATCCACTGCCCGCCACTGCGTAGGCGATGAGCCGGATGGATATGCCGAGACGCGCGCTTATGTCAGGTGCAAGGATGCCAATTACGACGCTCGCGAAATTCTGCGCCTTATCAACGACGTTTCGTTTTAGAGGCGCGGTCGCATCTATTAACGTCGCGGGGGGTATGTCGTTGAGCATCCAGCGACAGTCGGGGCAGGATTAGTGGCGTGATTTCAGAGGAGCGGCCTAGAAGTCGTGTTCGAGCAGAGAAAAACGCCCTAGCATTGACGAATCGTCGTCGTTTTCAGGGCGTTTGGAGTTGGTGAGGGGAAAATTTGACCCCCGATAGATCTTGTGCCCCAGGTGAGACTCGAACTCACACTGGACGGGTTTTGAATCCGTTGCCTCTGCCAATTGGGCTACTGGGGCATTGCGCGAAAGTTTAGCCCAGTGGCACCCTGAGCGCGAAATCCCTGGACTATCGCCCCGCAGAGCCGTGTCTGCACGCCAGCTACACTTGCTCATCGTGAGCGAGACAACCCAGAATCAGAAGCGACTGCTGCTAATCGACGGCCACTCGATGGCTTTCCGCGCCTTTTACGCCCTGCCCGCGGAAAACTTCTCCACCTCGGGAGGACAGCATACGAACGCCGTCTACGGGTTCTTGTCCATGTTCTCGAATATCCTCTCCGAGGAGAAGCCCACGCACGCGGCGGTGGCGTTCGACGTTGGCCGCAAGACGTTTCGCACGGAGCGCTTCCCGGAGTACAAGGCCCAGCGCGAATCCGCGCCACCGGAGTTCAAGGGGCAGGTGCCAATTATCGAGGACGTGTTGGGCGACCTCGGCATCGTCACGCTGAGCAAGGAGAACTTCGAGGCGGATGATATCGTCGCCACGCTAGTCACGCAGGCGCGCGCCGAGGGCGACTTCGAGATCGTACTGGTCAGTGGCGACCGCGACTACATCCAACTTGTCGACGACACCACGACCCTCCTGTATCCCATGCGCGGCGTGTCCACCCTGACGCGCTTCACGCCGGAGGAGGTGGAGAACAAGTACGGTCTCACGCCGGCGCAGTACCCGGACTTCGCGGCGCTGCGCGGCGACCCGTCGGACAACCTGCCGAGCGTGCCCAAGGTGGGGGAGAAGACCGCCACAAAGTGGATTTCGCAGTACGGCTCGCTCGACGGCCTGATTGACAACGCCGACGAACTCAAGGGGCAAGCCGCGAACAATTTCCGCGAGCGCATCGAGCAGGTCCGCCTCAACCGCGAACTGACGCAGATGGTCACCGACGTCGAATTGCCGGTCGCACCGGATGAGCTCGAGCTCAAGCCGGCTGACGTGACTCAGGTTGCATCGCGTTTCGACGACCTCGAGTTCGGCGTCAACCTCCGCGAACGAGTCCTCGCGGCGGTCCCCACCGACGGCACCGCCCCCGAGCCTGAAACGGTCGAACTCGAAGACGTCACGCTTGACGACGAACCCCTCGACACCTGGCTCAAATCCCGTGAGGGACAAGGTCTCGCACTTTACGTCTCTGGTACGGACACTCCGGGAGGTGGTGATGTGACGGGGCTGGCGGTCGTCGATAAGCAACGCCATGGCATCGCGAAACTCGCAGCGGACTTGAGCGCGGACGAGGACGCCGCGTTGCAGCGCTGGCTGGAGTCGGAGGATCCGAAGTACCTCCACGAAGCCAAGGCCGCGTACCACATGCTGCGCGGGCGGGGGATAAAGCTGCGCGGCATCGCGCACGATACGGCGATCGCTGCCTACCTGCTGCGTCCCGGCCAGCGAACTTACGCACTGGAAGATGTCTACCAGCGTCACTTGCAACGTCAGCTGAGCACAAGTTCGGATCAGTTGAGTCTGCTTGACGATTCCGGCGACGTCGACGCGGCAACGGCCATTCTCGAACTGGCCGCGGAGCTAACCAAGGAACTGCGTGAAATCGACTCCTACGAGTTGTACGCGGATCTGGAGCTGCCGCTGGTGACCGTGCTTGCGGAGATGGAGCACACCGGCATCGCGGTGGACGCCGACGTGCTTGAGGAATTGCGCAAGGATCTCACGCAGAAGGTCGAGCAGGTCGAGGAGCAGGCGCGACAACTTGTCGACGAGCCGACGCTGAACCTGTCGAGCCCGAAGCAGCTCTCCGTCGTGCTGTTCGACAAACTCGACTTGCCGAAGACGAAGAAGACGAAGACCGGCTACTCGACGGCAGCCGCCGAAATTGAGGCGCTGGCGGAGAAGAACCCGCACCCGTTCTTGGACTTCCTCTTGGCGCACCGCGAGCACCAGAAGATGAAGTCAACCGTGGAAGGCCTGATCAAGACGGTGCAGCCGGACGGGCGAATCCACACCACGTTCAACCAGACCGTGGCGTCGACGGGCCGGCTCAGCTCGGCCGAGCCGAACCTGCAGAACATTCCGGTGCGCACGGAGGCGGGGCGCAAGATCCGCTCCGCGTTCGCTGTCGGAGAAGGCTACGAGTGCCTCCTGACCGCCGACTACTCGCAGATTGAGATGCGCGTGATGGCGCACCTGAGCCAAGACGAGGGACTCATCGAGGCGTACCGGGCAGGCGAAGACCTGCACAACTTCGTGGGTTCCCGCGTGTTCGACGTGCCGATCGACCAAGTCACCCCGGAGCTGCGCCGCCGTGTGAAGGCGATGTCCTACGGCCTGGTGTACGGCCTGAGCGCCTACGGGCTGTCCAACCAGCTCTCCATCTCCGCCGGCGAGGCGAAGGGGATTATGGAGAATTACTTCGAGCGATTCGGCGGTGTGAAACGCTACCTCGACGAGGTGGTTGAGCAGGCTCGTCGCGACGGCTACACCTCGACGGTGTTTGGTCGCCGCCGCTACCTGCCGGAGTTGACCAGCGACAACCGGGTCGCCCGCGAGAACGCCGAGCGCGCCGCGCTGAACGCGCCGATCCAGGGGACGGCTGCGGACATCATCAAGGTGGCGATGCTGCGTGTCGACGACGCCCTGCGCGACCACACCTCACGCGTGTTGCTCCAGGTGCACGATGAGCTGGTCGTCGAAATCGCCCCGGGTGAACTTGAGCAAGTTCAGGCCATTGTGGAACGCGAAATGGATGGCGCAATCGAACTGCTTGTGCCGTTGGAGGTGTCCGCAGGTACCGGGACAAACTGGGAAGAGGCGGCACACTAACCGCGTGCCATAAGAGCAATGAGGCGGGTACCGGGTGAAACTGTTGCGTTTCACTCGATACCCGCCTCATGCACGACATCCCCCTTGTGCCGTGTCCCCCGGAGGGCTTGCCCCCAACTAAGCCCCGTCACTATTGAGTTGTCCCACCCTGACGGGTGAGGGGCCTCGGAGGGGTACCGCTGCCCGGCTGGGGCTTTGATTTCACCCCGCACCAGGCCATTTCCCCGAGAACCAAGAAGCAACTTAATGTCGGCTAAGAGTATGTTCAACAATTCCACAGTGTGGACACAGGTGGGACTACGTCAACATATGAGTGCCCGGCTATGTCAACAGGTCGCGGGTGCACGCGAGACGGCGCGTAACCGGCCGTTCACCGGGGTGACACCGGCAGTTTCTCCCCCGTGCGCTACCCCCGGAGCGCGTGGGGGAGGGACTAGGCGTCGTTTTCTACTTCTTCTTTGACGGCGTCCTTGAATTCTTCTTCGTCAAGGTTGGATTCGTCGGCGAGATCCTCGACGTCGTCGGATTCGGTGTCGTCCTTCGCTGCTTCTACGGCCTGGGCGCGGCGCTCGCCTTCTTCCTTGAGGTCCCCGCGGTGGCGGAAATACTCCACGGCCATAACCACCATGACGAACAAGCCCAGGTAGCCGAGGATCGGGTAAAGGCGGGAGACCAGCGGCTGGAAGCCTGCGAACGACAGGCCGAAACCGACGATGCAGGCGATCGCGTAGGTGCGGTAGAACTTCTCCGGGTTCTTGCGTGTCAGTCGCTTCGCCAGGGCGTAGAACATGCCCAGGCAGGTGTTGAAGACCATGAGGAAGATGACCCAGGTCATCACAAAGCCGAGCGTTGGGTGGACGTTTTCCAGGACGGTCAAAAGCGGCATGTCGTGGCCGTTAACGGACTCGACCTGCATGAGCAGGGAAGCGACCAGGAGTGCAAGCAGCGCCACGTAGATCGCGCCGCCGAGCACGCCACCGATACGGCTGCTCTTGGTGTCGAACTCGTCGCCGGCCATCACAATCGCCATCGACACACCGCACAAGGCGTTCAAACCGGTGTGGTTCAACGCACCGAGGAACCAGTACGGGGTGCCGTCGGCGCGGTTTACCTCGCTGCGTGCATACTCGTCCACCTGCGACCAATCGACGCTGAGCTGTGTAAACGAGTAGATCGCACCGATGAGCACGAAGATGACCAGCACCGGTGTGGCCCACGCGATGACATTCGACACGCGGTTGACGTCGAAGCGACCGATGATGAGCATGAGCGCCAGCATGAGGGTCGCGCCGACCCAGATCGGCCAGTCAAACGACTGCCGCAGGTTCGACCCCGCGCCCGCGAACATGACGAAACCGACCGAGAACATGCAGGCCACCGCTGACCAGTCCATGATGAACGCGGCCGGCTTGCTGGCCACCTTGTAGAACACCTGGTTGTGTTCGTCGGCAAGGAAGTACGAGCCGAAGGTGACAAAGGCCGTAGCTGCGACCAGCATGGTCACGCCGGCGAGGAGCACACCCCAAAATCCCTGGGTGCCGTAAGCAACAAAATATTGCAGCGCCTCCATACCTGAGGCGAAACCGGCGCCGACGACGATGCCCACAAAGGACGCCGCAACGGCGATACTGCGTTTCCACATATAACTGCCCGTGCTTTCCTGATTGACGAAAACTTGACTGCAGTTATGTTAGTCCTCGGGCCGACACGGGTCGTCGTCGATAAGCGCGTGTGTTTTATTTGCTCTAGCTGCGCAAAGTGTCTAAACTCGTGCGGGCGTGTCTACGCGCGAGCGTGGTGCCCATCGTAATAGGAGGGTGCGGTAGCCGGCTCGGTGCGAGATCGGGGGCGCGAGTATTACCTGCTTACGCTGCCGAGAGAGACGCTTCTGTCCAATCACGATCTCCTATTTTTTCGGAGCACATAGAACTTATGCGCACTACCAACGCACCGCAGGTAGCCATCAACGACATCGGTGGCCCTGAGGAATTCCTCGCCGCAGTCGACGAGACCATCAAGTACTTCAATGATGGTGACATCGTCACCGGCACCGTGGTCAAGGTCGACCACGACGAGGTCCTGCTCGACATCGGCTACAAGACCGAGGGCATCATCCTCACCCGCGAGCTCTCCATCAAGCACGACGTTGACCCGGAAGACGTGGTCGAGGTCGGCGATGAGATCG
>ERZ1029878.68-NODE-68-length-26284-cov-21.834153_pt1 | contig 26284 bp, 25 predicted proteins | sample MGYA00519234_ERZ1029878 | MGnify/ENA primary metagenome ERZ1029878 (study PRJEB33666, sample SAMEA4610928) | skin metagenome | biome: Human-associated habitat; feature: Malodor aspect; material: skin | place: Philippines | collected 2015-08 ... | reverse complement strand
ATTCCTTTTATTATTATTATTTAAAATTCCCATGTAAACACTCCTTATTTGTAATAGAGATTAGGTTTGCTTAGGTTTCCCTACAAACAAACCTATCATTAATATAATTAATCCTATTATAATCTTATTCTTTAGAACCTTTATCTAACTCAGCTACTCTTGTAGGAGTTAAACCTGTTAAACCACTATCTTCATCAATACCAATACCATCTTTAAAACGCATTAAAGTAGGTGTAGAACTTAAATCATACATAGCAGTAGCAGTATCTAAATCATCACTCTCAATATTGTGTACTACAACTTTTGTTTCTACATTACCTTGTTCAATACTAGCACCAAAGAAATTCTTGAATAACTCACATTGGGGACAGTTATTCTTTGTAAAAACAACTAATAGGTCTTTATTATTGTCTATTGCTACTCCTAAGTCGATTAATGATTCAATTTCTTTCATATATTAAAACTCCTTTTCATTTGATAATTATATATTACCATACTATGTGTATCTTGTCAATCTTTTTTTATAAAAATTTATCTACTGTTTCATTTTCCTTATCAGTATCAAAATTAAAGTCTGAATCTTGAATATCTTTTACGTTTGTTGATTTTTCATAATCTGCTTTACCACTAAAGAAATCAACATTTCTCATTCTGTCAACGTCAGTTTGATTTTCTACAATAGCATTAAAAGGTTCTGGGTGGAAATAATCTTCCTTACCTAAATTAGCTAATGCTCTATTAAAATTATACTCTACATATCGGATTACATCTTCACTCAATCCTAACTCATCATAAAGTTTATGAGTATAAGATACTTCATTCTTATAAAGAATATTAAGTAACTCGTAAGTTAATTTATCTGCTTTTTTTCGTTCTTTTTCTGAAAGCATTTCATAATCATACTGAGCAGTTAAACCTACTGCTGAACCATGATAACTTTCATCTTGAGTAATCTTAAAGATAACTGCACCAGATTGTGTCATTCTACCTTGACCAGCTAAGAGTAAAGGATAATAAAATCCTGAATAGAATAAAGCACTCTCTAAAAATGCACTAGAAACTTTTGCCATATATCTGTCAAATGTAGTTGGATTTGGTTGTAATAGCCTTTTGTAAAAGTAACCAATGAATTGTGCTTTCTTAACTAAATGTGGTTCTTCTTTAACCCACTCGTCTAACAAATAATTTGTTTCTTTATTGGTTAAAATAGTAGTAAATATATGAGAATACGAACGTTCATGTACAAACTCCATCATTCCCATATATCCAAACACAGCTTTATAATGTCTACGTGGTTCTTGATATGAAATCAAATTCATACCCTCCCCACCTTGCTTAGCATCTAAACCAGTCAAACCAGCTAACACTTTCTTATATGTGTCTTTTTCTGTTTCTGTTAAAGTATCCCACGAACCTAAATCTCTTGAAATATCAAACTCCTCGGGAAACCATACTTGATTTACTCCTTGATTCCAATAAATCTCAGACATACCATCTGACTGATTATTCCAGTTAATAGGCTCTAATTTATCTGATTTATTTTTTGATTCTATTACTTTTTCTAAAGACATAATAACACCTTTCTTTATACACTACAAGTTTCACATTCAATAACTGATAGTTTACGTGAACGTGTATAATATAATGATTTCAAACCTTTTGACCAAGCATAGTAATATAGGCTTACTAATTTATTAGTCGGAATTTCTGATTCTACATAAAGAATAGTAGACACAGCTTGGTCAGTATGTTTCTGTATAACTGCACTAGTATTGATAATTTTCTTATTATCAATTCGATATGCATTTTCCTGTTCATAAAAGTACTGAGTAATTGCATTTAAGAATGGCATTGGATAATATGTTTCCATATCCCCATACTGTCTATTCTCAATAGCACTAGGTACAGGCATGATACTAGCAGTAGCATTTTGTACATAAGAAATAGATTGAGTTGGGGCTTCTGCTTTACGATAAGCATTATATAAACCATATTTCTTAACGTCTTTAGCTAACTGTTCCCAATCACTTTGACTAGGAATATAAACTTTTTCTAGTACTTTCTTAGCTTGTTTAGTTCTAGGTTCATGTGACTTGTTAATATACTGATTAAAATACTCACCTGTTGCATAATCAGATTTCTCAAATCCTTTAAATGCACCTAAGTCTTTTGCTAATTGCATACTTGTTAAGATAGATTGATAATTAATAGCACTATATAAGCTATTTACTAAATCTAGTGCTTGTTCTGAACCGTAACTAATCATATTCTTTGCTAACAAACCATGTAGGTTTAGAGAACCTAATCCGATTGCTCTTAACTCATCATTAGCTTTTTGAACACTAGGTAATCCTGGAATGTTCATTAACTTAGTAACCTCAGACAATGAACGTGTAGCAATATCTACAGATTCTTTTAATAAACCTTTTTCTACTACATTAACTAAGTTTAATGAACCTAACGTACAAATAACGTCACGACCAATAATATCTTTACTAGACTCTAAATAAGGGTGAATCTCAGAAACTTCTTGTAGCTGAATCACCTCAGTACACAAGTTACTTGCTCTAACTTTCCCAATCCCTTTTAATGGGTGACTATCATTTGCATTATCAATGTAGAATACGTATGGATAACCAGATTCTAATTGAGTCTTAGCAATATCTGTCATTAAGTCCCTTGCATTAAACTCTTTTTTAATAACATTATCATTATCTACTAAAGTTTCATACTCTTTATTAAAATCAATCTCGTCTAAATGCTTACCAGTAACTTTATATAAGTTATGAGTATCAAATGTATATACTGGTTTGTTCTCTTTAACTAATTCCATAAATTTATTAGGAATGGTAACTCCAGTTGATAATGTATCTAATCTTACTTTCTCACTTGCATTAATCTTTTTAGCACTTAAAAAGTCTTGAATGTCTTGGTGGAAAATGTTAAGATAAACTGCTGCAGAACCATTTCTAGCACCACCTTGGTCAAAGTGACTTACACCTTGCTCAATAGCTTTAGCAAATGGAATAACACCTTTACTAGCGTTAGGTCTACCTTTAACACTTGAGCCTTTTGGTCTAATACGTGTAGCGTCAATAGATACACCACCAGCATTTTTACTAGCTACTTTTGTATTATTAGTTACAAAGTTAATAGACTCAATCGTATCATCAACAACAAAGATATAACATGAACTTAACTCACCACGTTTAGCAATACCAGCATTAAGATACGTAGGTGTTGCAGGTTGATAAGTTTGTTCCATTAATTGTACTAATAATTCTCGTGCTTTAACATAGTCATTTTGGAATAAGTATAAAGCAACTCTTACGTTATGTTGCTCATAGTTTTCTACATATATCTCATTATCATTACTATCATATTGTTTAACAGCATACGATTCATAAAATTTCTGACACGCCATAAAACTTTGGAACTCAAAGTTATAACTGTATGCTAATTCAGTCATTTCTTTAATAATTGTATCTGGAATATTCTCAAACACAGAATCATATACATTTTCTTTAGTTAATGTTCTAACTCGTTCTACTTCATTATCAAACTGTCTTGTATTATCATTGATATGCTTTAAATAAGATTGTAAAGCATCCTTATCACGATATAACTTATTCTTACCATTTTCATCAACTTGAGTTATTTCATTATTTTGTTGAATCCATTCTCCATATCTCTTTGCCATATCTTTATAACTCACCTACTCTATAATTTGTTCTAAAATAATCTAAAACGGTTTGAATCTCATTAAAATGTCCTGATTGCTCAACTTTAGCAATTAAAGGAATATTAAACATACTAGCAATTTGTTTACTAGCACCACAGAAAAATTCACCCCATTGTCTATTGCCAGTTCCAATAACTTCTTTAGGTGAATCATTATTGCTTAAGAACTTTTGAACAGGTTTAGGAATTTCACCTTTCATATACGTAGGTGTAATAATGATGTATTCTTTATTCACCGTTTCTTTTCCTGTTCTAATTCTTAACATATCAAAATCTTTATTTCCATTTATTTTATTGATTAATCTTTGTGTTTGACCAGTACCTGAATAGTATACTAATAATGGTCTATCTTTGCTTGTCATTTTTATTACCTACCTTATATATTATACATTAGATAACATATCGTCAATAGTCGATTCTAAATCATTATTCTGTTCTGTTAGTGCAGAATTTTCAATACGATATGGTTTTGTTTCAAATTTTGCATAGTGAGATTTAATATAAGATTTGCTAAAATTGACAAGACCATTAATAGTAGTTGTCATAGTATCAAAATATAGACTATCTTGTCTTATATTTTGAATAATAATGTCACTACGCATAACTGGATAATCATTATCTCTAAGGTCATTATATACTTGTTCTTTGTACGGTAAAGTAACAAATATTTTAGAGAACTTTCTTTTAAAAACTAAACATGGAACTTTTCCAACACTTTCTGAATCATTAATAACTTGAGCCCACCATGTATGTGGTTCTTGATTGTTTAGTAGTACATTTTCAATAGTCCAACCTTCTCGTGACTTACATTCAATAACAAAAGGAAATTGTGCATGTGGGGGTGTTACTATATCCCCCACAGCATTATTATCCTTTAACCAATGTGCACCACCAGATTGGGGTGTCCTAGAAAACTTAGTACCCCACCAATCACCTAGTTGTTTAGCAATATCTCGTTCAAATTTATCCCCTTTTTTCTTACTATTAGTCATTAGGATTCATTTGAACTACTTTTTCAGATTTTGATTCAGATTTAGTTTCTGATTCTTTTTTATCGTTTTGTTCTTTTTCTAAGTCTTTTTTATAGTTCTCTAGCATTTCTTGATATTTTCCAGTTAGTGATTCAAAGTCTTTATCAGTCACACCAAGTTTTTCTTGTAAAACAAACATTAAGAATGAAATTGTTTCTTGTGCTAATTGTACTTTTTGGTTAAGTTCTCTAGTTTCATTAACTGCAAAGAAATTAGCAATAGTAGTAGCATTATTTACTGTTGCAGGCTTTTTACTAATCTTCTCAATTTGTTTAAGATTTTCAGGGTCTTGTTGCTCATTAGCTAATTTCTTTAATTTCTCTAACTCCTCTTTAGAACTTACAGGTTTTTTAATTTGTTCTTCTACAGCTAAGTAAGTTAACCAGCTTTCTAATTCCTTTTTAGTTAATTGTTTAGTATTGTTATTTTTAGTTTCTTTAGCCATTATTGCATTTCTCCTTCATCTAATTTTTTATTCATTGATTCGATTAAACCTTGTAATTTTTCTAAATCTTCTTCTTTTAATGTTTCATTTGATTTTAAAACGTCAATTAAAATATCGAATTTTGTATCGTTAATTTTATTGATTAATTCAATTTGTGGGTTAATCGTAGATACAAAGGTATGCATAGCCTTTGCAATATCCACAAAACTAGCTGTCATATTTTTACCTTGATTGATTAACTCCTCTCTATATTCAGTATCTCCCTCAGCATACGTATTTAAGTAATCAAATACATACGTTGAAATGTCGTTGCTAACTTTCTTTTCCATTGTTACTCCTCCTTGTGTCTTTAACTATATTATACCACAACATGTAGTACTATGCAACACTAAATTAAAGATTCTTTTATAAAAAATCTACTTAGATTTTCTGGTGTAGCTAACATATAATTTTGATTAATTACTTTCATAGATTTCTCAAATCCCATATCATTAGCATCCTCTTCCCCATGTGGTACAACATAGGTTAACTTATGTTTTGCATACAACCGTTTTGCACTATTAATTGTTTCATTCGTTGCACCTGTATCTAAGAATACAAATATAGGTGTAGTTTGTGGTATGTTTTCATGTATAAGTTCTATCTGCCTATCTGTTACTTGTTTCCCAAATGTAGCTATACCCATATCACCAAATGTCAAAGCGTCAAACACACCCTCATTAAGTACCACAATCTTTTGAAATCTAGCCTTGTTTAAATTAAACACAACCTCTTTCCTAGAAAATTCATGTGGATTAGCAGGTGCATTAATTGACTTAATACTATTAGTAGCGTCTATATTCCTTGTATTCCAGTAAACATAATTACCTTGATTATCAAAGGTAAAAAAGATAATACTAGTTTTCAATGGTAAAGGTTTCTTTTTCCTATTATAGAAATAACCATTAGGTATATATGCTATCATATGTTCTTGTATTTGTCTATCAGTAATTCCACGACCATATAAATAATTAAAATATGGATAAGACTCAGGATTACCATAATTATCTTTTAAATACTTATATCCATAAGGTAGTAAAGGGGGTTGTGTAGGTTTAACTGTTGCTTTAGTATCTTGTGCACCTTTAAGTGCTAATAACATACGTTCATTATCTGTTAATCCTTTATTAAGAAATTGCTCATCAGGTCTTAACTCAACCCTTATTCCTTTACTATCTAATATGTCTTTAGCTTGTTTTCCACTATTTAAATTGTAGTATTCTTTGACAAATGTAATAGGATTACCTTTTCTGTTACATTTCTTACAATGGTATAACCCATTATCATCATCTAAAGTCACTTTAACATAAAATTTGTATTTCTGTTCCCCACAAAATGGACAACAAAATCTTAATTCACCAACAGAATCCTCTTTAGCAGACCCTAACTCATTGATTAAAAAGTCCTCGAATCTCATTTTTTGTCACTCTTTTCTTGTCAAATCTTGCTATCTTTTTCATTAATTTAAGCATAACATAAATCTGACCAATCATGCAATACTTTTCATCAACTTCATCTCCCAAACCCCTTAAAGCATAACGAACTTGATTATCTCTATCTTTCATTTTAAATTCCCAACGTTCTAGTGCAGTCTTATCAGATAAGTAATAATCTATAACTGAATTAGATAATTCTGAAAGTCTATCTCCTAACTTTAACATACCTTGTTCTACCATTTCATAATCGAATGGTTCTGTGATTACAGGTAATCCCCATTCCTTAGCGTCTTTAATCATTTGTTCATTATCTTTTTGAACAGTTGGACAAACCCAATTATTTGTATTTACTTGCCATTGTGGGTAGTTGTTTAAATCACTATTTGTATCTGCTAAACGATACGATACATTACCATACCCACGACCCCTTTTTAGTTTTAATATCTCTTTATTATCTTTATCCATTCTGTAATGGTACAAACTATTGAATGGATACCAATTAATTAACGTAGAATTATCTACTAGTAACGTAACCTCTTCCCGTTTCCACTTGACCGTTAGAATAGATTTGTCTTTACTAATCACTAATATATTCATATATTAAATCTCCAATCTTGATTCATTATTTTCCTTTACTACTCTAATTGATTTCTCAAATAAGGCTTTTAAATCTTGGTTATGAGTAATGACAAAAATAGTACTTACAGTATTTAATCGTTCCTTAAGTAGTTTAATTACATTTTCACAACCTATAGTATCTAACCCATCAAAACACTCATCATAAAGTGCTATGTTAGTTTGTAAATCAGCTTTTTGCATAATTAAATCCTGAATAGCAAAACTAATAGCAAGGTCAATTCTACGTTGCTCACCTGCACTATTTGCTTTGTAGCTTGTACCACCAGACTTATTACTAACTACAATATCAAACTTATCTTTTAGTTCACCTTTTGAGTTTTTAACTTGAGTTTTAAACTCAATCTCAATATCCGAACCACTTAAAGTTTGTAAATATTTATTAGCTTTCTCATTTAAGAATGGTGTTACAAAGTCAAGTACCACAGAACGTATTCCTTGGTTTCCAAAAGATTTAACTGCATTTTCATAATTCACCTTTTTCTTATTCAAGTCAAGTATTTTATTTTTTAAATCTTGTTTTTGATTTTGGTACTCAGTTATTTGGTTAGTATCTCTTTGTGGTTTTGGTGTCTGTTTCATTGTATCTATAGAACTCTTTAAAGAGATAAGTTGATTTTCACCTTGATTTGAGTTTTGTCTTAATTGATTAATTTGATAATCAATTTGTTGATTGTGTTGTGTTTGTTGTCTAAATTGATTATCATGTTGCTGTTTCATATTATCTATCTCTTGAATTGATTCTTGTAACTTGTTGTATCCTTGTGTTATCTTTTGTAATGTTTCTCTTAGTTGCTTCTCTTTAATTTCTAATGTTTCTAAGTTCTTTTTAATATTTTCTAGTTCTTTTAGTTTATGAGAATTGTCTATAGGCGAACCACAGACTGGACAATTAGAACTTGTATCTAAACTGCTTTGTTGTTGGTACAATCTATCTTTTTCTTGTTGGGTAGTATTCAGATTAACTGTATACTCATTCTGTACTTGTTGTAGTTTTGATAGTTGCTCTTTATACGTATGATATTCTTGTGGATATTCAAATTCTTGATAGTTAATATCATTCTTTTGTGATTCTAAATTCTCTATCTCACTTTCTAATGTTTGTTTATCCTTTTCGACTTGTTGTGATACACGTTCTAATTCTTGTTGTTTATATTCTATTTGATTTTGTAACTGATTGTAGTTATCTAATTCCTTTTGGTATTGTTGGTCTACATTTTCTATCCGTATATCTAAAGTATTTAAATCATACTTTAACTTATCTTGCTTTTGTTCTACTTGAGTCATTTTATCTTTTGCAATCTCTTGTGCTTGTTTATAAACAGCTACTCCAGTAATAGATTCAAGAATCTCTTTTTTGCCTTTATCAGTTGCTTGACTGAACATAGGTATATCCCCTTGACCAAAAACAATAGCATTAACGTAAGTATTAAAATCAATCTTAAATAAATCATGAATCTTACTATCTGTCACATCATTACTTGACCCTGTAATCTCTTGGTCATTTAAGAATAAAAGTACTTTATTTTTATGTTTTTTATCTTTTCTATATCGTTCAATTCTGTATAAGTCATTACCTAAAGTAAATGTTAGCTTAACATACGTATTTTTCTTTTCATATCTATTAACAACATCATCAGCCTTCAACCCCTTCTCAGTCTTACCATATAGAGCATAAGTAATACTAGATACTAGAGTTGATTTTGCAGAACCATTAGAGTCAAATGAATCATTTGATTTATTAACACCTTCTATAAGTATTAACCCTTGATTTTCTAGTTCTAATGTTGCATTTTTTATAGCCATAAAATTATTCATTTCAACTTTTTTAAATCTAACCATTTATATCACCTAAACTTTCAGTATCAGTTTTTGTTACTCTAAAGGATGTTGTATGAGAACCATAGTCAATCCAGTAGTAATTTGGATAATCTAGTATCCTAACATAGTAATTCTTGTAATTACTATCCTTGAAAATCTTTGTCATTTTATTAAGTCCATCTGTAATATCTTTTACATTACAAATATTTTCAATAACCCCATCTTTATCCTCAAACTGTAATATCGGTCTTGATTTATCAAATTCAAAATTTTGCACATTACTTATATCGAATGTAAAGATTTTTGGTTTAAACATTTCGGAAATTCTTAAAAGTTCTTCTTCTGTTATTAAACTTTCCTTAGTGTGTTCTTTTTTAAAATCATTAAAAGATACATACTTATTACTTTTCATTATTAACCCACCTTTTATTAAGTATATAAAAAGCATACCATAATAGATATGCTTTGTCAATACTTAGTTTAGTTACTTATACTCTTTTAATCTTTGTAATGAATACTTATAGTATTCTTCATCTAATTCAAAACCTATATAATTTCTATTAGTATTAATACAAGCAATACTTGTTGTTCCACTACCATTAAAAGTATCTAGCACCACATCATTTTCTTGGCTTGAAACACGAATTAAGTTTTCAATTAATTCAGTAGGTTTCATAGTTGTATGATTTCCTTTCGGTTGCTTATAAGACTGTAACTTTAGGTAATGACTTACATCACTCTTAGTTCCTTCTTTATTCCATACTTTATATAATGAAACACCTGGTTCATATATTCTTATAATATACTCAATATCACTCGTATGGAATTTACTACTCTTCATGGTTTTTACTTGTTTATCCCAAACTAATAAATCATACTTTAGTTTCTTATGTTTACTTAAATATTCAAAATAAAAAACTAATTGTAATTTACTACAAAAAATATACATATTTGCTTTTTTAAGCTTCTGTAAAGCTAAATCTAAAAATGTAAAAATTTCTTCTCTACCAAAGTCAGACATCTTACTTGTCATATGTGAACCTTCAGACCATACTTTACCTTTATTAAATGTTTTACTTTTCATTCCACCTTTAACGTGTAAATAAGGTGGGTCTGTAACAATTAAATCAATAGATTTATCAGGTATTTTTTCGATACCTGATTTGTAGTTTTCATTATAAATCTTATTTAATTCCATTAATAATCTCTCCTATTCAAGACCATATTGTAATCTTTTTTGTGCCATTAAAAAGTAATCATCAGATAATTCACAACCAATAAAATCACGATTAAATTTTTGACAAGCTACTCCTGTTGTACCACTACCCATAAACGGGTCTAATACTGTATCTCCTTCATTTGTCAATCTTTCAACTAACCATTCCATAGCTTTTAATGGTTTTTGAGTAGGATGTCCTTTACCAATCTTTTGTGATTTAGGTGTAACTGTCGTTTCAATTAAAGGTCTTTCATATTTTTCATCTAACCTATTAAAAGTCCACTTACCACCTTTTTTAACAAAGTATAATGCAAATTCAGTATCAAAAATAAAACGTCTATCTCGATTACGTGGCATAGGGTTTGACTTAACCATACGAATTACATCTTTAAACTCACAACCTAAACTTTCCATTTTTTCAATAATAGGTGTAGCTTGTTTAATACCAATAAATACAACAATATTACCACCTTTTTTTACCTTAGGAATAGCTTTCTCAATCCAAGCAATTTCATCAAACTCTTTATCCCAATCTCCAAAATCAATACCTGCTCGACCCATAGTTGTAAAGTTATTTTCCTTTGCAATATTATACGGTGGGTCTGTAATAATAGCGTCAATGCTGTCATCCTCTAATGTTTCAATAAGTTTTGTACAATCACCTTTTAATAAATTAATCATAATAATTTCTCCTTTATTTTTCTTACTATATTTTTATCTTATAATACCTTCCTTATAGAGATGTACCTGTTAAATGTTTTTCACTCATAATTTTACTCTCCTTTATGTTCTCTTATTCTTTCTAAAGATTTACTATAGTATTCTTCATCTAATTCAAAACCAATATAGTTACGGTTAGTATTAATACATGCAATAGCAGTAGTCCCACTACCCATACAATTATCTAGTACTGTTTCTCCTTCGTTTGTATAGGTTTTAATTAAATACTCAAATAATTCTACTGGTTTTTGAGTTGGGTGAATCGTCTTCCCTGCACTTTTAAATCTCAGTATAGTTCGAGGATAATTAGTATAAGTTTGTCTATAACTTGTTTTTCTCAAGCCACCCCCATTATTATCACTTATTTTTTTACCTTGTTTTGTTATTTTATTAATTTCAACCAAACCTTGTGGTTTATAATTAGCTTGTTTTTTATAAAAAACACATATATCTTCGTGTATTTTTAAAGGTTGTTTCTTTGCAAGCATTTGATTTGCAAATCTGCTTTTTTCCCACACCCATGTATATTTAAAGTTTTGTATGTTACTATTTATTAATTTTGTAGTAAAAGGCTGTGAAGCTGTTAAAACAATAGCACCATTGTCTTTAATAACTCTCTTATATTGTTCCCATAACTTATCTAATGGTATAATACTATCCCATTTATTAGCTGTTGTACCATAAGGTAAATCACAAAGTATCATATCTATACTTTTATCAGGTATTTTCTTCATTCCTTCTAAACAATCTTCATTGTAAATTTTATTTAATTCCATCAATATAACCTCCTAATTAGTATATAAATATACTAACATATAAAATATAATATGTCAATACTTAGTTAATATTCTCGAATATAAAATTTTGCAGTTGGTGACCCAAAACCTAATTCAGTAATTCCTGTTTCATTACCACTACTATCAGTTACTTTTTTAGGTAATAATCGTTGAAATGTTACTTTATTTGATTTTAGAATAGTTGTGATAAGATTCAATCCTTGATTAATTGATTGAACATTGGCAATATCGTCAAGATTCTCACCAGAATCTTGAAAGAATACCACAATCTCACCTTTATCATGTTTAATTTCTTTAGACTTATTGTATTTCATAAGTTTTCTTGGTGAATCATTTGTTAGTATCTGTTTGTTTCTTGATAATGATTCATTAAATGATTTCATAACCTGTTGTTGTTCAAACATATTAACCATTCTATCTTCATTAAACCCAATATAAACATTTGCATCCATTTAATAGCACTCCTTTATACACTCTAAAATTTCTTTTTCTGAATCAGGATAATATTTCTTAGCAAACCCTTTTGTAATCTCAATCGGGTCATCAGTAACGTCATTATCTATTCGTTTTTCTACTTTAAATTCTTTTTGTACCTCCATACGAATATTTTTTGTATCTTCTTCATTCTCTAATTCCATAGCTTTAACTTGTTGTTGATTTCCAACCACTCTAAGAAAATGTCCATTCTCTTTTAATGTATCAAAATTACTAGGTATATTATCACCTTGTATTGTAATAAATCTACGTGTATCTAACGGAATATATTCAGTTGTTAGATTTTCTGTGTCTATCAAATGAACCCCATTAGATTCTTGCTCATCACTAAATGATTGTTGTAATAATGAACCACCATACAAATGATTAGGATTTTGAAAATACTGTCTACGGTGATAGTGACCTAAGAGTATAAAATCATACTGTTCTGGCAATAGGTCTTGGTAACCAAAAGCCCCCTCTAACCTATGTGAACCTTTACCAGTTAATGAACCTGATACTCCTAAATGTGCTACTAAGATATTTATCTTATCTTTAACATATGACTTACTAATAAAGTCTTTAATTTCCTGTACCTCATCACCATATGCACACATAGTTAACTGTACTTTTGAACTTAATGATTCACTACGCAAAGACTTAGTAACTTCAACATTAGGTAACGTTTCAAAAATGTCAATACTAGATTGAGTATACAAACTATTTGAAATAGCATCATGATTTCCACGTACCATGTAAACTTGAATATCTTGATTATTAGCAAATGTTTCAAACACTTTGTTATATACCCTAGTATCAACTGCATTACGTTTGTGGTACAAATCACCCCCAAATATTACTTTAGCATTATTATCTCTTGCAATATCAAACACTTTTTGTAATGTTTGTATTTGTTCCTTAAACCTATCATTTACATATTCAGTATCTGGTTGACTAAAGTCTGTAAATAAATGAAAATGTGAATCTGTAAAAAATATAAATTTCATTTTAGTATCTCCTTTACTATAAGTATACATATAAATAATACCACTTAACTTAGTATAAGTCAAGTGGTAATTTGAATTTATTTTCCTAGATTTTGATTAAACATTTGTGCTCTTTCTACTGGGTTAGGTGCTTTACTGTTTTTATTTTTAAACACTTGTGAATCCTCTTCTATAATACTAGCATGTTGTCGTTCCTCTTCTTCTGTAACATCTCTAATAGTCATTGTTTCTGGAATTACTTTCATAGGAATAACTTTAGAAAATCGTTTTTCAGAACCATTTCTTAACTTGTCTAAATATAATCTTAAGAAACCATTCTCAAACTCTTCTTCTTTTTGATTAATCGTAATATGAATCTCTACTGAGTTTAATTTACGTTTAGAACCCTCAATATGATTCTTAGTAATTAATTCAAAGTTATTTGCATTACGGTTAACTTGAGATAATGTCCAACACATAAATCTATGTTCTTGTGCTAACTTACGAATAAACTCATAAATTAACGAACCAGCCTCTGACTCAGACTCATTACGATATGGATTAATCATTAACTCAGGATAATCAATAACTACTACATCAATATTTTCTCCTTCTCTAACTTTCGTATTCACAATTATTTGCTCTAGTTTACTAGGTGATACCTCTTGTGGCATATGTTTACTAATCCAAAACTTACCAAATTCTCCTTTTTTCTTTGTATAAATCTCTTGTAGTAAATCAAAGGATTTCTCATTTAATGAGTAATCTGAATTTAAAATTTTAGACTTAGGTATTCCCATCATTTGTTGTTCAGAACGTAAGATAATTCGTTCTTCTTTCTCCTCTAATGATACTAATAATACATTTAAACCCCTATGAACATAGTTACGAATTAGGTTAGTAACCATAAGTGATTTACCACCACCTGTTAAACCTGAAATCGTTCCTAATTCTCCACGAGATAAACCACCCTCGATAGCATTATCTAATCGTACATACCCTGTTGGGAATTTATACTTGTTGATATTCTCAAGTAATTCCTTTTTCTTTTCAATATCTTTAAAGAAATCAATAAATGTACCTGATTGTCCGTTTAGATTTTGTACTGCTATCTTAGTAATCTTTTCACCTAATTCCCCAATCTTTTCAACATCTTCTAACTCGTTATTACGTACTGATTGCATAATAGCATCTTTAGTCAATTCAGCTTTAATATAATTTTCCATTTCAGTACTAACTGACTCATCAGATAAAGACTTATCAGATTCAACATTGTATAGTGAATCTAAAAAATAAATAGAATCTGTAATATCTTGCTCAGTTGATTTCTGTCTTGATAATAATTTCTCTACTTTAATAGCTAGTGATTCTTGAGTAGGTGGTGTTGAACTACTTATAAGTTGTCTTTTAAGGACAGTATATACTGATTGTAACTCAACTGATTCATCAAAAATACTACTAGGTAGTTTAGCTAAGACATCTCTACCAAAATCTAAATCCGTTAATGATTTTTTTAAAATTAATTCCTTTATTCTCTTTGTCACTTTTATCCCTCTCCTACTGTATCTTGAATTTTATCATAACGTAGTAATCCAAATTTGTCAAATGGAATAATACCAAGTAAACCATATTTCTTAAGTAAAAAATGAAACTCATTATAATTTATAGTCATTTCTCTATAATCTCTATACATTAGTATAACAGATTTCATATTCGTATTTAAGAATGTTCTAGCATTGGCTATACCTTTTTCAATCTGTTTACCGTAATTCTCAACATTGATATAACCAAATCCACCTAAGAATCCTAAATGATTAAGTCTATCATTTTGTTCTAAATCTAACATATCATTGACTATAGCAGTTGTTTGAACTCCAAATAAACTTATTCGTTCTAAGTTTGTATATCTTGTTGGGTTTGCAACAAGAACATGTAACTGTCTTAGTACTAATAATAGTTTGTTTAAATCATTCTTACTATCTACTTTTTCTGTAAATACCTTAACCATATGTTGATAATGTTTAAATACAGTCATATTTTTAACCATTTGTTCATTATCTGTAGTATCCCAAGTACTTTGCTCAAAGTTGAACATACCACTAATTTCTAAAGCGTCTACAAATAACTTATCAAAGTCATATTTATCAACAACTAATTCAGAATCATAAAGCATTTTTAATGCTTGGTATGTTGGTGTATGAGTTCCAGCTTTCTTAATCATTGAATCTAAAGAACGACTTGAATTTTGTTGATTACGATACATTTTTAGATTTGAAATATAATCTGAAAAATATTCTATAGCTACACCACTATATAAATAGTTTACATATGGTATTGGTTGTTTAAATGGGTGTCCTTTGTCCTTATAGAACTTTCTTGAATGGTATTGGTATATAAAGTTATTGAATACTGATTGGATATAATTAAAATCATGTATCGGTAAATCTAATTCTTTTAACTTAGCTTGTAAGTTATAAAACATAGTAAATACTTTTTTACCAAAATAGTTATTACCTAGAATGTCAGAATTACTATACTTAGCAGATTCTTTTTGATAATGATTAGACCAACCAGTAGTTGTATCATTCATAGTATAATACTCATAGTAAGCATTAGTGTACTCAAATGCTAACACGTCATATAACTTAGCTAGTATATAGGCTCTAAAGTAACCTACAGGGTCTTGTGACATTTCAAACACATATTGTTGTGGGTAAGTTTCTTGAGTGAGTCTATTCATTTCAATATGTGTTTTCTCTTTTTCGTTCTTAGCTAGTTTTAGTTCTATCATTTCTTGTTTTGTACGTCTTGGTCTACCATTTCCTAGTGGTCTTATATATTTAGGGTAGACTTGTTCTCTAACTTTCTGAGCATATTGTGATTCAGACTCTATAATATTATTCCCTTTTTGTTTCCACTTTCTATGAGTTTCAGTCGGTTCTACTAAAAAAGAAATAATTGTACCACCATTTTTACCACGTTTTGTAGTTAACTTAATTATATTATTATCTTGTAATACTTCCAATCTTTTGTTGATTGTAGACAAGGATAAACCGTAATCTTTAGATAGCTGTGATTTTGTTTTTACAACAAATATATTATCTTTATTTTTATTTTCATATAAGTACTCTAATAAATTTGTTGTACCATTATCTAAGTTTAGTTGTTCTAGTTTATCTTTTTTTACCCTTATCATATAATCAATCCTTTCATATAATAAAGTCTACCACAAAGTGGTAGACTAGTCAACTACTTATTTGGTCTTATATCGACAACTTCAAACTTCTCTTCATCATATATTTTCCTGCGTTCTTTAGAATGTTTGAGTAAATGCTTATTAGTATAATCTACAAAATCAAATATTTGGGTCGTATTGTCTTTATCTTTTTTACGTAATGCTCGACCAATACGTTGTAAGGTCTGTCTTAAAGATTTCCCACCTGCAGCAATTACTAAAGCATTAATACCACTTATATCAACACCTTCATCAATAATACTTGTGGCAATCATAACCCTTAGTTTACCTGCTTTCATGTCTGCTAATTTAGATTTTCTAGTATCATCATCTAACTGACCATGTACAAAGTAATGGTCAACATCTAACCTAGTAAGTATTTCAGAAATGTTTGAACCATGTTCTAAATAATTGACAATAATCAATATCCCTTTGTTTTCATTATAACACATTTTAGTTAATTTTGCAATCAAAGTATTTCTAAATTCATTATTTGTAATACCTTGTTGGTAAGCAGGTTGATAATCACTTACTTTGTCTATATTACTTGGACTTGTGATTGGGAACATTTTAATAACTGGCTTAGCAGAATATCCTTTACTAATAAGAAAATCATTTTCAATTTTAGAAACAATATCTCCAAATAATGATTGTAACCTACGCCATAATACTTCATTCTTTTTATCAATAGAGCCTGTTAAACCTGCTCTATACCTAGCATTAGTACAATTTCTTAAAGAATTATACCAAGTATCTGACCCTGTATGGTGAGCCTCGTCACAAATCATAACTGCTACTGATTCTAAAAAGTCTTTTAATTCATTATACTTTTCATATGTTTTCTTATTCTTTTTCTTTATTGTATCTATGTATTTAGCATTGTAGTTTCTAAGTTTCATTAATACAGCACTATCAGTTCCACAAGTATTATACACATTTTCTAGTTCTTGTAATAGAGTTTGGTCTACTTTTGTTTTAGGCTTAAAGTTCCTAACATACATAGCTAATAAATCTCTATGATTACTTCTTTTCTCAAACATAGGTAGTATTTCTTTAGCTATCTTTTTATATAATCGTTCTTTAGGTGTTAACTTAACCCCTTTTTCTGGGTCTTTTAATCCACTATTGATAGTAGGAATCATAACGACTGTTACTTGTTTAATATCTTTTTGACCCCCACCTAGTTTACCAACTGGAACACCTAACCTTTGTGAAATACGTTCTGCAGATTGATTAAATATTTCCTTTTTATCTGTAAAAAATGCTACTCGTTCATCACTTTCTAAATAAGGTTTGATTTGTTGAATAATACCACTAGCAATTTCTGTTTTACCACCATTAGTAGCTACATTTACAATTCCTGTGTAATTTGTAATTATAGATTGTACAGCATTATATTGATAATCTCTTAACGTGATTTGCTCTATTTTATCGTCTTTTAGAACAATATCTTTATCCATATCCTCTACGTATAAAAATGGGTCTGGTCGGTTATCTATAATTTCATACTGAAAACCATATAACGCTTGCATATCTCCTAGTATGTCTTTAACTAATTCAATTAAACCAGTAGGGAATGTATCTGTCTTTGGGTCAAAAAAGTCAATAATACCATCCCAGACTCCATGCTTATATGCAGGACTATGCATAAACCCTTGTTCTTTAGCACCTAATTCATAATGTGCTTTTTTAACAAACTCACTTCTTAAATACTTATCATCTTCGCTAAATTCAATCTTTGTATCTATAATATCCATTACTAATCTCATTTATCTTATACACCCCTTTATTTAATTATACCATGTAGTAGACTTTTTCTTATCTATAAAAAAAAATGACTAGTATTAAACTAGTCATTAATGTGGTTCACGTACACCAACAATACGTGTTATATATTGGGATTTATCATTTTGAGCAAGACTATCTGTTATTTTCCATGTTTTACCACTTAGTGATACCCCTACTCTATAATACTCTAATGTAGGTACAATTTTCTTAGATTCGTCAAACACACCACTTAATAATGTACCAGATACTACATATGTTGGACTATTATCTAAATAAAACTTATGAACTTTTGTACCAACCTTATCTGTGCCATTATTTTTTTCTGTACTACGCATATCCACATAAACCTCAAAATGTGTATAATTACTAATATCATCAGCTAAATCCCTAACTGTGTTCTTATCTGTCCAAATTGCAGACCCTTCCCAAAGTATATTATGATTTGGGTTAACACCATATTGCCTCCAACTACCACCAGAAACAGCACCACTAAATGTATCACCACTAGTACCTACACATACATAAACCCCATGAAATCTATCTAATTGTGTTGAATCTATGAAAGTCATATCTGTAAGAAATACTCCACGAACAGACATAACAGTACTAGGTGCATCTGTGACTCCTATTTGACAATAAAAAGAAATCACATGTTTTCTTGTATTTACAACTGTTTCAAACAAAGCATCTGTAAATGGTTTATTAGCAGATTTATATAAAATTAAATCATAGTCAATGTTCCAATTCGTTGGGTCTTTTAAAGTACCAGGTATAACATTAAAAATAGTATCTTTAGTATATCCAGTAACAGAAATCCATTCCCCATTTGTCCCAATTTTTATATGTTCTGAACTGTCTTTTTCTGATACAAAACGATACATAATAGTTCGTTCCGTATTAATAATATCAATAAATCCTGTCGTATGTCCTTTAGGTAAATCTCTCGTATTATAAATATAATAAGAACCAGGTTCAGTAATAGAAGATAAAGAATCATTCATTATTACTCTATTCTTACCATTTATTAAACCCTGGTTAACAATCCATTCACTTGACGAAGAACTAAAAACAAATCTATATGCAGATTTTACATTATAAGATTTGGTGTCAATACTAAAAAGTTGTTGAACATAAGCATTTGAATAATTAGTTGGCATTACTTGTAAAAGCATATTTGTATTAGTTGGAAAACTATTTGGTAGGTCACTATATCTCGATGCCTCTGCATATGGTATCATATAAAAACCTACTTGTTTTATTCTAAGCAGTGAAGTACTATAAAAATCTGTAAGTTTAGCCAATCCTGAATCTGACGTTATCTTGAATTTTTGGTAACTATCTAATGTCCTAGATAATTCATTGATTTTTTGTGTAGTTGTTGCATTAGCTGTCGAACTAGAATTATTACTATCAACTAATTGGTTAACAGTTTCAGTTAAAAATTTAACATCATCATCTTGTGTTATTTTTCTAATAACCATATACTACTTACCACCTTTCGTTAAAATATCCGTAAGATTATATAACATAGTTTTAATATCTGATAATTCATTCTTTAATTCATTGTAATCTTTTAATGAAACAGTATTAGATTCATTGTATGTATCAACCGTTTCTTCTATTGATTTTGGTGGTTGGTAATTCGGATTTTCAATTACCCTAATTATTGGATAATCTTGGTATAAAAATTTTTCAGAACTAAACTCCAAAAAGAAGTTTGGTGGTAAGGTATCCTTAGATACTAAAGGTTGGTTTTCTGAGTTTATATCATAACTACCCATGCTAGTATATCCTACAATCTTATTGTCTTTTAAATGTAATAATATTTTTTCAGTCGGTATTGTATATAAATTTGAATTATTATCCATAAGTTATCTCCTTACATATTTTTGATACCTGAAATTTGGTAAACGATAATCTCACCTAGTTGGTTAAAAGAATCTACTTTAGTGGAATTTGTTGAACCAGATAGTGTTACTCGTTTTGACATTCCTGGAGTAATAGCTTTCGAGTTTACTATCTTTAAAAATCCTTCAAAGAATATAATAGTAGAGCCTACACTATCATTAATTAAGTTAATATCTTTAATATAAAGAAATGGTTCATTTGTTGTTTTTAAGTTGTATCTAACTGTTCTATGTCCACCTGTGCTACTTGTTGTATATGATATTTCTAACATATCATAGTTATTAAGTGAATCATCTAATGTTATACTTGTGTCTATACTAGCTAAATCAACTTCACCAGTCCATAAAGTGTATCTACTTTCTGTAGTTAATGGTACACCCCAACTCGAGTTATTATAATAAAAATTGTACTGTTTAGAATCATCATCAAATAAAGTTACTCTTATAAACTTACTATTACTAGTTATATCCCCTTTACTATTATCGACATTCACAATACCTCTAACTGATTGTGAACTTGGTAAGTCTTTAATACCTGCTTGTAAATACACAGTATGGAATCCTTGTGGTAATTCATATAATAAATCAAACATTGATTTACTACCTACGTCATCTTTCCAAAATCTGTACTTGAAATAATTATCGTATTCATTATCTACAGGTAAACTACTAGATAATTGTTTCTTACTATTATATTCATTCCAAGTGTTTGTATTTTTATCTAGTGTAAATACAGAACTACTATCTTTTGGGTAAAAAGTTAATAAACTTTGTGATTTATTAGTACCTTCTAAATACACTACCCAACCTTCGTTTAAATTACTTTTAGGTGGTTTTGTTAGAGTACCATATAATGTTTGGGTACCGTTTAAACCATTAGGGTCTATAGAGTTATTTACACCATATTGTGATTGGTCTAGTTTTAATTGTTCCCAGTTACTTAACATACCAAAATTATAAGTTCTGATATATAAATCACTAGAGTTGTATGGTGAATAAATTAGTTTATAGTAATTAGTATCACGTATATAAATACTAAAAAAGCCATGTGGTCTAGCATTTTTAGGTTGATTGGTACTATTAGTAGTGTAGTAGTTTCCTGTATTATTAATATAATCAGTTACGTTATCAAAATCTACTCTACTAATGGTCTGCACATTGGTATTTGAAATACTATCACTTTCCAAATATTTACCAATATCGTTTACTGTATCTTTTAACTCAGGTAATACATTATCCCCTGTCAATTCTTTATAAGAATATGGCATTAAATCTACCTACTTTCTTTAAATTTACTAATCATGCTTTCTATCTCTTGTATTTTATTATCCAACATTTTTTCTTTTTCATCTAATCGTTTTGTCATTTCACTATAAGTAATCTCTTCCTTACTAGGAACAAAGATTTGTGCTTGTGAGTAAGGGTCACGATAACTTGTTGGCATAGAATCACCTACTTAATTATATTATAACACAAATAAAGGCTAGGTTTAACCTAGCCTAAATTAACTTATTCGTTTCTAGTTGTACTCATTAATCTACGGATTCTAGGTCTTAAGAAACTATTTTGTGTTGATAAATTAACTCTTAATTTCAAGTTATTATATGTGCTGTTAGAGTTAACTTTCTCGTCAATCGTATATTTAACAAACTCATTATTTGCTTTTGATTGACTAGGACTTACTTTAAAATCATTCCATGTAGAGCCATTATCTACTGAGTATTGTGGAGTTGCTTTTGTACCATTCGGTAAAAACGCCTCATAACTTAGTTTTAGATAGTTAAATGGTGCATCTGTCATATCAATACCACGACTAATATAAGCACCAGATAAGTTAGTTAAGAAAGTAGTTAATACTAAATCACTTACACTAAGCATTGGTGAAATATATCTATTAGCTTTGAATGTAGCACGCAATTTAATTTCTTTAGCTGTACCATTTAATTCAATATCTTGGTAACTACCGATTGGTTGCCATGGTAATGTATCTATTGTAACGTTACTTGACGCATTTTCAAATAGAATTTTAGCCTCCCAATTACAACCTGTATTTTGTGGAGTTAAGTAAGTTGCCATTGCAACGAATCTATCACTCGTAATGTCATTTAACGAATCAAACTCAATTACACCTGTTTCATTAAAAGTAGCAGTATAAATATTAAATTTCATATCTGAGTTTTGGTGTGGAGTCCATGTACTACTGTTACTTGAACTGAATAAGACACCATTTACATAAGGATTACCACTAATTACTTGGTTAGGTTTATCAATTCTAGGTTGATTTCTAGTAGCAGTCCACATTGTATAGTCACTATTTTCAGTAATTACAACAATAGCATACTCTTTACCAGCATCTAGCATAATAGGGTCGTCAAAATAAACTCTAGTTTCTTCTAAACCGTTATTAGATACCTTAATGTCACTAGCATTAAGTACAGTTTCAGCGTATACTATTTTATTTGGATAACCTTGGTCACCCATACCACGAATTTGAACAGTTACATTTGAACTAGGTTGTCCTTTACTTGCAAAATACACACCTACACTTGATAAAACTTTACTTTCATCAAACTGGAATGATTGTGCTAATGGGTCAACTAAGTTTACTGTTACACGAGTTCTAATAATTACATCTTCTGTAATCTTTTTACGACCTTGTGCAGTATAGCTAGTAGCACTAGTTGAATTATCATTTTTTAATGTAACTTCTCTCGTACCACATTTAATACCTGGTGGAATCGTAAATGTTGCTTTAACTTGACCTTTACTGTCAGTTCTAACTGTTCCTGTTTCAGAACCTTTTAAGTAACCTGATTTAGGTGTTAACGGACAACGCACACCATCAAATAATAAGTATAAATTATTATCATTTGGATTTAAACCTTTAGCAAAAATCTCAATATCTCTAGGTCTAATAAACTCAATCATTTCTTCTAACGTTCTAGTTCCACCACTAGATAACATAGTTCCTGTTCGACCATGTTTTCTATCATAAGCATATGAATGTCCTTCCCAAGTCTGATTACCGTCAAGAACAATTTTATTTCTTAAAGTTTCTTGTTCTGTTCCGTAATCTCTACCAGGATGCCTCCACCAACGATTAAGTGTTACTTTTTTAGTAGCTTGTTCTGTAACGGTAATACGTTCCCTATCTATCCAATTATCTTCACTAGGTGTTATTTTTAAAACACCTTGTTTATTTGGAATGTTATAAGGGTTAACATTTAATGTTTCACTAGCTAATGGTTGTGATAATTCTAATGTTTCTTTAAATGGTGCTGTTACAATACGACCCCATGTATGTGCATTACTGTTATTAGAGATATTAGGTTGATTAACTGCCTCTACATATTGTAACGTAGCTTGAGCATCATCAAAACTAAATGCAACACCAAAATCTGGGTGTGTAATATCTGCCTTATCTAAACTAATAAAGCCCTCTGAGAAAACAGAACGTAATGTAACAGGATTCTGACCTTCCATAGCCTCATCATCTAATGCATTAATGGCTTGGTTATACTCTAGGTTATCAATACGTGCTTTCATTTTTTGTAGTGATTCCATTGATAACCTTGTGATAGCGTCAGTAACACATTCAGTATCTGTTGAATTAGGAGATAATGTTACGTATCCTAATTTTAAAGAATAAGGGTCTTGTTGTAAAGGTGGTAGTGCTAATCTTGAGATATTAGGCTCACCTTTCAATGCAGTAATATTACCTTCCTTATCTAACACAATTAAATCTTTACGTGCTAAATAATAAGTATAATCGACTCTAACAACTGATTGGTCTAATGGTCTAACAGATTTATTAATAAAGTTAATGTACCATTCTTTATTAGCACCATCACCCTCAGTAACAACTGTATAATCATTACCTTTTTCCATAGTTCTAGTGTATTTATATTGCACCCAATATGTTGTACCACCATTAGGTTCTTGACCACCTGGTGACCAGTCAATAGCTTGTGAATCAATTAAGTTGAAATCTGTACCTTGTTTATACTCTTTATTTGTTACTCCAGGTGAACTCTCAGTCCAGATTTTTTCAATTTCATAAACACCTGAGTTAGGTAGGTAATCGACTCCATCACCAACAGTACCACGCTGAACATAAACTTTGTTTCTTACACTAGCACTTACTCTATCAACTACTTTAACTGGTTTATTTGCTAATCTTACTCTATTTTGTGACTGATTAAATACATTACTTTCATTTTGTGCTAGTCTAGTTTCAGTAGATTTTTCTAATTGTAGTCGTGTTGAAGTCGGTTTTTGTACATGATACCCATATACATAAGCATTACCAGAATCAATAACGACATTTACCATATTTGTTGATTCATCTTGCTGTTCAGAACTATAAATATCAAATCCAGACACTTTGTAAGACCCAGATTCGTCAAACGTTCTTTCAGCTAATACCTTATTAATTTTATCAAATTCAGGACTATTCTCTTTTAAGAATAACTCACCATCTTTAAATGTATAAATAGGACTAGCTAGTGGGTCATTGACAGTAAGGACTAATCTCTCTTCATATCTATCTGCACCTTTAGAAAAGTAACTAGCTACATTACTAGTAGGGTCTAATAATCTTGAATCATCATCACTAGTAATAATTCTATCCTCAATCTTTAAACCTACAATTTCTGTACCTACACCAGATAAAGTAACAGTTGCGTTAGAATCATATGTACGAACTTTACCATTAATGTATACTTTACCTTTATTAACTTTTAAATTATTATTTTCATCAATAGTATAATCTAATCCAGTCTGTTTGTCCCCATCTTTAAATATTGAATCACCAAAAGTTTGTAAGTAATAATGTAAAATAGATTGTGATTCATTTAACTCAGATTGTTGTAATGGAACATCAGGATTAAATAATACAAATGTTCTATTTTCAGCAGGGTCAAATCTGTTATAATAAGGTGACCCATTAAAGCTAATAGCCATATCTTAATTCCTTCTTTCTTAAATATTACTTACAGTTCCATAATATAGCGTTCTTTAACAGAACTTTGTGCCATTCTGTTTTGTGGTTGTCTGTTATCATAGAAAATTAGTGTTCCAGAATCTCTTACTTCACTAGGTAATAAATTTGATTTACTTACACTAGGTACTAAATCTGTATGAACTCCTACTTGTCTATAGAAACCTAAAGGTAACTCATCGCCACTAATATCTGTTTCAAAATAAACCCATTTAGCACCCTCACTAAATGCTTTACTATCTGGAATAAGAACCCAAGTAGTATCTCCATATGTTACTTTTTCATAACTAGTAGACTCACCTTGGACTAAAGGTCGGCATAATGAAACTCTTGTTGCTTTTTTATATCCAATAACTTCATCTAATTTTGTTGCCTTTGCATTAGGTGTTGGTGGTGTCATTTCATCTGACCAAGCACTCGATTTGCCTATTGCAAAGTATGTAGTCGTTGCTTTGTTTACGTAGTATCTTGCAATGTCAATTCTTGCATTGTATGTGGAAATTGCCATAATTCTCTATTTCCTTTCTATATTTATATTCTATTTATAATTAATATAACACGTAAAAATTACCTTATAGTACTATTATACCATAAGGCAATCATTTCTTAATCACAATATCTTAGGTATTCTTGTTTCTGAATACTCAGTTTCACTTAATTTTGTATCACTTAATTTATTTATGGAATATGGTAAATCTAAATCTATTCTAACATTAGTTTCTGATTCTAGTATATCATTGAACATATTAACTTTTTCAAAACCATTAATAATAGGTGTACCTACTTTTATAATATTACCACTTGATTTGTCTAGCATACCATTAATAATATCTTTAATTATTTTAAAGTTATTTGCCTGTATTGTACCTAAGTAATCAACTGTTGTATTCTTAGCATTAAAAAAACCAAAAGGTATATCAGTAACTATTCCTTGACTAGTTAAATCTTTTAATTTAATTCTATATATAGAACTTAATGTAACATTTGAGAATGGAGTAATATTCCTATAA
>ERZ1029878.66-NODE-66-length-27936-cov-43.590617_pt1 | contig 27936 bp, 25 predicted proteins | sample MGYA00519234_ERZ1029878 | MGnify/ENA primary metagenome ERZ1029878 (study PRJEB33666, sample SAMEA4610928) | skin metagenome | biome: Human-associated habitat; feature: Malodor aspect; material: skin | place: Philippines | collected 2015-08 ... | reverse complement strand
GTGGGCTTGCTTGCGCAGCTTCTCCATGTCGATGAGGTGGGTGTCCTCCTCCACCCCGTATGCCGCGACGTTGTACAGGCGGCCGGAGAAGTTGATCTTCATGCCGTGGGTCAAGTGTCCGCCGTGCGCCAAGTTCAGGCCCAAGATGGTGTCGCCCGGCTCCGCCAGCGCCATCAGCACCGCCGCGTTCGCCTGCGCGCCGGAGTGCGGCTGGACGTTGGCGAACTTCGCGCCGAAAACCTTCTTGGCACGCTCCTGCGCGAGCGTCTCGACGACATCGACGTGCTCGCAACCGCCGTAGTAGCGACGTCCCGGGTAGCCCTCGGCGTACTTGTTCGTCAGCACCGAGCCCTGCGCCTCGAGCACGGAGCGCGGCACAAAGTTCTCGGACGCAATCATCTCGAGCGTGTTGCGCTGGCGCGCGAGCTCGTCGACGATCGCCGCGTGCACCTCGGGGTCAAAAGTAGCCAGATCCTGGTAGCGAAAGTCCTCAGTCACTTCCACAGGGTCCTTTCTTGTGTGGTCGGTGTTACCTTCATCGCAGTATAGGTAAATGTGCACCGCACCACGCCGAATTCCATGCACGGGTTAGCGGGTGGAACAATAGAGCCATGTCACGTGTCGATTCTTCGCCGTACCTCGACTTTCACCGCGAGGACTGGCGCAAACGCCGCGCCACCATGCCCCAGGTGCTCACTGAAGACGAGGTGGCCCAACTCTCCGGCATCGGCGAAAGCCTCGACCTGCAAGAGGTCGAGGACATCTACCTGCCACTGTCACGCCTGATCCACCTCCAGGTGCGCGCACGGCAAAAACTAACCAGCGCCACCGAGACGTTCATCGGCGGCGACCCGGGACACGTGCCGTTCATCATCGGCCTGGCTGGCTCAGTGGCCGTGGGCAAGTCCACCACCGCGCGCGTGCTGCAGGTGCTGCTGCAGCGCTGGGACTCGCACCCGCGGGTGGATCTCATCACTACCGACGGCTTCCTTTACCCCAGAGCGGAACTGGAAAAGCGCGGCCTGATGGAACGCAAAGGCTTCCCGGAGTCCTACGACCGCCGCAACCTGATGCGCTTTGTCACCGAGGTCAAATCCGGCCTTCCCCTAGTCAAGGCACCGATTTACTCCCACGAGGCGTACGACATCCTGCCGGACGAGTTCATCGAGGTCCGCCAGCCCGACATTCTCATCCTGGAGGGGCTCAACGTGCTGCAGACCGGCCCGACGCTGATGGTGTCGGACCTGTTCGACTTTTCCATCTACGTTGACGCGAAAACTTCCGACATCGAGCACTGGTACATCGAGCGCTTCCTCAAATTGCGCGATACCGCCTTCCAAAAGCCGGGCGCGCACTTCGCATCGTTTGCCGCCTTGGACGACGCGCAGGCCACCTACGCGGCGCGCGAAATCTGGCAGACGATCAACCTGCCCAACCTCGTGGAAAACATCCTGCCCACCCGGGTGCGAGCCTCGTTGGTGCTACGCAAAGACTACGACCACACGGTGCAGCGCGTGCGCATGCGCAAGATGTAGCTATTTGCCAAAGCGACGGGAGCGCTGCGAATAGTCGCGCAGCGCGCGCAGGAAGTCGATCTTCCGAAATGCCGGCCAGTACGTGTCGGTGAACCAAATCTCCGAGTACGCTGCCTGCCACAGCAGAAAGCCCGACAGGCGCTGCTCGCCCGAGGTGCGGATCACCAAGTCCGGATCCGGCTGTCCGGAGGTGTAGAGATGCTCCGAGATCGATTCGACGGTCACCTTGTCCGCCATGTCGGAGGCGGTGATTCCGGCCTTGGCGGTGTCGTCGAGAAGCGTACGCACCGCGTCGACGATCTCCTGGCGCCCACCGTAGCCAACCGCAATGTTCACGGTGAGGCCGGGTTTTTCGGTGGTCGTCGCCGCGCTTTCGCGCATCCGCGACGCGACTTCGTCGGGCAGCAGATCCAGCTGGCCGACAAGCCGCACGCGGCACGAATAGTCCTCGGTAGCCAGGTCCTCGATCACGCCCGAGATGATGTCGAAGAGCAGCTCCACCTCTTCGGTGGTGCGCTGCAGGTTCTCGGTGGACAGCAGGTAGATCGTGAGCACGTCGATGTCCATTTCGGCGGACCAGCGCACCAAATCGCCGATCTTCGCCCCACCAACACGGTGGCCATGGGAGATGTCCGTAAATCCTGATTCGCGCGCCCACCTGCGGTTACCGTCGGCCATGACCGCGATGTGCTTCGGCCGCTTCTTGCCGCGCAGCTCATGTTTCAGGCGCGCCTCGTAGAGCGGGTAGAGCGGGTAGCGCAGCTTGGAGAGGACAGACACAGCGATGATCCTAGCGGTGTTGCGGGGCCGAGTTAGATGGAGCGCTTCTTGCGCTGGTCAGCAACCCCGGCCTTTTCCATGGCCTCGTCGATCGCCTTCTCGTCGAACGGGTCGATGCCGTGCGCTTCGGCGAATGCTTGACGACGACGAAAGCGCGAGAACCGGCGGTGGAACGCATACCCAATCCCCAGCACCACCACTGCGAGCACGACCAGCAGCAACAGCCCCACCGGCGATGCCTTGCCGAAGTCCGGCCCCACCGGGGTCTCGCCCGGGTTTTGCGCGAGCACGAGATCCACGGCAGCGGCTGCGTTGATGAGATGGGTCATCGTCTATTCCTCCTCGGCACCGGCGTCAATGCCGGCGAACAGATCGTCTTCGGGCAGCGTCGTTTCAACCCGGCTGCGGGCCAGCTCAAACTCTTCGGTCGGCCACGCCTGCTGCTGGTCGGCAACCGGGCTGGCCAAAAACGCGCCGGCCGGGTCGATCTGGGTGGCGTGCGCGGTCAGCGCTTCGGCGCGCTGCGCGAAGTAGTCCGCGCATTCGACCTGGGTGGTCACACGGTCGAACACGTCGCCCTCGTTTTCCTCCCAGCGTTTGATCATCAGCTCGTAGGGGCTCTTCTGCCCGCGCTCGAGCAGCATCTCCTGCAATAGCTTCATGCGCTGCAGGATGAACCCGTGGGAGTAGTAGAGCTTCAGCGGCGTCCACGGCTCGCCGGCCTCCGGCGCGAACTCCGGGTCACCGGACTTTTCCCAGGCGATCATGGATACCGCGTGCACCATGAGATGGTCCGGGTGCGGGTAGCCGCCGTTTTCGTCGTAGGTGATGATCACGTGCGGTTTGAACTCGCGTACCTGCTCGACGATTTTCACCGCGACCGCTTCCGGGTCCTGGACCGCGAACGAGCCTTCCGGCAGCGGCGGCAGCGGGTCGCCCTCCGGCAGGCCGGAATCCTCGTAGCCGAGCCAGACGTGCTCCACTCCCAGCGCGGCGGCCGCGCGCGCCATCTCGCCGCGGCGCACCTCGACCATGTTCTCCAGTACACCGGGGCGATCCATCGCGGGGTTGAGCACGTCGCCGCGGCGCCCGTCGGTGCAGGTGACCACCTTGACGCGGTTGCCTTCGGCGGCGTACTTCGCCATCGTGGCCGCACCTTTGGACGACTCGTCGTCGGGGTGTGCGTGGATGGCCATGAGGCGCAGACCGGTCACTCGAACTCTCCAACTTTTGTAGGGGGTGATGCAGAAACTCCGGTCCATCTTAGTACCATCCCACTAGAGTCCCTATCCCCCAGTTGTCCGAACGAGGTCGCAGCAGTGTCCACTCCAGTCAGCCGGTCGTCGCAACGCTATAGCTCGAATAAGGGCGGCGTGTCCGGGAAAGTGGTCGCTGTCATCGCAGTACTGTTGGTCGCAGCGTTCCTCTTCGTCGGCGTCCGCTCGCTGTCAGACCGGTTCAACCGCCCGGTGACCGCCGATTTCATCTCGCAGGAGCATATTGACGACTCCACCGGACGCCTCTGGATCGACGTCACCCGCAAGGACCCGTCCGTGCCGTCCTACTGCATCGTCACCGCGGTGGACTATTTGCACGCCGAGGTCGGTCGCCGCGAGGTGATCTTCCCCGCCGGCGGCGAAAAGCACGAACGCGTGGCTGTGGAGATGCCGCTGCGCGCCCCGCTTGTCTCCGGCCGCGTCTACGGATGCTCGGACAAACTGCCGTTCTACATGGACGCGGACAGCGACTTTTACCAAGCCCGCTAGCGCAGGCGGAATCCGCCTGTGTGCTACCCTCTTGCGGTATATCTGCACACTTTCGCCCGCAGCTCGCGGGCTCGTTTTACGTATGAGGGAAGGGTGTTACCCCTATGGCTGATTCCCAGCAGCAGTACATTACCCCGGAAATGAAGGCCAAGCTGGAAACCGAGCTCCAGCAGCTGATCGACAACCGCCCGGTGATCGCAGCAGAGATCAACGAGCGCCGCGAAGAGGGCGACCTGAAAGAAAACGCTGGCTACGACGCAGCCCGCGAGCAGCAGGACCAGGAAGAAGCCCGCATCAAGCAGATTTCCGAGATCCTCTCGAACTCCACCACCGAGCGCTCCGGTGTGGTCGAGGGCGTCGCCCACGTCGGCTCCGTCGTCCACGTCTACTACAACGGCGACAAGGATGACCGCGAGACGTTCCTCATCGGCACCCGCGCCGCCTCCACCGACAACGCCGACCTGGAGACCTACTCCGAGCAGTCCCCGCTCGGCGCCGCCGTCGTTGGTGCAGCCGAGGGCGAGACCCGCTCCTACACTGCGCCGAACGGCCGCGAGATTAAGGTCACGGTCGTCTCGGCCGAGCCGTATGATTCAGATAAAGCTTCAACGCCCCGCGCGAAGTAGTTTTCCCCGTTCTTTTCGATAGCGAAGGATCATCCTGTGATTGCAACCTCTTCCCGCAAAGCCATGGCTGGCGTAGCCGCCCTCGCCGCCCTCGCCCTCGCCGGCTGCCAACCGCCGCACCAGAACCCGTCCGATAAGAAGGTCGACACCGCGCAGAGCCAGGACGCGGGTTCGCTCAAGGGTGCCGGCGCGTCCGCCACCGACGCCACCAACGTGGTCGAGGCCGACCAGCAGGCCACCACCACTGTTGCCGCTGAGGAAGTCCCGTCGCTGAACAACTGCGCCGCGCAGGGCCTGGTTCGCCCGACGCGCCTGACCGTGGACTGCGAGAACCAGGATGACTTCCTCGAGGACATCGTGTGGGACACCTGGGACGCCAACCTCGCCGAGGGCACCGCAACCCGCGTCGTGCTCAGCCCGGACAACCGCGAGGAGGGCGTCAAGGTTGTCCTTGGCAACCCGCAGGTTGTGGACAACGAGCTGGTGTTCACCTCTGTTTCCGTCGACGGCACGAACGTCACCCCGGAGAACAACTACTAATCCGTTCTCGGGTATCTCACGCCAACGGCCCTGCTCCAGCGCGGAGCAGGGCCGTTTCGTAGTGCGTCTAGCGATTTTGGGCTAGCGGTTGTTGAAGTAGGACAGCAGACGCAGGATTTCGGTGTAGAGCCACACCAGGGTCACAGCCAGACCAAGCGCGATGCCCCAGGCTGTTTGGGACGGCGCATTGGTGCGCACCATTTTGTCCGCCAGGTCGAAATCCTGCAGGAAGGACAGGGCGGCGAGCACAACGCAGACCACGCCGAAGATGATGGACATCGTGCCGCCGTCGCGCAGCGGGTTCTGGCCGGAGAAGACGTAGAGCAGCAGGTTACCGATCGCCATGATGGCCACGCCGAAAATCGCGCCGGTGAGCACACGGTTAAAGCGTGGGGTGACGCGGATCGCGCCGGTGCGGTAGACCACGAGCATGCCGATGAACACGCCGACGGTGCCCAGGATCGCCTGGAAGATGAGCGAGCTGGCGTTCGCACTGCCGACGTACCAGCCGGAGACAACGAAGGAGAATCCGCCGAGGAACAATCCTTCAAGCGCGGCGTATGCAAGCGTGATCGGGGCGGAGCCGAAGTTGCGCGAGAACGCGTGAACCAGGATGACCACGAATGCGCCGATCGCGCCGACGAGCGTCAACGTGCTGCCGAGACCAGCGTTGCCGCCGATGAAAATAGCGAAGTTGACCGCGGCGAACGCGATGATCACGGCCAGCGTGATGCCGGTCTTGGTCACCACATCATCCACCGTCAGCGGACGGTCTTGGGAAACCTCCGGCGCGTAACCCTCGGTCTGGGACGGGTAGCCGTAGCCGGCCTGCTGCTCATTGCCAGCCAAGTTCTTCATTACAGGGTTGGTACTTCTCACGTCGTCCAACGTTCCTTTCGAGTCGTGTTGGGACCACTATTCACAGCTTGTAACGCATCGTCGGCCCAAATGGTTCCCAAGCGTAGGATTTTCCCACATGGGTGTGTTCGATCGTTTCCGACGCGGACCGCGCACAGGCGGTGCCACGGTGCTGACCGCACTGGCCACAGCCACCGGCGATGCGCAGGCCCACACGTTTTCGTATCCGGACGTGGACGTCCTGGCGTATTTCGTCGATACGCCTCTGCCCCACGTGTTGTACTGCACGTACGGGCTGTCGCAGGTGGAGTCGTCGCAACGCATCGCGGGCACGCAGACTGAGTTGACGCTGCGCGTACCCGACAACAGCGACGCGCTTCCGCCGAAATGGCCGGCGGACCAGCTGGCGCGGATGGCGCGCAACGTGCGACGCTCTGGCGTGGATATTGAGCCGGGCCACCACCTGTCGTTTGATTCGGGCGCGTTGTCCGGTTTTGTGTTCACCGGCGATCCGGTGCTCGGCCAGGTCGACGGCCCCACCGGTCGGATCCAGTTCACCTACGGGGTGGGGCTCAACGGCGACGACCTGGAGCGGATGCTGCGTTGGGATCCGCTGAAGTTTGCCACGCTCCTCGGCGACTTGTATCCGCTGGGGCTGACGGATCCCGCCCGCGCGCCGCTGTCGACGGACGACAAGGTGCGCTCGCTACTCGACGACACCGCCAACGCCGAAGGCTCCTCCATCGGCGCCGCCACTGCAAAATACTTGGAGGTCGACGCCGCCGGACGGGTAGATATGGACGAGCGCGCTGCTTCCGCGTTGCTGCGGGCGGCGCGCTACCGGCTGCTTTTCGGCCGGACGTTTGCCCTGGTGCGCGACGACACGTTTTTGCTGTTCGACCCAAACGCAGAGGCAGTGGAGTTAGCGGAAGACCACATCGTGGTGCCCGCCGGCGCGGGCGTGGCCAACGAACTACTCGCCGTCTTTGACGCGGCGCCGGGCAGTTACAGCCTGACCACCGCACCGCTGACGTTGAAGGTCATCGACCCGGCGACGTAGCTGTTTTTTACTTGAAGACGACGCCCCACTCGTCGCGCTTGTCCAAAAATGCCTGGGCCTCGCGCTTGGCGGCCTCGAGGTCGTGGCTTGCGCCCCAGCCGCACTGCTCTTCGTTCGCGGCCGGCACCTCGTCGGCGCCAACGATGTCGGTGAGCGTCTTTTCCACCAATTCAGCAACCTCGGCCTCGGACGGGTCGCCAGAGAGCATGAGGTAGAAGCCGGTCTGGCAGCCCATCGGGCCGAAGTCGATCACGTTGTCGGCGTGGTTGCGCGCGTGTTCGGCGAACATGTGCTCCAGCGAGTGCACCGCCGGCATTTCCAGGTGCTCAACGTTCGGCTGCTTGAAGCGGATGTCCCACTTCACCAGCGTGTCGCCCTTCGGCAGTTCCTTGCGGTCCGCGAGCCGGATAAACGGTGCCGCTACCTTGGTGTGGTCGAGGTTGAAGGATTCAACATTCATACGATCGGTCATGGCCCCGACTGTACTGAAGGGAGCAACCTATGCCCACCACGCTCGTCTGGTTCCGCGACGATCTGCGCGTCACCGACAACCCCGCGCTTTCATGGGCCGCTTCCCGCGGCGAGGTCGTGGGCTTGCTTATCGACGACACCACCGCCGCCCGTTCCAACGGCCGCGCCGCAAGGTGGTGGCGGGATCGCAGTGTGTCGTCGTTAAGCGACAAGCTCCCAATGGTGCGCGAAACGGGCGATCCGCGCGAGATCGTGCCGCGGCTGGCGCACGAACTTGGCGCGGAGGTGGCGTGGAATCGTCGCTACGACGCCGTCGAGCTCGACGCCGAGGTCAAGCGTTTGGTGAATGCACGCACCTTCCCCGGGTTCCTGCTCGCGGAGCCGTGGGAGATCAACTCCGGCGCCGGCACCCCGTACCGGGTGTTCACGCCGTTTTACAAGGCAATGCAACAGCACCTCGCCGCGCACCCGCCGCAGCCGGTAGCGGCGCCGGTGCTGGCCGGCGGGGTCCGCCTCACGCCGCCGGAAGCACCCTTCTGGGCCAGTGAACTCGCCGAGCACAACTCCCCCGGCGAGGAAGCAGCTTTGGATCGCTTCCACGGGTTTCTCACCGGACTCGCCGACGGGCACGGTTACGACAACAACGACCTCTCCCCCGGCGCGACCTCGGGGCTCAGCGCGCACCTGCGCTTCGGGGAACTCTCGCCCGGCTACGTGTGGGCGGAAACTGCTGCCTTTGCCGACGAGCACCCGACCGCGGCCGCCGACGCCTGGGCGTTTTTGCGCCAGGTGGTGTGGCGCGAGTTCGCATGGCACCGCTACTACCACCTGCCGGATTTGGCGGTGCATAACGTGCGCGGGCAGTTCGACAAGTTTGAGTGGGCGTGGAGTGACAACGTCGCGCCCTGGCAGCATCCGCAGGCGTTTGCGGATCCCGCAATGGAACCCGATGCTGAGGCCGCCCAGCATCTCCCACAGTTGGCCCGGTGGCAGCGCGGCGAAACCGGCGTGCCTCTCGTCGATGCCGGCATGCACGAACTGTGGCGCACCGGCCGTATGCACAATCGGGTGCGCATGGTCGCAGGCTCCTGGCTGACGAAGAATCTGGGGATTCACTGGCGCCACGGGGAGGAGTGGTTCTGGGACACGCTTGTCGACGCCGACGCCGCTTCCAACCCGTTCAACTGGCAATGGGTCGCAGGCTCCGGCGACGACGCCGCGCCGTATTTCCGCATCTTCAACCCGATGACCCAGCAGGAAAAGTTCGATCCGTCCGGCGTCTATATTTCGCGCTGGGCTCCGGAGACGCTGCTCCCCGGCTACCCGGAGCCAATGGTGGACGTAAAGGAATCACGCAAGGTGGCACTCGCGGCGTACGAGGATATAAAGACAACGCAGTAAGTGGCGCGCGGGTACGTTCGGATTCCGTGATTGAATTCCGCGAGGTGTCTAAGACGTACCCAGGTTCGCCGGCCCCTGCAGTGGAGCGTTTTTCCGCATTCGTTGAGCAAGGCTCGACCACGGTGTTTGTCGGACCGTCCGGGTGCGGGAAGACGACGTTGCTGCGGATGGTGAACAGGATGGTGGATCCGACCTCGGGCGAGGTGGTCGTGCGCGGCCGCAACGTCGCCGATGAGGACCCTGTCCGGTTGCGTCGTTCCATCGGGTACGTCATGCAGCACTCTGGTCTCATGCCCCACCGCACTGTGTTGGACAATGTCGCCGACATCGCCCGATTGGCAGGTGCTTCGAAATCGGAGGCAAATTCCCGGGCAGCTGAGATGCTTGAACTGGTCAACCTCGAAAGTGCGCTGCAGAAACGCTACCCCGCGGAGCTCTCTGGCGGCCAAGCGCAGCGTGTTGGTGTCGCCCGCGGTCTGGTCAATCGTCCGGACATTCTCATGATGGACGAGCCGTTCGGTGCCGTAGATCCCGTAGTGCGCCGCAAGTTGCAGCGCGAAATCATGGATCTTCGTGGCGCGTTGTCGACCACCGTGCTGATGGTCACCCACGACATCGACGAGGCGTTCGTCATGGGCGACGACGTGGTGGTCTTAGGCCCTCGCGGGCGCATCGAGCAATCCGGCACACCTGAAGAGATCCTCGCGCACCCGGCCAACGACACGGTGGCTGAATTCACTGGTCTGCGGCAACGTGCGCTGTCAGTGGTAGAGCGCGGTGGGAAACGATTGCTTGTCGATGACACCGGCACCGTCAAAGGCGTCCTCGCATGAACTGGCAGTGGGTTATCGACAACGCCGGGCGAATCATCGACCTCGCGGTGGATCACCTCGCGATCACAGCGCCGGCTGTTCTTTTTGCGACACTTATCGCGGTGCCGTTAGGGTGGCTCGCCCACCGCTCTGGCCCGGCCCGGGAAGTCCTTGTGGCGGCAACGAGTTTGATCTATGTCGTGCCTTCGCTTGCGATGTTTATCCTCATGCCCTTGGTACTGGGGACTTCGATTCTGTCACCGGTGAATGTCGTTGCGGCGATGACGCTGTACGGCACGGCCTTGCTGGTTCGTTCGTCGGCGGACGCATTCGACGCGGTTCCCGGAGACGTCATTCAATCCGCGGACGCCGCAGGGTATCCACCACTGAAACGGGTGTTTGCAGTTGAGTTGCCGCTCGCGGCACCGGCGTTGCTCAGCGGCCTGCGCGTGGTGTCCGCCTCCACGGTGAGCTTGGTGTCGGTTGGGGCGCTCATCGGCGTGCAGTCTTTGGGAACATTGTTTACGGAGGGGTTCCAGCGCTCCTTCCCCACCGAGATTCTCACGGGCCTCATCGCCACGGTGGTGCTTGCGGTTGCGCTCGATCTGGTGATCGTGGCGGTTAAACACACCGCCCTTCCATGGGCGAGGCTAAAGGGGTAGGGCATGAATTTCATTATGGAGGCGTTTGCCTACCTCACTGACCCAGGAAGCTGGTCCGGACCCTCCGGCCTTGGCGCCCGTGTCGCGCAGCACCTTGGATATTCAGCTCTTGCGGTAGCGGCCACCGCCCTTATCGCCGTCCCACTCGGATTGTGGGTTGGCCACACCAAGCGCGGGGCGTCGCTCGTGGTTTCCGTGGCCGGCGCGCTACGTGCGCTGCCAGCGCTTGGCATGATCACGTACCTCTCCGTGACGCTACCGAAGGGTGTCACCGTGCCCATCATCCCCGCAACCATCGCGTTGATGTTGCTCGGTACCGCCCCGCTTCTTGCCGGTATCGTCGCAGCATTCGATTCTGTGCCCCGCGATGTTGTTCTTTCCGCAAGAGCGGCCGGCTACAGCGAACGCCAGATTCTTACCAAGGTGGAACTGCCGCTGGGTGCGCCGGTGCTTATTGGTGGGCTGCGCTCCTGCGTCGCCCAGGTGTTAGCCACCACTACGGTGGTGGCCTACATCGGTCTTGGCGGGTTGGGGCGTCTGCTTATCGACGGCCTCGCCGTGCAGGACTATTCCCGCATGGTGGCAGGAGCGCTCGCGGTCACCGCGCTGGCACTTATCGTTGATCTCACCTTCGCAACAATCCAGCGCCTCGCCCAGCCAAAACTCCGTTCGCACAGGTAACATAAGCAGGCATGCACATTTCACGCGCAGCAACAGCCCTCCTCGCATCCGCAACCTTGCTGGTTGCCGGATGCAGCTCAGCAGATCCATTGGATTCTGACGCAGCGGGTGGTGGCTCATCCGGCGAAACCGTCTCTCTCGGCACCGCGAATTTCCCTGAATCGGAGATCATCGGCCAAATCTGGGCCGAAGCGCTGCGACAGGCGGGATATAACGTTGAAATAAAGTCCGGCATCGGCTCACGCGAGGTGTACCTCAAGGCGCTGGAAGAAGGCACCATCGACATCGTTCCGGAATACGCTGGCAACCTCACCCAGTATTACGGCGAATTGGAGCAGGGTGCTGACGCGGATGACGTGCGCGCCACCCTCACCGAAGTGCTTCCCGATGACCTTGAGGCCGGCGAGTTCAGCCCGGCGGAGTCCAAAGACGCCTACCGCGTCACGCGAGCGACCGCAGACCAATTCGACCTGAAGACGATCGCCGACTTGGACAAGCTCGACGCAATCACCGTCGCCGCTCCTCCTGAATTCGCTGAGCGCCCTTACGGGCCGAAGGGTCTCACCGACGTCTACGGCATCGACGCGGGCAAAATCACTGTCAACCCCATCTCTGACGGCGGCGGCCCGCTGACCGTCGCTGCGTTGGTTGAAGGCGCTGCGAACACCGCGAACATCTTCACTACCTCCCCTGCATTGCTCAGCGACGGCTCTGAGGCGGATCTTGTCACCTTGGAAGACCCGCAGCTGCTCATCCCGCCGCAAAACGTGGTGCCGGTAGTGCGCGCCGGGGCGCTTCCGGACGGCGCCCTCGATGCCGTCAACTCGATCAACGCGACGCTTACCACCCAAGACCTCGTCGAAATGAACCTGCGTAACGTGGGCGAGGAGCATGCCGAACCGGCCGCAATTGCTCAAGATTGGATGGAAAACAAATGAAATTGCTCGAAAAGTTGCTGATCCCATTGTTCGCCGGCGCCGGCGCTTTGCACTTTGTAAAGCCCGAGCCGTTCGACGGCATCGTTCCCGCAGCGCTGCCGGGGTCCCCGCGCACCTACACCTACGTCTCTGGGGTCGCGGAACTTACGGCCGCCGCGCTGCTGGCCAACAAGAAGACCCGCCCGCTCGGAGGCAAGTTCGCCGCGACGCTGCTCGCCGCTGTGTGGCCCGCCAACTTCAACATGGCGTGGCAGTGGCGCGACGAGCCGTGGCAGAAGCAAATCGTCTCCATTGGTCGCTTGCCGCTCCAAATTCCGCTGATCAAGGCTGCCCTGTCGCTGGGAGATCGCTGAGGGCACGATTGCTAAGCGACGAACCCCCGGCGCTAAAGTAACTAACCTGTGCCCAAACCTGTTCATGGATCGACCCGCTACGTGCCCGCCCTCGACGGGCTTCGCACGATCGCGGTCTTCCTCGTTATCGCCTACCACCTCGATGTCCCCGTCTTCCAGGGCGGATTGCTTGGCGTCGGGGTATTTTTCACCCTTTCCGGCTATCTGATCACGCTGGGGCTGATGAGCTCCAAGCTTCGCGACGACACCATGCGTTTGTCGTCCTTCTGGTTCCGTCGTTTCCGACGTCTCGCGCCGGCAATGCTCACAGCCGTCGCTGCGGTGGTGGTGCTCAGCGCCGCACTCGAACCTGACGCGTTGAAAACTCGCGGGTGGGAAGCGCTGAGCTCAGTGTTCTACGTGAACAACTGGCACAACATCGCCACCGGCGCCTCGTATTTCGACCGCTTCCAAGGCCCAGGCCCGTTAGACCACATGTGGTCGCTGTCTATCGAGGAACAGTTCTACCTCGTGTGGCCACTCCTCTTGTGGGTGTTGCTGAAAGTGCTGCGTAAACCGCGTCTCGTCGCTGCGGTGACGGCGCTTCTGGCTACTGCTTCATACCTGCTCATGGCCGTACTAGCCACCCCGGGCGTGGATCCCACCCGCATCTACGAAGGGACAGACACCCGCGCCGGGGGGCTCCTTCTTGGCGCCGCCCTAGCCATCGTGGTGGCCACTCGGAGCCACGAAGGCAAGCGCATTAATTTCGGACCGGTTGCATCGGTGCTCATCGGCACAGTCGGTATTGGCGGCATTGTCCTGCTGAGTGTCACGATCGGGCAAAACGACATCGTGCTCTACCGCGGGGGCATGCTCGCGTTGAACCTCGCCACGGTGTGCGCGCTAATCGCCGCCTTGCCAGCTAAGGGACCGTGGCCGACGCTTCTCGGCTGCGCACCGATGCGCTGGCTCGGCGAACGGTCCTACGGTATCTACCTCTGGCACATGCCGGTGATTTACTTCTTGCCGGACGAGTGGCTGCGCGACCAGCCGGTCAAAGCCGGGGCCGTCGCAGTGCTCATCTCCGTGCTCCTTGCCGCGGTGAGCTGGTCGGCGTTTGAAAACCCGATCCGCCGCGACGGCGTCGTCGCACCGTGGCGCGCCCGCCGCGAGCGCCCGCTGGCCGCGTGGCGGCCGGTCACAGTCGGTTCCACGATCACGCTGGCGGCGATCGTCGCCATCGGTGCTCCAGCTGCCCTGACCAATAGCAGCACAAACGGTGGCGGCGCAGCTCCCGCGATGACGCTTGACGACGACGCCGGCCGCGCCACCGCAACCACCTCGGCGCAACCCTCCGAGGAGGATTCCGCAACCGCGGAGGCGAGCAGCTGGGCGGATGCTCCCGCCGACGCGCCGATGGCGTGCAGCGAGGTCTACCACGTCGGCGACTCGACCTCGATTGGCATGTTCGACGATGCCCAGCTGCCGGAGGGCGCGGAGACGGCCTCGGGGCGCTACCTCGAGCGCGGCGCCGGCGCTGTGGAACCGAGCGTGTTCGGCGCACGCGCCACAACAGTCGGCTGGGAGGGCGACGGCGTTGTCTTCCCCTCGGCGCTGCAGTCGGTGCAGGATTTGCTCGCGGCCGGTGTGGACGACGAGGCGTGCTGGGTCATCGCCACCGGTGTCAACGACGCCGCCAACGCTGTCGCCGCCCGCGACTACGGCTACGACACCACCGGCGAGATGGAGACGAATATCCGCACGATGGTGGAGCTCCTCGACGGCTACCGGGTGATATGGCCGACTGCCGCCACCGGCAGCCCCTCGAACCCGTATTACGACAACTCCAACATGGAGGAATTCAACGCGTCGCTGCGCAAGGTGGCAGCGGAACACCGCAACGTGGTGGTGTTTGACTGGGCGCAAGAAGCCCGAGCACACCAGGACTGGTTCCTCGCCGGCGACGAAGTGCACTACAACGCAGACGGAAACGACGAGCGGGCGAAGCGTTTTGCCGACGCTCTCGCCACAGCATTCCCGCAAGGCATCGACATGGCCGACGTGCCGATGAATGCTGAAGTGGCCTCCGACGGAACACGGCACGAAGGCTAGTACTTGTGCCCCCAGTCGGGCTCGAACCGACACTGAACGGATTTTAAGTCCGCTGCCTCTGCCAATTGGGCTATGGGGGCGCCGGAGAAATATGGTACTTCCCCGGTGCCTCCCGGCGGGAATCGCCTGGAAAAACTCGCCGAGCGGAAGCGGCTTTGCCGCCGTACACTCCCTGTGCGAAATGTAAGTTTCGCCTGAGTACTTCGCTCAGTCGCAGTCAATTCCTAAGGCAATGGCATATGAACATCCAACTTCCTCCCCCGCTCAATCAATTGGTCAAGGATCTCAACCTCGAACAGCTCATCGCAGCTGTCGCTGGCGCATTCCTCGTTGGCGGGCTTGTCGGCGGCGCCATTGTTGCAGCAACCGGTGGCAGCTCAGAGCATGCCGGTTCCAGCAACCGCGGCGATTCCCCGGCCACCTCCACACCTGCTCCCGAGGTGACTGGCCCGGTCCTCGAGGGCCGCGCTAAACTCTCCGCCCTCTACCAGGCACCGGGCCCTGACTCGGGCAAGGACGCCTTCGACGGCAACGGGCAAACCCACCCGTTTAAGGGCCAGGTCATTCCGGGGTTCTCCGGCATGATCGAAATCGGTGACGGCACCTTCTACGCACTGCCCGACAATGGCTTCGGCTCGAAGAAGAACTCCTCCGACTTCCTCCTGCGCGTCTACACAGTGAAACCGAATTGGGAGACGGCCGAGACGGCTCCAGACCCGAAGAACACTGGCGGCGTTGAGGTCCTCGACTACATCTCACTGAAGGACCCCAACGGCAAGATCCCGTGGGACATCGTCAACAACGACACTGAAGATCGTCTGCTCACCGGTGCAGACTTCGACCCGGAGTCGTTCGTTAAGGCTGCCGACGGCACCTTCTGGATCGGCGAAGAGTTCGGCCCCTACATCCTGCACGTCGATGAAAACGGCACCCTACTCGAAGCGCCCTACGCGTACCCGGGGGTGAAGAGCCCATCGAACCCGACGCTTGACGACGAACAGCCGAACCTGCGCAACTCCAAAGGTTTTGAAGCCATGGCATGGGACGGCCGCTACCTGTACCCGATCTTCGAGGGCTACCTCGACAACGCGAAGGACAAGCGTGAGCGCGTCATTTCCCAGTTCGACACCGAAACCGGCGAATACACCGACAAGACGTGGACCTACCTCGCCGAGGGCGACGACGCGCTTATCGGCGACGCCTTCCTGACTAAGGACGGCCGCCTGCTCGTGCTCGAGCGCGACGACTTCCGCGGCTCGGATGCGGAATTGAAGAAGGTCTTTGAGGTCGCGGACTTCAAAGACACCGAGGCTGGCACGACGGTAAACAAGGCGCTCATGGCCGATCTGCTCGACATCGCCAACCCGGACAAGATCGGCATGGTTTCCGATGCCCGCGCCTACGGTGTCGGCGATCCGTTCGCGTTCGCACTGTTGAGCGTCGAGACCATCGTCCAGTTGGAGGACGGCCGCTACCTCACCGCATTGGATAACAATTTCCCCGGCGACGACGGCCGCTACCGCGGCAAACCAGACGACACGGAGATGATCATCTTCTCCGTGAAATAGCAGCTATCTGTCGCAGAAATCCGCCCGGTAATCTGGCAACCGAATTGCCAAATTACCCGGACGGAGACCCCTTTTGACCAGGCAATGGTTCTTTCTAGTCCCCTGCGCGCTCGGTGCGCTGGGGCTTTATCTCGCGCGCCGGGCTGGCGACGGCTCGCCCGGGTTCTACTGGGCAACCGTGTTTACGGCCGTGGTCTACATCTCCGCCTGGTGGATGATGGGCAACCGCCGCGCGTTCGCCGGGCCCAACAAGGCACGCGACGTGCTCCGCGGCGTGCTTATCGGCGCCGCACTGGTGGTGGTGTTCATGGTCGGCGCGCTCGTGGTCAGCCGGATCCCGCTGCTCTCCGGCCCCGTGGCGGAGATCCTAGACACGCCCAATAAGGGTGGGTATCTGCTGACGCTGCTGGTGCTCGTCGTCAATGGCGTCGGCGAGGAACTTGTCTTCCGCGACGTTGTGCCGCGCCAACTGCGCGCCGGCGGGCAAAGCGTCGTCCAGGCTGGCGTGTGGTCGACCCTGATCTACTGCGTGGTCACCATCGTCATGGGTGTGCCGCTGCTCGTGTTTGCCGCGGGCGTGCTGGGCGCGATGACCTATTACGAATCAGTGCGCACCGGCAGGCTGTACTCCCCGATTGCGGTCCACCTGACGTGGAGTATCGGGATGCTGTTCATCCTGCCGGCGATGTTGTAGCACCTACTCGCTGACGGAGAAGACCTTTTTCTTCGGTTCGTCGGCCACCGTGGATCCCGCAACGGAGATTTTCGGGGCGTCCAGCATGTCCGCCAGAAGGTCCGCGACCCACTGCAGCAGTTCCATGTCGCGCAAGTTTGGGCTGTTGATCGCCTTCGACTCGCGTGGCATCGGCACCTGCAGCGCCTTCGCCGCGGCGCGGAAGTTCGCGCCCGGGTAGAGCCGCTTCAGACGCACCTGCTTCGAATCCGGCAGCTCCACCGGGTGCAGCTTGATGCGGGTGCCTTGGGTGAGGATGTCGGAAACCCCCACCGCGCGGGCTTGGTTTCGCAAACGCGCCACGGCCATGAGGTGCTGGACCTCGGTCGGCAGAGCGCCGAAACGGTCGACCATGTCGTCGGCTGCGGCGGCCAGGGCGTCGTCGTCACGCGCTTCTGCGAGCTTGCGGTAGACCTCCAGACGCAGGCGCTCGGAGTTGATGTAAGTCTCCGGGATGTGGGCATCGACGGGCAGATCGACGCGGATTTCCTTCGGGCCCTTGTCGGTGGCGTCGACAGGCTCGCCGCTCATCAGGCCCTTGAAGGTCTCCACAGCCTCGCTGACGAGGCGCACGTACATGTCGAAGCCCACACCGGCGATGTGGCCGGACTGTTCCGCGCCCAGCACGTTGCCGGCGCCGCGCATCTCCAAGTCCTTCTGCGCCACAGCCATGCCGGCGCCCAGATCGTTGTTCTGGGCGATGGTGGCCAGGCGGTCGTAGGAGGTCTCGGTGAGCGTTTTGTCCTTCGGGTACAGGAAGTAGGCGTATGCGCGCTCGCGGGAACGTCCCACGCGGCCACGCAGCTGGTGCAGCTGCGACAGGCCCATGTTCTGCGCATTTTCCACGATAAGCGTGTTGGCGTTGGCGATGTCCAGGCCGGTCTCCACGATCGTGGTGCACACCATCACGTCGTACTCGCGGTTCCAGAAGCCCTGCACCGTCTGCTCGAGGACCTGCTCGCTCATCTGGCCGTGCGCGACGACGACGCGTGCTTCCGGCACCAGCTCGCGCAGTTGGCGGGCCGTTTTTTCAATGTCGGAGACCTTGTTGTGGATGTAGAACACCTGGCCGTCGCGAAGCAGCTCGCGGCGGATCGCGGCGGCGACCTGCTTGTCCTCCTGCGGTCCGACGTACGTCAGCACCGGGTGGCGGTCTTCGGGCGCGGTGGTGATCGAAGTCATCTCGCGGATGCCGGTCAGCGACATCTCAAGCGTGCGCGGGATCGGGGTTGCGGTCATGGTGAGCACGTCCACATGCGATTTGAGCGCCTTGATGTGTTCCTTGTGCTCGACGCCGAAGCGCTGCTCCTCGTCGACAATGATCAGCCCCAGGTTCTTCCACTGCACGCCCGTCTGCAGCAGGCGGTGGGTGCCGATGACGATGTCGATGGACCCGTCCGCCAGCCCCGCCATGATCTTCTTGGAATCGGCCGCGGAGGTAAAGCGAGACAGCTCACGGATTTCCACCCCGAAGCCGTCCATACGCTGGTCGAACGTGGAAAAATGCTGCTGTGCGAGCAGGGTCGTCGGCACGAGCACCGCGACCTGCTTGCCGTCTTGGACCGCCTTGAACGCGGCGCGCACGGCAACCTCGGTCTTGCCAAAGCCCACGTCGCCGACGATGACGCGGTCCATCGGCGTGGGCTTTTCCATGTCTTCCTTGACGGCCTCGATGGCGGTGAGCTGGTCTTCCGTCTCCACGAACGGGAAGGCGTCTTCCATCTCGTGCTGCCACGGTGTATCCGGCGCGAACGCGTGGCCCGGCGCAGCCTGGCGCTTGGCGTAGAGCTCGACCAATTCGCCGGCGATCTCGCGCACCGCGGCGCGCGCCTTGCGCTTCGTCGACTTCCAGTCGGAGCCGCCCATTTTGCTTAACGACGGCTTCTCGCCGCCGGTGTACTTACTCAACAGGTCAAGCGACTCCATCGGCACCCACAGCTGGTCGCCGGGCTGGCCGCGCTTGGCCGGCTGGTACTCGAGCACGATGTACTCGCGGCGCGAATCCTCGTCGCCGGCCTTGACGGTGCGCTCCGCCATTTTCACAAACTTGCCGATGCCGTGCGTGTCGTGCACGACGAAATCCCCCGGCTGCAGCGCCAACGGATCGACCCGGTTGCGGCGGCGGGGTGCGCGGCGTTTCGCACCGGCGATGTCGCCGACGCGGTTGCCGGTCAGATCCGTCTCCGTGACCACGACCAGGTTCGGGCCACTAAAGACCAGTCCCGCGTGCGACAGCGCCTGGTAGAGCGTCACCGCGCCGTCGATAGGCTCAAGACCCGGCGTGGCCACACGTGCGGAAATCCCGTGCTCACGCAGGCGTTCCGCCATGCGGTCGACCGTGCCCTTCGCCGGCGCCACGAACGCGGCCTTGCCGTTATTTTGCGTGACGTGCAGCTTAAGAGTGCCGTAGAGCTGCTCAATGGCCTTCGGGTCCCCCTTCGGCGCGGGCGCGGGCTCAAACTCCAGCGGCAGTGTCTCCGCGTCATCGGCGGTGAACATGCCGGGCGGCGCGAACGTCCACCACGCGCTGCCCGCCTTCGACGCGGAGATCTCCAACGACTCGTAGGAGCGGTACGACGAGGCGGACACGTCCAGGCCCTCCACCACGACGGGGCCTTCAGCACCCATCGCGGCGGCCTCCCAGCCGGCCTCGAGGAACTCCCGGTCGGTCGCCTCCAGATCCTCGATGCGGGCGCGGACCTTTTCTGGGTTGGTCACCAACACCACCGAACCTGCCGGCATGAGCTCCGGCAGCACCGAATACTGCTTGTCGGTCAGCGCCGGGATGAGCGCTTCCATGCCGTCGGCCGGTTGCTTCTCCGAAATACGCGCTAAAAGCGACGACAGCGTCGGATTCGACGGGAATTTACGTGCCAGGTCGTCGGCTTTGGCGGCGACGGAGTCGTCGATAAGCAATTGCCTCGCAGGGAACAGATCGACCTGGCGAACATCGTCGATGGTGCGCTGGTCGGCCACCGCGAACGAGCGGATGTCGGTGACTTCGTCGCCCCAGAACTCGATGCGCACCGGGTTATCCGCGGTGGTCGGAAAGACGTCGATGATGCCGCCACGAGTGGCGAACTCACCGCGGCCAGCCACCATATCCACGTGGTTGTACGCGAAGTGCACCAGCTGTTCGGTCAGTTCCTCAAAGTCCTGCTCCTGGTCCACCGCGACCCGGATCGGCTCAGTCGCAGGCAGCACCGGCTGGCACACCGCGCGCGCCGCGGCGACGATCACGCGCGGCATCTCCCACAGCACCTTCGCACGCCTGCCAACGATGTCCGCAGCCGGCGACAACCGCTCATGCGGCAGAGTTTCGTAAGCCGGAAACTGCGCGACGTGGTCGTCGCCAAGCATCGCCTTGAGTTCGGCTGACAGATCCTCCGCTTCGTGCCCGGTCGCGGTGACCAACAGCACCGGCGCCTCCCGCGCAATCGCCCCGGCGGCCCAGGAACGCGCCTGGTCAATGCCGGTGATGTGCAGCGAATCTTCGCCCACGTGCGTGACCAGACCCTTGAGTTTCGGATCCGTCAGCGCCTGCGTGAGCAGACCGCCGAGGACAGGAGGGGTGGTTTCAGTCATGTTTTACGCTTCCTTCTCTGCTTCACCGGCGTAGATACGCGGCTGCGCCTCCATCCCGCGCAACCCGTTCCAGCACAGGTTGGAGATGTGCGCGGCGACAGTGTGCTTGTCTGGGACGCGCTCGTCGAGCCACCACAACGCGGAATTCGACACCGTGCCGACGAGTGCCTGACCGTACAACCCGGCCATGGCCTCGTCTAGTCCACGGTGCTTAAACGCCTCCGCCAACAAATGGCTGACCTCGGCGGTGACACGGTTGAGGATCGTTGAGTACGTCCTGCCCTGCCCCGGCAGCTGCCCGTGCGCCAGGATGATGAACCCGTCGGTCTCCTCCTCCACGTACGTCAATAGCGCGAGCACGCCGCGCTCGATGCGTTCGCGCCACCGGCCTTCCTGGATCGACCCAGTGATCGTCTGCTCCAAACGGGTCATCTCTTCGCGCACAACCGCCTGATAAAGCCCCTCTTTGCTGCCGAAGTGTTCGTACACAACCGGCTTGGACACCCCGGCGCGCGCCGCAATCTCCTCCATCGCAATCCCGTCGAAGCCACGCTCCGCGAATGCTTGACGCCCCACGCCGATCAATTGGTCCCTGCGTTGGGGTGCTGTCATTCGCGTTCGAGCCATGCGCACTACTCTAGATCCCGCGCCGACACACCCCGTCTTTGGACACAGACGCGGGTGGTCTACAATCAGCGGTGCTATTCCCCATGGTGTAATCGGCAACACTACGGTTTTTGGTACCGTCATTCTAGGTTCGAGTCCTGGTGGGGAAGCTTTTTCATTTGGAGGGGTAATGAAACGACTAGCAGTAGTAGCAATGTGCGTTTTGCTCACGGGGTGCGCGGAGCAATCGCTTATCGACGACCCCACGTCCCCCACCAGCAATGCCACCTCCTCTGACGCTGACTCGGATTCGCAGGCGTTCGTGTTCGACAGTGGCGTTCTAGAAATCGGCGACTTCGATCCTTACGCACTTGGCGACGACCTCTTCGACCCCTGCACCGAAATCACCGCGGAGGAATTCGCCGCCGCGGGCTTCGACAACGTGGAGCCGATGCCGGAGGAGTACGCGGGACTGGCGCGGGGGCTGAGTGCATGCGAGGTGCAATCCGATGAAAGTCTTACCGCGCCCGGTTTCATGAACAACAACGCGGATCGCGAACACATTGCTTCTAAAATGGAACTTCTCGAATATGGATCTGAAATCCTGCCTTCGCTTTACACCTATGGTCCTCGAAGTGGTCTTGGCCCCGGCTGCTACGCGCAAATCGATACCGTGCGGGGAGGACTGGTCTCCGCAGTGGGAGGTATCGAAGGTTTCGGGAGTCAAGAAGGAAACTGCGAGGTTTCGATTTCCGCCTTGGAGGACCTCTACCAAGCCAACCAATAGCGATGTCCACTAAATTGGACATCCTCTTCCCTCCGTTCTCTGGGTGAGATATCTTCAACCCCAGATACCGAAAACTGGGGGGATAACGTTGATCAAAATCGACACTGACCAAACCGAGACCGCCATTGCGCGGTTAAGAACCGTCGCCAAATCACTGAGCCAAGGACTTAAAACTAGTGACGCAGCTGCTCTAACCTCCTTCTCCCAAGCCGGGGGTCTCGATGAGGCAGGACGGACGCTCAGCCCGATCTCGGATGAGCGTGCGCCGGAGGCGACACAGGCGTTAGCGACGTACCTGCTGGGTACGGCGAACATTCTCGAGACGGCGCTGAACAACACGATGCGCACGGACGATTCGTTCTCCGGAGCGCTGGCGAATATGGGGTCGTTGTTTAACAACTACTTAAACAGTGCGCAGCCGCAGATCACCAATTTCATGATGCAATCGCGTGCCGTGGAGCCGAAGACGAACGAGTTCGCCAACCCGGCTGCGGTGGCGACGAGTGAACTTTCGTTGAACTCGGCGCACACAAAGGTCACGTCGACGAATTCGGCTCTAGCGATCGCTGCGTCGGATTTTTGGAGTTCGAACGCGAAGCTGATCAACAACGCTGTCGAGGAGCTCAACGAGGTCCACCACGCGCTGAGCTCATCGGCGGAAACGCAGTGGATCGCAGACGCGATGCGCACGATCACGCAGGTGCAAAATGCGGGTCTGGAATACGCGGCGAATTCGCAGTCGCTCGCGCAGCACACCGCGATGCTCGCCGACGCCGCCGATTCCGAAAAGATCATCGCTAAGGCCGCGTGGTTTTCGTATCTGGCTGCGAAGAAGCCGGAGGAGAAAGAGGCCATCGAGTGGGCCTACCTCTCCGACTATCCGGAACGCATGACCAGCAACCTGGTGCCGGCGATCCCGACGTTTAACCGTTTGCTGCCAGATCTGAAGTCGATGCCGGGCGATCCGTACAGCACCCGCGACATCCCGACACCGTCCGCGCCATCGTTCGAGCCGACGTCGCTTCCCCAGCCGATCCGTGAAGCGTTAACCAACCGGGGCTTGGGCGACCTCGCCCACGCGAGCACACCGGCAGAGGTTATCCAACAGATGGGCAGGCCGAACCCGGAGATGATGGAGCGCCTCGCAGCAGGAGCTGCTCCGACGCAGGCGGCGTCGGCAGTGATGGCCCCGCCGAGTCCGGCATCGACGATGGGACCGCTCACCGGCGGTGCGCCCGCAGGCGGCATGCACGGTGCCGGTGGGCCGGGAGTGGGCAGCGCCTTCTCCCCTGTCTCCGGCGGTGGATTTGGCCCGGGTGCCGGTTCCGGTGCTGCGGGCGGCGCATCTGGCGCGAACGGTCTCGGCGGCTTCGGCACGGTGGGGGCACCGGGTGCGGGCGCTAGCGGCCGCCACGCCGCCGGCAGTGCGAGCGGCGCAGGAAGGAGCATCGGCTCTGCAAACGGGATCGGAAATTCCGCCAACGGCGCGGCCCGCGGCGGGCAGATGGGCGCAGGCCTTGGCGCTGGTGCCAACGGTGCCTCGCGTGGCACCGCGAACATGGGATTCGGCGCAGGCGCAGGGGCCGGCTCCGCAGCAGGTGCCGGTGCGGGCGCGGGCCGCCCAGGCTTCACCAACACCGGCTTTGGCCCTGGCGGTGCCGGCGCCGCAGGGTCGATGCCGGGCACACCTGGTGCGACGGGCGGTACCGGCACCGCGGCCGGGTCGAGCAACGTTTACGCGACGAACAACTCTGCTGCCGGTCAGCGCGGCGGCATGGTCGCCGGCCACCCGATGATGGGCGGCAGAAACCAGAACAAGCGCGGCGGCGACAAGGCGGCCAAGGTGAAGACGGTTACCACCGCTGTCGAGCGCGAGGGCAACCTGAAGGCGTTGCTTGGCGACGCCCCGCTGCTGCTTCCCGACATCATCGGCCACAACGTGCGCCGTTAAACCCGCCCGACAACGGCAATACGCCCCAGCATCAACCGGTGCTGGGGCGTGTCGTCGATAAGCGAGCTAGTGCTCGTGGCCGTTCGGCAGCGCGAGATCAGGCTCCTGGCCCGGCTCGACCACGACGAACTGGCCCATCATGCCGTGGTCCTCGTGGTTGAGCATGTGGCAGTGGTACATGTACGCAAGCGTCGGGTCCGGGTAGTAGCCGATCTCGACGAGCAGCGTCACCGTCGACTTCGGCGGCACGTCGATGGTGTCGTGCCAGCCAGAGGTGAACTCCACCTTGCCGTTTTTCACCTCTTTGACTGCAAAGCGCGCGTTGTGGATGTGGAAGTTGTGCAGCATGTCGTCGTTTTCGTTGGTGACGTGCCAGATCTCGGGCCCGTCGTGGTCGACGACGAAATCCACGCGTGCCATGTCCATCGTCTTACCGTTGATTTCCATGCCGTTGAGCGTGAATTCGCGCTCCACGCTTGCCGACGACGGCACGTCCACGGCCACCAATTCCTCCGACAGCGCCGGCGATGCGGGGGCGTCGTCGGCGGGGGCGGCGATCTCGAGCAGGTCGAACTCGTCGCGTGCGCCGAACATGTCGGCCGTTTCCTTATCGGGCAGGCCGTCGAGGTTCGGCAGGCCGTCGCTGCGCAGGGTGAGGTTCTTGCCCGGCTCTAAATCGACGACGATCTCGACGCGCTCGCCGGGTGTGAGCAGTACCCCGTCGACTTCCACCGGGGACTCGAGGAATCCCTGGTCGGTGGCGACGATCTTGAACGGCACGCCGAGCGACAGGTGGTGGAAGCGCAGCACGTTGCCGTTGAGCACACGCAGGCGCAAACGGCGGGTGGTCGCCTCGAAGCGCGGCTTGGTGATGCCGTTGATGATCATGGTGTCGCCCACCCAGCCGTTTTCCTCGTCCAGCTGGCCGTCTTCGGTGAAGTTGGCGTTGGTGAGGATCACCGGGATGTCGTCCACGCCGTAGTCGTTGGGCAGGCCGGAAATGGCGGTGGTGTCGTCGTCGATGATCAGTCCGCCGGCCAGGCCGCGGTAGGCGTGGTAGGCCGACTTTTCGTGTGGGTGCGGGTGGTACCAGCAGGTCGCGGCGGGCTGGTCGACGGTCCACGTGGGCGACCAGGACTCGCCGGTGTCGAACATCAGCGCCGGGCCGCCGTCGGCGGCGGCCGGCAGGTGCACGCCGTGCCAGTGCACGACGGTCGGCTCCGGCACCTCGTTGTTGACGGTCATCTCGATCTTTTCGCCGCGGCGCATGTACAGCGTCGGGCCCAAGAACGGGCCGTTGAAGCCCCACGTTTTGGTCATGGTGCCGGGGACGATCTCGGCTTCGCCTTCCTGGGCGGTCAGTTCGAAGCGTCGCACGTCGCCGTCGAGGGTGCCCTCGTACAGCGGCGGGATCGGCAGCGGGCGCGGCTCGGCGTCGGCGCCACGCGGGGTGGGCTGGTCCGATTCGGAACAGCTCGTCAGCGCGGTACCTGCGGCCGCGGCGGCCGCGATAAAGACTGCGCCTTTGAAAAATGTGCGTCGGGAAACTGCCATGACTCCTCCAAGTTCGCCGATTAACGCCAATGATCCTACTATCCGCTGTTATGCGTAACGAGGAAGCGAACGCCCGCCGGTTCATCTGGTCGAACGGTCTGCAAAACATCGGCGATCAAGTCGTCGCCCCGAAAACAGTGCTGCCGTGGCTGTTCAACGCCGCGGGCGTACCGGCGGCGTTCACGTCGTTTCTTGTGCCCATCCGCGAGTCCGGATCGATGCTGCCGCAGGCGTTTTTGAGCCCGTGGGTGACGTCGCAAAGCTCACGCAAGCGCGTGTGGCTCATCGGTTCGTGGGGCCAGGCGCTCGCGTCCGCGGGCATCGCGGCAGGCGCATTGCTTCTCGACGGCCCCGCACTCGGCATCGTCGTCCTTCTCCTGCTGGCAATCCACGCGGTGTTCCGCTCGCTGTGTTCGATCGCGGGCAAGGACGTCCAAGGCCGCACCATTTCGAAGGGCCACCGCGGCGACATCACCGGCCGCGCCACTGCGCTCGCCGGAGGATTCACCCTCGCGATCGGCTTGGCGCTGACGTTTATCCCGAACGAACTGCCGCAGTGGGCGCTCGCTGCCCTGCTCGCCGGTGGCGCCGCCACGTGGGCGCTCGCTTCGCTCGTGTTCACGCGTATCGACGAACCCACCCCCGACACCGACGCCACCGACGGCCAGGGCCTCGCCGAGATGTGGGAGCTGGTCAAATCGGACAGGGACCTGCAGCGCTTCCTCGTCGTGCGCTCACTGATGCTGGTCACCGCGCTGTCCACCCCGTTTATCGTGGTGCTCGGCAGCCGCGAAGGCGCAGATCTGACCGGTCTGGGCGCCTTCGTCATCGCCTCCGGCGGCGCCTCACTGCTCGGTGGCCGGATTTCGGGCCGGTTGTCGGATAGGTCGTCGAAAAGCACGATGGCGTGGGCCGCAGGCGTCGCGTCCACGGTGCTGATCCTCCTCGTTGTCAGCGCCAGGCTTGCCGACGACACCATCAACGCCTGGGTCATGCCCCTCGGCTTCTTTCTGGTCAACCTGGCCCACACCGCCGTGCGCGTGAGCCGCAAAACGTACCTGGTAGACATGGCCGACGGTGACAAGCGCACCATGATCACCGGCGCCGCGAACACGGTGATGGGTGTGGTGCTGCTGGTCGTCGGCGCGGTGTCGTCGGCAATCGCGCTGGCGGGACCGCAGGCGGCGTTGATCTTCCTCGCCGTGGTCGGCTTCTGCGGCGTGTTCGGCGCGTCCAACCTCAAGGAAGTCTCGGGCAAGGACGCCTAAGCGTTATGCTTGGGGCCGACAAAACGCCCCCACCCCAAGGAGTACTCGAGTGCCTAACCACTCCGAACGCGCCGTTGTCGTGCTCGCAGCCGGCGCGGGAACCCGCATGAAGTCCGACCGGCAAAAAACGCTGCACGAAATCGGCGGTCGCAGCCTGCTGTCCCACTCGCTGCACGCCGCCGCAGGTGTAGCGCCGACGCACCTCGTCGCGGTGGTCGGCCACCAGCGCGACCAGGTCTCGCCTGCCGTCGAGCAAATCGCCGAACAGATGCATGTGGAGATCCGCCAGGCCATCCAGGAGGAGCAAAACGGCACCGGGCACGCCGTCCAGGTCGGCCTGTCCGCGATCCCGGACTTCGACGGCACCGTCGTGGTCACCAACGGCGATGTGCCGCTGCTCACGCCGGAGACGTTGCAGGCGCTCGTCGATAAGCATGAGTCCGAGCATGCGGCGGTGACGGTGCTCTCGCTCGAGTTCGACAACCCCACCGGCTACGGCCGCATCATCCGTGGCGAGGCTGGCGACGTCCTCGAAATCGTCGAGGAAAAGGACGCCACCGACGAACAGCGTCGCGTCCGCGAGGTCAACTCCGGCGTATTCGCGTTCGACGGCGCCGTGCTTCGCGACGCCCTCGCGCGCGTCACCCCCGACAACGCCCAGGGCGAGTTCTACATCACAGACGTGCTCGGCATCGCGCGTAGCGACGGCCGCAAGGTCGCAGCATTCGTCGCCCCCGACGCACGCGAACTCGCGGGCGTCAACGACCGCGTGCAGCTGGCTGAGGCCGGCAAGGAACTCAACCGCCGCCTCGTCGAGCGCGCCATGCGGGCCGGCGCAACCGTGATCGACCCGGCGACGACCTGGATCGGCGTCGAGGTGGAAATCGGCCGCGACGTGGTCATCTACCCCAACACCCAACTGTGGGGCTCCACCGTCATCGGCGACGGCGCCGAAATCGGCCCCGAGACCACCCTGACCGACATGGAAGTCGGCGCCCGCGCCAAAGTTGTGCGCACCCAGGGTGAACTCGGCGTGATCGGCGAGGAAGCCAACGTCGGCCCGTTCACCTACATCCGCCCCGGCACCGAACTCGGAGCCCGCGGCAAGCTCGGCGGCTTCGTCGAGGCGAAAAACGCCAAGATCGGCGAAGGCTCCAAGGTGCCGCACCTGACCTACATCGGCGACGCCACCGTGGGCAAGCACTCCAACATCGGCGCCAGCTCGGTGTTCGCCAACTACGACGGCGTGCAAAAGCACCACACCACCATCGGCGACTACTGCCGCACCGGCTCCGACACCATGTTTG
>ERZ1029878.64-NODE-64-length-28589-cov-203.547557_pt1 | contig 28589 bp, 27 predicted proteins | sample MGYA00519234_ERZ1029878 | MGnify/ENA primary metagenome ERZ1029878 (study PRJEB33666, sample SAMEA4610928) | skin metagenome | biome: Human-associated habitat; feature: Malodor aspect; material: skin | place: Philippines | collected 2015-08 ... | reverse complement strand
TTTAGTTCACAAGAAGTCCGTTTATCAGGGGATAACCTGTGGATAACTCTTAAACACCTACTCGCTCAATGGATACAAGATTTTTGATTTTCGGGCGTGCGGTAAATTGTCTGACAATTGCATATTAAAGTATATTTATACATTTTATATAACATTATTTTGGGTCATTTTTGCACTAAAATCTTACACATAAAAATAAAAATGATTTACTAAAAAAGATAATTTTTATTGATGAAAATATTTAAAATAAAACAGATTAATTATTGATTTTTATTAGTAAATCATAATTACTTTTATTGGTTTGGTTTAAGGTTTATCTATGCGGTTCAAAGTATATATGATATACTAAAATCACTTATTTCTATTGAAAGGATGAGAAAGTTGAAATTTATAGAAAATACACATCCTTATCTCGATGGTATTTTGCAATTATATAAAGATAAAAATGTTGCATTTATCATCATTAATATTTTCTTTTTATTCGCATTGGGTATGTTAATTTATGGCGTTATTTCGTTTATACGATATAAATATAAAAAACGGTATCTTGTTTTAGTTATTGCATCATTTATCACAATGGTTGCGTTTTGTTTAGGTGTTGTATTTTCAGGTGCTTTAAAAGAAGGACATTATGAGGGTACAGTGAAAGTGAAAGAAACATCTCGTGTGGTTGATACAATTAGTCATAAAAAAACAAAAGATGTTGCACTTGTCATAGACCCACCAAAAGATTATCCATATTTAAAAGCAATTGTTATGCCTAAAAAAGATGTGGATGATTTAGAAATTAAAAAAGGTTCTAAAGTCACAGTCCATAGTCGAATGACTTATAAGCCAATTAAAGAAACAGCGTATGTTTATTTAGAAGAAGATGATATTAAAAAGGTGGTTATTAAATAATGAGTGCTAGTAAAATCTCTCTAATAGAAAATGAACATTATCTTAATCTTGTTGAACTTGCTAAACAAATAAAAGAAGATTTAAATAATTTACAAACCTATGTTGATTCACATACACCACTTGTTAAACATGCGTTAAAACACCAAGCTGATATGTTTTCACGCGATTACTATTTATTAATCTATCATTATGATGAAAATGAAATTGAACAAGCGATTGCAAATTTAGATGATTGGGCGCATCATTTAAATATTCACGAGGCAATCATCTATCAAATTAAATCAGAAAATGATGCGATACATAAATTGAAACAACATTATTTAAATTCTGTTAAATCATTTCTATTTGAATGTGGATATTTTGTAGGAGAAACAGATGGTAAAAATCAAAAATAATAATCAAAAAAATCAAAATAAACGAAAAAAGCAAAACAGTATTATTATATTAAGCGTAATTTGTTTTATTCTATTACTTATTACCGCATTTGGCTTTTTAATACGTTCTTCTTTTCAACACAATTCAGTTTCGGACGTTGATAAAATGAATAAAGAATTGAATCGTTATATAGAATATAAAAATATTCCTTCTTTTGGAAAAGGGGATGCGCATGTTGTTGTTATAGCTGATTATCGTTGTCCTGATTGTCATAGATTTCGTAAAGAGGTTTATAAACCATATTTAGAACGATATATTAATAATGATACAATTAAATATACAGAAGTTGAATTTCCAGTTGTAGATGATAAATCATATGATTATTCACATATGACTGATGCAATCAATCAATTGAATGATAAAGAATTATCTAAAGAATTTAGAGAAATTGCTTATCAAAAATCTAAATCTGACAATAATCCTGAAAAAACGTTAAAACGAACTTCTATTAATAGTAAGGATTTTAAACAAGTTATGACATTTTATGACAAACATCGTAATCAAGCACATACTGATAGAAAAAAATTAGAGAACTTAGGTATAAATGAAACACCAACGATTTTTATTAATGGTGAACGTGTTGCACAAGATGATGTCGTCAAAAAAATTAAGCAAATCACGAAGTAATGTGGTTTGCTTTTTATTGTTTAGTGCGTTATTTCAAGATATACTAAAGTTAGTTTAAGTAAAGGGGCTATTTTAATGAGAATCTACAAAGTTTTATCTAAGCAACATGCCAAAGAAAGTGTCGATGTAGTGGGTGATTACGATGTGTTATATATTAAAGAAAAAAGAAAGAAAAGAGTTAAGAAAGTAAAGAAAGTATTTGTTCCACATTCAGATAATATTATAGTTAATGATTATATTTATTATAATGATAATCAACCATTACCAATAAAAGTAACGAAAGGATGAGTAAAATGGAAAATTCATTTTTATATCAAGTATTACATGGTAACGAACAATTAAAAATTGCCTATTATGATAAAACATTTGATATTTCAAAATTTAATGAATTGAATGAAGATGAACAATCAGATATTATTAAAAATCTAAAAAATGCTGATGAGCCAAGTGTAGTCGATAAATATGTGTATGGTAAAGATACAATTGTTCTACATGAAGATGAAGTGGTTGTGACAACTAATGTTGATACACCATTACGAGTATTTTTAAATTTTGTTAAAGACGCAACAGGTGATATTGAAGAACAAGTACTTCTAATTAATATAGTAGATTTAAATACGGGACTTCAATTACAAAATGCTTATGTATTAAACCGTTCTAAAAATGTATCTAAAAATAAACCATATCAAACGTTAAAACAATTAGACACTTGGGATGAATATAGTCATAATGGTCATGCGTTCAAAACAATTGCGATTAACGATATGTGTATTGAATCATCTTATGAGAGAACACATGGAAAAGGGTTATCATTTGAACGTTTTTCTAAAGAATGTCAAACATTGAAAGAACATGCAGAATCTAAAAATACAACATTAAAATACTTTTTAGAATCCCTAGGTAATAAATTACTGCCAATAGCTTTTATATTTTGCACTGTAACATACGCGATAATGTTTATATTACTAGAAGTGATAGATTTATTAATTCATACAACAAATATTGAACATGCCAGTACTGTCACTCAAGTGATAGTTGTGCTTGGTATCATGGGTATCATATATTTAATTTTAGCAAAACCTATTATCAAATCAGCTAAATATATTAAAAAACTATTTGTTATAGAAGGACGAGATGATTTAATTCAAAAATATTATACATCTTATGCTAAAACGCATGTTACTTCTATTAGAGAATTAACTAATAAGTTAAATCAAATCATTATATTTAAAAATAATCCTTATCAAGCCTATCGTTTACATGAATTTTTAGATGTGACACGTTCTAATAAACAAACACTTTTCTTTGATTTTAAAGATAAAGGTCAGATTGAAACAGTTATTAAAAATGAGGCATCTGATGATTTAACACCATATGAACAAAAAGCAGTAGATTATGTTAAATCACAACATTTAGATGAAGAAAATGTCTTACATCGTTTGACAATTATTGAAACACGTGTTGATACAATGAAAGATTATCATGATGAAAAAGAACGTAAGAAATATGGACAATTATTCAGTGATAATTTAGTTTATGAAAAAAGCGTATATCGTCAATCTTTATTAAAAGCACAAAAAGAATATCAAACTCAGCAAGCTGAATTAAATAATGATTTTAAAGAATTAGAAAAAGAACAAAATGATTTAAGTCAGCATTATAATAACGTAAAAGAGTAAATCTTTTGCGTTATTTTTTTTTTTATTAAAAATAATGAATGGTGGTTGATAGGTAAAAGTATATATGATATACTAAAAACATCAACAAATCGCATAACAATGCGTGTTGATGAGCATTTTAGAGGGGTGCTTTTACAATGATATATGGAATTTTTGTCATCATATTTATGTTCTTAACAGTAAGAGAATTGAGTAAGAACATTAAACGAATCCGACGACGTGAACCTATCAAAATTAATCACGTTGTGGGCGTGTACGGAATCTCATTAGTTGTATTAGGTTTCGTATTAATGTGATTAAGATACGTATTAGTTAAACAGCTAATACGTATTTTTTTTTATTGACTTTAACCATCTATGGTGATACGCTAATCAATGTATTTTTAAAAATTTATAATGAAAAGGAATGATTAGATATGCCAGCAAAATTAGATGGTAAAACAGGCGATGTATTAATGTCGTTTACAGAAGCAATTAAAGAAGGTACTGATAAATTCACTGACCCTCGTGAAGCATATGAATATATGATTGATAATAATATTTATCCTGATTTTTACGATGGTGATAAAGCATATTTTAAAGCACATCGCTTAGGTGTTATGCTTACAGACGACCACGGTAAATCAAGACAAGTATCTAAAAACGATAAAAAAGATGACAATAAATAAATGAATATTCATTCATGTGATTGTATTTTATATACAGTCACATTTTTTTTATATTTAATGATTAACGATAGGCTTGCCTTATGCTATACTAATTTCATACATTAATAATATCGGTATCGTATAAAATAAATATACATAAAAATGTATGAATAATGTATAGAAATGGGGAGGGCGTGTGACATTAGATGACGCAATTAAAGAGTTAGAACAAATGATTATTAATATGAAAGAGGCATCAAGACAGTATAGTGCGAGCGATATGATACAAGGTGGCGTAAAAATGACGACACTATATGACTTTGTATATAAACAAAATACAGATGTGTTTGCGACTAATATTAAAACATTAAAAGCGATTGCAATGAGTCTCGATTCACTTTCAGATAGTACATACTATAATAACTTAACTCAATCTATTAATAAGTTTGTCGATACATTTATTCTTATCAAACCGATTGGTGCGTTAGTTAAGGATGGTTTAAACTATACAACGCTTAATAAATTTAAATGTAAAGATTTATCAAAATCATATGTAATGAGAACACTTATTAATTATGCCATTTTAATTGAAAAAGAGGAGGTTACATTTTGAAAACAATTAAAGAATTACGCAGTACACATATCTTAGATAATTATTATCATTTTGATGTAGAGGCGTTTTTGAAATCAAAAACATTACGTATTGAAAAAGCACGTAAGACTAAAATAAAACAAGACGGTGTAGATATTGAAACATTAAAAATTGATACACGTATCATTAAAGATACAGATGGTCATACAGACCCTCATACAAATGAATTTAATCCATATAATGAAGGTAAAGTTATTACAGTAAGAGTAGATAAAGATTCTGACCCTGACATTTTTGATGATATTGTAGAGGATGTATCAAATGCACAAGGTTTAACATTTAGTATTGACCCTGAGGCTGTATTTGAAGTGTACTTCTTTAGAGGAACACAATTGACATTAAAAGTGGAAGATGTAGACATTAATGCCGAACAAGAAAAACAAGAGGTAGAAGAAACAAAAATGTCACATCGTCCATTGATGAGTCTCGCTAAATATAAAACATTTAATATAAAAGATTTTTTAAACGATACAGATATTTATTTAACAAAAGCCTATGCTAAAAATGGAACGAAACAAGTATTATTTGACGCGTTTATTAATCAAGATGCTTATGTTGTTTTTCAAGTTGATGTTGAAAACTTTGAAAAATTACCATCAGGTTTATTACGCGTTGATGGTTCATTTAATTCATTAGTTAGAGATTATGAATTTGATTATATTACATCCACAAACTATGGTACGAAATGGACATTACATTTTAAATCTATCACGTTTAACGGTACGGAGTTAGGTGCGCATGAACCTATTATAGTAAGTAAAACGAAACGTATTAAAAATGAGGTTGAGGCTGATGCACAACCACATCAATTTTAAGGAGGATGAGGCGGGTGCCTGATTTAAATAAACTCAATCCATTTAGTCAATCAAAATCGTCAAAAACAAAATCCAAATCAAATGACAAAACAAAAAAGAAAAAACCTAAAAAGAAACGAAAGAAAAAACGTTTTGAGGGAAAACCTCAAATGTTCCACAGTATGTGGGGCGATAAAGATAAACGTACAAAGCGTAATGTTATCTTTTTAGTTATGTTAGTGGCAACGGTTATTGGTGCATTTATTACAACAATATGGTTAATTTCAGGATTTTATAAATACCATCAATATCAAAAGAATAATACAACAGAAATAGGGACTGAATTAGAATATTCTAAATCAGGGGCTAAAGTAACAATTAGTAGTGTTTGGACAGATAAAAATAGAGATGTTGCTATGATTCGATTGAGTTATGATAAGACCGCACGTAATTTATTATCTACAAATGGTAAAAATTACAAGTTATATTTAATTGATAAAAATGGAACAAAACCTAAAGATTTACAGCTTGTATATGGAGTATTAGGAACTGAAGGTGATGGTTACTTGTTTATTAAAGGTAACTTGAAAGAACAAGCCTATACATTCTTAATTACAAACCAAGTTGAACTAGACGCTGGTAGTGATGTTGGTACAAGTGCTGACGAAGACCCTACAAGTAGTTCAGATGTTTTATCACAAGATGCTGATGATGTGACAACTGATTCAATTAAATCATCTTTAGCTGAAGTTGGTGAAGAAGATATTGATGATAATGGTATTTTAAACTTCAGTAATAAAACAGCTACACCTGATTTAGATTTCATCACATTCCGTGTTAATGCGTTTTCTGACAGTACAAAAGTTTATAACGGTTCATTCTTAGATAACGATGGAAATATTGATTATCAAAAACTTATTCGTCAAACAAGTTTAAAACAAAAAGTAAAAGAAATTGATGAAAAAATTAAACAAAAAGAAAAACAAGATAAAATTTACGGTGAAAGTATTAAAGAATACGACAATCGTTTGAAAGAAAATAAAGATGATGAGGTTGCAAAAGAAAATTTAGAAAACGTTAAAGAATCACGTAAACAAATTAACGAAGAACTTGAAAATCTTAAAGAAATTCGTGAAAAATACGAGCAAGCTAATTTTGGACGTGAGGATTTCGGTGAAATGCAAACAGAATATAAAGCAACACCATTGCATTAATATCAACACTGATTTAAACGTGAGTATCAATAAAAATTGATGCTTACGTTTATTATTAAATGAGAATTTTATAATTATAAATGTAAAAAAAAATGATAATGTATCCATTTTGTATAATGTACTGTATAATATGAATGGTACAAATGAATTAGATTGCTACATTACATCATGTGGAAAATAAATCACACAATATTTGATATATTGTATAAATATAAGGAGGAACATCTATTGCAAAATATATTATATCCTGAGTTATTTGAAAAAATTAATAAAGAATTTGGTTATTCATTAAAACCTTTAAAATCGAAAAATGATGTAAAAGGACGTGAAGAAGAACTATCTACCTTATCTGTAACAGTGAAAGATTGTACCAATAAAATAGGACTTTTAGTTGGTGGAGCAGGTATGGGTAAATCGACCCTTGTTAAAGCATGGAAAAATGAACAAGAACGTAACGGACAATATATTGAAATGTTTGAGTTGAAAATAGGTTTAATGGCAGGAGATGGCAATAATAAACTTGCTTTACGTATGAACACCTTACTCGAACGTATGAAACAATATAAAGATGAACTTTTAAAACAAAGACCTGATGCTAAACTTGTTTTATTCATAGATGAGGTGCATATGGTTGTATCTATCTTTGGACATGGTTCTAAGGTCGAAAAAGATTTATTAAAAGATTCTCTTGTTCATGCTAAGGAATACGTTGATATTATTACAGCAACAACACCTGATGAATTTAACTCTTATATTCGTCAAGATGAAACTCTTTCACATCTTTTCAAACCGCTATATTTAAATGAATTAACGCCAACCATAACAAATCAAATTTTACGTAGTTGGTTGAAACGATATAGTACAAACGACAATAATATTAGTGAAATGGTATCTAATGATATGTTAAAAGATATTATTTACTACAATAAACTATATCGTGAAGGATTCCATGAACCTGCAAAATCAATTGATGTTCTCGATTCATTAATCGCAACTGCAGAGGGATTAGATAAACCTGTATCTAAAAAATTATTAAATCATGTACTTAGATATAATTATGCTTGATTGATAAAAAAAGGATATAAACTTAGAAAAATATGTATTACTTATGATTTATTAGGTACTGAAAACGTATAAATCAAATCATCGTATCATATTATATAAAAATAAATTAAGCAATATTCGATATATTGTATAAATATAAGGAGGAACATCTATTGCAGAATGTATTATGTCCTGAGTTATTTGAACAGATTAATAAAGAACTCGGTTATTCATTAAAACCTTTAAAATCGAAAGATGACGTTGATGGACGTGAAGAAGAACTTGCTGACTTATCTATAACAATGAAACGTCGTACTAGTCGTGTAGGACTTTTGATAGGTGAAGCGGGTACTGGTAAATCAGCACTTGCAGGTGCATGGAAAAATGAGCAAGAACGTAATGGACAATATATTGAAATGTTTGAGTTGAAAATAGGTTTAATGGCAGGAGATGGCAATAATAAACTTGCTTTACGTATGAACACCTTACTCGAACGTATGAAACAATATAAAGATGAACTTTTAAAACAAAGACCTGATGCTAAACTTGTTTTATTCATAGATGAGGTGCATATGGTTGTATCCATTTTTGGACATGGTTCTAAAATTGGTGGGGATTTATTAAAAGATTCACTTGCGCGCGCTGAAGAATTTGTTGATATTATCACAGCAACAACGCCTGATGAATTTAACTCATATATCCGTCAAGATAAACCTTTAGCACGTCGTTTCAAACCATTACATTTAAATGAAGTATCGCCAACATTAACATTTAAAATTCTACGCAGTTGGTTAAAACGATATAGTACAAAAGATAGTAATATCAGTGAAATGGTATCTAATGATATGTTAAAAGATATTATTTATTATAATAAACTGTATCGTGAGGGCTTCCATGAACCTGCAAAATCAATTGACGTTCTAGATTCATTAATTGCAACTGCGGAAGAATTAGATAAACCTGTATCTAAAAAATTATTAAGTCGTGTATTCAGACATAATTATGATGTTGATTTAGAATTTAATGTCGATGTTGATAATGCAATGGAAATTATGAGAAATGACGTATTAGGTCAGCCATTAGCAATGGAAGAATACCAAGTTATTATCGAAACCGTTGCATTTGATTTTGGACGTTCTAAAAACCGTCCACGTGCGTCAATATTGCTTGCAGGTACAACTGGTACAGGTAAAACACAATCAGCTAAAGCCTTTACGAAAGGCATCTATGGTAGTGATGATTTGTTACAAGTCATCTCAATGACCGATTACTCTAGTCCTGACAGTGAGGCATTATTCCGTAAGACAATTGGTGATAAACTTAGTTTTAATCCACGTTCAGTGTTATTACTGGATGAGTTAGAAAAAGCACACATCTCAGTCATTCGTGTATTATTACCTATTTTAGATGAAGGTATAGTGACATATCATGACGAGGGTGCGGATGGTCGTTTGGTAGAACATAAAGTATCATTGAAGAATAGTATTATTATTGCAACATCAAACGCTGGTGCTGAAGCCTTTAATGATATGAAACGTTATGATAACAATGACTATACTGGTGATAAAGCTACGGATGCTATGATTAAAAACTCACGTGAAATCGAAAATGTTGTAATTGATGGTTTACGAGGTAAAGCAATGCCACCTGAATTTTTACAACGTTTTGATGGAATCGTTCCATTCTTATCATTAGAAAATCAAACATTATTACGTATTGCTCGTCGTTCACTTGATGAATTATGTAGAGGACTTTATGACGAAAAAGGCATACATGTTAAATTACCACCTAAATTAGATTATTCAGAAGCGGGTATGCCTGATGCTACAAATGAAGATGCGATTAGCATGTATATCGTGTATGAACGTATGACAGATGATACGGATGCAGGTAAAAATGGTGCGCGTATGATTAGTAAAATTATTACAAAAGACATATTAAGTCGTGTCATTAGAACCGTCCGAGAAAATCCTCGTGCAAGAGTTTATCATTTACGAACAGACGGTAATTGTCGATTCGAGCGAAATGATTCCGCACAACATGAAGGTATGATTCGTGTGCAACCAGAATTTTCAAGATAAAAATAAATGTTAGTCATAATTATTCAAAATTGTGACTAACATTTTTCTAAATTCTGTGGCATAATAATTATATTGTAAATATACGGAAATCCGTATAAATATAAAGAAAGGGATACACATATGTGTAGGTGATTTGATTGCAGAACAATTCAATATTAAGCAAATTGTCGCTTGTATTGACTTGTGTGTTGGCACTTTTAGTGTTTACATCACAAGTAACTCCTAACTTAAATCATCTTAATGTAGCAACAAGCCATGTTGCTTATGCTGATGAAGGTGAGAGTGAATCAGTCGTTAATAACGACGAGGAAACAAGAAAAGCTGCGGAACAGGCAGATAAAGCCATAGAGGGCAGTAGCGATGATGATGGTAAGAAAAATAATGACAAACAGTCATCAGGTGAAGTCGCTAAAAACGGTAATGTTGTCGGCATAGATAACAATATGTGGGTTATGTATGCACAAATGGTAATGGGTACCGTTGAGAAAAAAGATGAAAAAGATAAAAAAGACGAAGAGGGTAAAAAACCGAGTGCAAAAGATATCGCAATGCATCCGATTAAATCTACAAAAAAAGCAGTAACTCAATCGTTTGACGGTGCAGTATCAGGTATCATTAGTGATGGTGGTACAAGTTATGATATTCCATTCAACTCAATGCACGAACGTTCTAAAGAAATTTTAGAAGCAAGTGGTAGTAATAAGAATGGTAAAGAGGATGGTAGTGCAGGACGATTAGTCGCATCATTCTTAGCAACTTATTCACACTACAACTACATCAATACAGTTTCAGGTAATAGTATTGCAGTTGGTGTACAACAATTCGGTTCAGGCTTTGTTCGTGTAATAAGTGGTTTATTCATTTCAATCGGACTTGGCTTTTACGCATTAATTAATGCTTTAAGTGATTTATTAGTCAACACATTATTATTATTAAATCCTTATCATTTCTTAGGATTTGAGCAAGGTGCCGACCTTTTACCTAAAGGTAACTTTGTATCAGAGGCATTAATCAACTTCTTTGATGGATTAGGCTTAAATGGTGCATTTGTTACAACATTAATGGAATTAGGTATGTTGATTATCTTATTTATCTTTGGTATTCGTGTCATTTTATTAATTACACGTGCTAGATTTAAAGAAGGTGGACAACAATTAGGTCAATGGTTGGTTCGAGTATTTATTATATTCGGATTCTTCCCTATCATGTCATTAACAGCATCAGGTTTTGGTAGTACGATGCAAGAAATTAAAAAGAACTCAACAATGGATGATTCACCTGTTATGACACATTTACTTGATTCACATGTTTGGGCGTCAGGTACGAACCTTTCACCAACAGGATTTTCAAGTGCCGAACATCCTAATGCTTATTCAAAAGATAGTCATATTGATAAACGATTCGACCCTGCAAAACCAATGGGGCGTAATATTATCAGTTCAATTAATAAACAAGGTTACAAAGTGTTATATGGTAAAACAAATGACACTGAAATCAGTTGGTTATTATTAGGTCGTTGGGTACAAGGTGATACATTTAACGTTAATACGTACATGGGCGACTTAATTAAAGATGAGGACGCAACAGGTAATGGTTATTTATTACCAGGGGCATCAAATTATCAATCTGTTTATGGTAATTGGAAAGGCGTTAAGCAAAGTGAACTTGACAAAAAATTACCATTAACAACAATTTCAGATGCAATGTGGTCAGCATCACAAGATGCCGATAAAGACCATCGTAAACCTGATTTCAAAGACTTTAACCCAGCGTTAAAAGTCGGTGTTAAAAATGACAACAGTTTCTCAACTCAATCTGTTGTATTAATGTTACAAACATCTATTGCTGATAACTCAGCTAAGTTCTATGCGTATAATATTGCACCATCAGGTGAACAATCTAACGCGAAAAACTTCTCAACTGTTACAACACAATGGCGTGAAATTACAATGCCAGGTGACGGTGTATTAGGTATGTATGGTTCATACATTAGTTTACTTGCTGAATCATTAGAATACGTGATTATCGGACTTGCTGTAATTATGGCATTACTTACTACAAATATTTTTGTTTCGATTATTTTATTCGTTAAACAATTATTCCGTGCAATCACACTTGGTAGTGTCAACTCAGCAATGGCAACAGCATTGTTATACTTCGGTATGATTTTCAGTGCGATGATTGCATTGTTCGTGCCTGGTATTTTCATTAGTTTATTACAATCATTTACAGGCGGACTCAAAGGATTAACTGGTGACATTATGTTACCAGGGGCTATTGACATCGTAGTTTCATTATTCGGTGTGTTCTTAGCGTATTACATCTCTTGGGGTGCAAAAGTTGCTGGTGGAGAAACACCTGTTAAATTAATGGTGACATTACCTGTAAAAATGGCAATGGCGTTTGAAAGTCGTGTTGCACAACTTGATAAAAACGGTGGTGTTACAAGCTTCCGTGGTGCGTTCCGTGGTGCTAGTGAAGAAGCTAGTCGAGGTATGCGTAATACAAGTAGTGAAATCGGTAAAAAATTCAGTCAAGATGGCAAAGCAGTTTCTAATACTGTTTCAGGTCAAACTGTTGGACGCGGTACGGGTGCTGTTAAAGGTGCTGGTAAAGGATTCGGTAAAGGTGCTGTTAAAGGTGCTGTTAAAGGATTCGGCGCTGGTGCTGTAACAGGAGGCATTGTCGGTGGCGCTGTGAACGCAGTACGTGGTGCTGGTACAGAAGGTTTACGTGGTGCTAAAGCTGGTGCGACATCAGGTGCATTAAATGGACATAAAGATAAAAAAGCACAAGCTGATGCACATAAAGATGCAATGAGTAAAGCAGGCTTTGGTACTGTTAGAAAAACTGATAAAAATGGTAATAAACTTAAAAGTGTTGCTGGTTTACGTCGTGAGGCTAAAGGTGGACGTAAAGGATTAAATAAAATTACTCCAAACCGTCGTCGTGGCTTAATGCAACAATTAGCTAATGCTCAAAGTCGCAATTTAGCAACAAACACAAACTATTCTGCAAAAGATGCAGTTAATAAATACGGTGCATTACCATTTGGTATTAATCCTAATGAACGTCTACGTGACCAATCACTTGCTAACGGTAATGCGTTACGTGACTTTACAGGTGATAGTGATATCTATGAAAAAGAAACACCTGAAGAATTAAGACACTATTCACATGTAGCAGGTACATCTGCAAGTGATGCCATTGATGAAAATGGTAATCAATTATTTAGTCGTGATGAGGCTGATAGTTTACGTCATGCTAATGATGAAGATGAATTTGCAGAACGTTTAGGTCAAACTGAAAATGGTATGGCTTATGCTATGAACACAACAAGTGCTAAAACAATGTTACAAGATACTGAGTTCTCAGATGATAATGGTAATATTGATTTAGATAAAGTTGAAAAAACGCGTGATGAGTTAGACCATAAATTTGATAATGGTACAATGACTGAAGATGATTGGAAACGTAAAGCACAACTTGATAATGCGTTTATGTTAGGCGCTCAAGAACAATATCGTCGTCCTAATAATAAATTTACAGATAACACAACAGCGAATGATAAAATTCGAGAAGAAAATAACAATGCAACTGATAAAGATGGACGTCAAAAATATAATCGTAAAGGTAAAACAAACCAACGTTATCATTTTGAAAATGGTATGTTAAGCGCTAATGAAATGGCTAACAAACGTTTAGAAGATAGAACTAAAGATACAGTTTCAAATGATTTACGTAACAGAAAAGGTTATGTTCCTGCAAGTAATGAAAGTGCTAAAAACTTAATGGGTGCTGGAATGGGACGTCCTATGATGTTATCTGATTCATTAGAAACTGTGGATAAAGATGAAAATGGTAATGTTGTTGAAGATACAAATAATACAACATCAGCTAAACCATCAACTGCTGAAACACCTATTGGTTCAGATAGTGCTAACGCTAAAACATCTAAAGATTTAGACAATGATAATGTTAGACCGTCATCATATAAAGGTGGACAATCATCAGACACTATGGATAGTGCTACTAATTCAGTTAGTGGTTTCTATGGTGCAGTAGGTAAAGGTTCTACACCTACAAGTTCATCAAATAGTAGTGTGAAATCATCAAGTAAATCACAACAATCTAAACCAATGAAAGATGTATCTAAACCAATGAAAGATACAACTTCTAAACCATCTGATAGAAATAATTCAAGTCAAGGTACAACGGTTGTTTCAGGTAGTCAATCTAATACTAAACCTAAAAAAGTATCTAAAGGTTTAAGAGTTAAAGCATCTACAAATGCTAAGACAATGCCAGCATCATCATTCTCAGCAGGTACATCAAATGTATTGAAAGAATTAGACCGTCGTGGTCAAGATGCATTTGCGCGCGAAAGTGAATTACGTGCAAATAAAAAACGTATCAATGAAAAAGCTGAGGCTGTAAAACGTAATAACAGTAGAACTCAAGAAGCACATAATAAAGAACGTGAGGTACGTCAAACTCAACAAAGACGTAATAGACAACAACCTAGACAAAACTCAACAGGTGTTGTAACTAAACCATCATCAAGACGTGCATCATCTACGGGTTCTACACCTACAAAACGTTCAAGTGTAAAACAACCAACACGAGCAAATACAAGAACAGCAAATAAACCAACAACAGAACGTCGTAACAATATAGATGCTCGTAAACAACAAGAACAATTACAAAAACAACAAGAAAAACAACAACGTAGAGAAGAAAAACAACAATTGAAACAACAGAAAAAAGAACAAAAACGTCAAGCTAAAAAAGAAAAACGAGTGATTGATAAAAAACGTCGTGAGGTCAACAACAAGATTTCAGATAACAACAGAGAAACAAGACGTCAAAATCAAGAAATGAAAAACATTCGTAACGAACAAGATAAACAACAAAAAGCGACGGAACAAGCGAAACGTCAATCACGTAAACCTAGAGTGAAAAAATCTAACATTGATAAAATGCGTGATAACAACAGACGTAATCGTAAGTAATATAAAAAGCACATTACTCTTAATGAGTAGTGTGCTTTTTCTTTATATACAAATTTTATACATAATTCTGTATAGACGTGTCACATTTTTATAAGAGGTATGATACAATGTGTGGTATAGAAATGACTTGAAAGGATGATATTAAGTATGGACAAAGGTGTTATTAAACAACCTAATCAACGAAATAATAATGAACAAAATGTGAACAATAATCAGAATAATGGCGGGCGTTTTAAACGTTCAAAACGTTTAGGGCAACGTATTAAATCTGACTTTAATCAATCAGTTAAAGTAGAAGAAGGTAGTTTAATTGATGGAACTAAAAAATTTTTTAAAATGATTATTCCAAAATAAAAAACCTTGTGCTATAATAAGTTATGTTTAATCATAAAGTTGAATATTTATTCAGTATTTCATGTTGATTTAGCTTTATGAAATTTAAATAGAAAGGATGGGAACTCGTCAATGTTTGATACTATTATCGACGTTGTACGTAATTTTTTAGGCGACATTACTACTGCTGGTAAAGTCATCTTATCAGCAGTTGCATTGCTTAGCTTAATTATTACAGGTTCAACTGCAATTAAAGCATTGAATAGTGCCGACTTCAAAAAATTCGGTATCTTTTTAGGTGCATCTATTTTAGTTATCGTAGTATCAGTTATCGTATTCGTTGCATTACGAACAATCGGTAAAGGTACTGGTTCTGATATCAACAAAGCTATCAGTTCTATTTCTATGCTTACATTGGTTCCAGCAATGTACACAGCGCACCGACACAAAAGAAAGTCACTTAAACAAATTGAGGGGTAAACCATCCTTCATGGTACAGGACGCGTAAACGTCCTGTTTTTTTTATGCTTAAAAACGTACATGATGTTCACATTTAAAAATCTTTCATGTATAATATGACTTATGAAAAATAATCATAATCAAGATACCTTGCTTGATAGAAAAAAATTAATTGAACATGCTAAGATTGTACTCTCATGTAAATTGACACAACGGGAGCTTAGTGAGGAGGTAGGCGTTCATGTAAGACAAATTGGCTTTTACAGAAACGGTTCCCGACCAATAGAGAACGCATTTCTTGAAACATTAATTAAATTCGAGCATGTGTATCAAACCAATCCTTTATTTGAAAAAAATCGAAATCAAGAAGCAGAAGGGACGAAATAAATTTTGGCTAAACTTAACGAAGTACCATTAAAGAGTATGAACTTATCAAGTGTTAAATACGTAAATGAAAATGATGGTAGTTTTAAAACATTATATGTAGTGCCTGTATTAACATTAAAAGAAAGTGTTTTAGAAGAAGCGGATAAACGTCATAAAAAAAAATTATGGAATAAATTTGCAGGTATTATTAAAAAATTTGAAGTACCTAATGACGTAAAATTGAGTGAAAGTGAAGATGAACCATTAAATCGTTTAGATGATGATGCTCGCGTGGTCATCACAGATTTAACATCTATTTCAACAATTCATAAAGACAGACGTAATGATTTGAATTTAGGTTTACGTTTTGTAGATGACAGCAATATGACAACAGATGTTTTTTCAGATACGTTTAGTAAAAAAGTTTCAGATGATGGTATCACTGAAAATATTGATTTTGATAGCTTGCAAGATTTATATAATAAAACAACAAATCAATTAGAACAAGAATCAAAAGAAAATGAAAATCGTTATGATGAACAAAAACGTATTGAAAAAGAACGTCGTGAACAAGAACAACGTGAAGAAGAAGAACGTCGTCGTCAAGAAGAAGAGGCAAATCGCTATCGTACAGGTGATTTAAATTTAACAGAGGATTCTATTCAACAAGATGATGAAGAACCTGATGATGATGAAAATGTAGATGATTTTGGCAATCCAATTAATACTAATGCCAATGACGGTTATGATGATGATAATTATGATGACGGTTATGATGATAATTATGATGATTACGAGGAACCTGAAATTGAACGTTTGAAACGTGAATTAAGAGAATCTATTGAATCTCAAGTTGGACAAATTTATTTAGATAATCTTGATATTGATTTAGAAGGGTCACATCAAGATGACAGCACATATCATGAATTAGAACGTTTAACATTTGGTGGTGTTCGTAAAACATTAAATACGCGTCAAGATGTTATTCAACAACGTCGTGATGAATTAGTTGAAAGTATTTACCAAATGCTTTTACCACGTCTTTGGAATGAATATAATCAAGCAGGTGACATTTTAAATTATGAATCAGATATGTCTGAATATCATTCAAATTATAATAAATTAAAAAATGCACATGAAAAAGCACTTGCTGATGTTGAAACAAAAGCGAATAACCGTGAATCAGAATTAAATGATAAAATTAATCAAGAAATTGAAGATGAGGTTAAACGTGTAACGCAAGAAGTTAGAGCGCGTGGTGAACGTGATAAAATTGCTCGTATTGAAGAAGATATTGAAACATTTAAACGTGATGAACGTGAAAAAGCTGATGCTGAATTTGATTTACAAATAGAAACGTTAGAGCGAGATACGGGTGCTGAATATGATAAAGTCGTATCACGTCTTGTTGATAAATTAGTTGAACAAGCACAACCTCGTATTAAAGAGGCTAATACAGAACTTAAACAAGAACGTGATAAATCAGCAAATTACATTAATCAATTATATGATGAACGTAATGATGTATTACAAGACCGTATTCAAACAGTTGAGGCTGAAAGAGTTCGTGAAAATAGACAAGCAGAGGAAAAAATTCGCTTAGAAGTTGATAAACGTACTGTTGAAAGCCAAAAAGCAATTGATAGAAGTTTACAATTAGAAGAACAAAATAAGGAATTACAACGTAAATTACTTGATTTCGAGGAACAAGTTAAAAATCAAAATGTTAAATATACTCGTCTTGAAGAACGTTATGATGATTTATTAAATGAAAATACAACTTTAAAACAACGTTATGATTTATCTGTACAAGAGGCATTTAATACAAATCATAATGCAATGATGCAATTCAAACAAACACAACCTTTAGTATCTATTGATGATATTAAAAGAGCGCGTCCGTTTAACGTAAATGACGATAACGATAATGAATAAGGAGTGACAAATTATGGCAAACCGTCAAAGCAAACATCCTGTTAAATTAGTATTAGGTATGTTTGCAACATTAGGTATTGCATCAGCTATTTTTGGTTCGACTTTGTATAATTCTAAAGTAAACCAAGAACAAATGGCTGATATGCAAGATAATGTAACGAAAAAAATTGAACAATCCGATAAAAACGAAAAAACAACTAATGCTAACGCTTTAAGTGTAGGGGATTCAATTACAATTGAACCTGATGGAAAAGATTCATTACAACCTGCAATTGTCACTGAAAATACAAGAGATGGTATATTCGTTAAAGGCGAAGATGGTAAAACTTATGAACTGGAAGGTAAATTAAGTAAATAGGTAGGTGTTGTCAGTGGCAGAACAGGATTATCAATCTGAAGAAGAGGTTATTCAAGTTTCTGAAGATTATGGTTTTAAAGCAAATCTGCGACAAAAATTAATGGACTTAGTACGTCGTATTGAGTTCTTAGAAAAAATTGGTATTCCTTATTCAATCACAGTACGGAGTATGTTGATATTTGCTTTCACATTTGCAATATTATTCGTTGTTGGATTCTTTACGTTAAGTGGGAATTTCACGCGTGCTAAATTCATTGCGATTCCTTTGATTTTATTACTTCTTCTCATTTTAGGAATCGTAGCTCAAATGTGTTTAATCATGCCATCACAAGGGTCATTATTTAATAATGGTATGACATTTTTAAATCAAATATTCAAACGTATTATGGTAGCAACAGGACGTATGCACGTTCCTCGTCGTACATTTATTCATGATATTCGTGAAGATGGTGTAATTTTATTTACCAATGGTGATTTTGGAGTATTATATGAACTAGACGGTATGACATCAGCAACAGCATATCCATCAGAAATTCGTAAACAAGAAAATACAGCAATGGATTATCATAACGGACGTAAAGTCACAACTGCTGAAATTCATATTACATCAAGTCAAAAACAAAACACAGAACGTCAAATTAAAAATTTAGAAATCAATATGAATAGTACACGCGACCCATCTATTCATGCTATTTTAGAATTAGACCGACGTTATTTAAAAGGACATGTTAATGGTGTTAAATCAACAGTGGTTCAATATATTTTATTCAGAAATCCTGATGAGAATGAATTAGAGGAATCTCTTGAACGTTTTGAATATTTTGAATCATCACGTGACATGTATTATAGTGTGCGTCGTATGGATAAATCTGAATCCGAAGAATTACTTGGTGATATTTACGCATTAAAATAATAATAACGCCTTGCCAATAAAGGCAAGGTTATTTTTTTAAAGAGGTGAATGATTTGGACGAATCAGTAAAAAAAGCACGACAAGAACAAAGAAAATTACAACAAGAACGAAAAAAAGAACGTAAAAAACAAGAACGTGAATTAAAGAAACAACGTGCTAAGGAACGTCGTGAAGAACAAAAACGCATTAATGAGGCAACGCGTGAACTTAATAAACGTAGACGACGTGCAAAAAAACAACAAAATATGAATATTCGTGCTAAAAATAACTATTTAGCACCAATTTCAGGATATTACTATACACCATCATATATTCAAGCGGGTAATCGTTACGGTACAATTTTAAAAGTGCAAAATAGATATGGACTCAATCATCAAAACCAATTTGGCTGGTTTATTAACATAATTCCTGATATTACCGTTGATGATGTAAAAGCCTATTTAATTGAGGCTGATAAACTTATGGATACAAAAACACAAGACGATATATTCAAAAAAGAAATTCATAAAACAATTAAAGCAAATGATTCAAGTAATGATAGTAATAATGAAACATCAGGTGACCGTCGTATCAAAGATATGATGATGGACGACTTAGAAGATGCATCTCAGGCTGAATCACAAAGTCAAAGTGCGGTAGATGTTCATATTTATGTATTACTTGTATCAGATGACCCTGATAAGTTAGCAGACCAATTACGAAAATTAAATACAGTGTATAAAGATACAATGCACGGTATTGAACTTACATCTGTTGCTGGAAGTCAGCAAAAATTATTTGAAAATATGATTGCGCCACCTGTTGGTTCAAAATATGAGTACACATGGATGTCAGGTGATTTCTCAGGTAACGACCATGCTGTTCGTAAAGGTTTAGATGATTATGATGGTGTTGCAGTTGGGGACTTAACAGAATCGTATTCAACAGGTACAGCCCTTATGGCATTAGACCGTTCATTAAAACGACGTGGACTTGTTGCATGTTATGACTATTCAAAAGTATTAGGTTTTGAAGAAGAAGAGGGTATGAGTGCATCATCTCTTTGGGGACAACGTATTGCAAATGATGTTATGACACATAATAAACGAGTATTCCATATTGTTTTAAATGGTTTTCACTATGAGGCTGATGAGGAAACCGTTGAAGGTGAAAAAAATAAATTCCCGTTTGCGATTCCACCTGTTGTAAACTTGCAACTCGAACGTGTGGACTTATCAAAAGGTGGACTGAATCCACTTGAAATGTTTGGGGAATTAGAAGATATTACTGAAATTTATAACGCTAACTTAGATAAAATCGTACGAATGTTCCATTTGATGTCAGGACGAGATTTAACGATGGCTCAACGTACAATGTTAAGGAAAGCACTTAATCAATTCTATATGTCACGTGGTATGTGGACTGATGATGCTTATAAGAATCCAAAAAGCACCCGTTTAATTGGATTACGACATGAAACGGTTCCAGTAATGGGTAATTTCATTCAAAATTTAACAAACCTTGTATCTAAATCAACAACAGGAACTTCTCAAAAAGATTTAGATGATGCAAAAGTATTACGTGACGTTTTAGAAACAGCACTGAATACACATCAAGCTATCTTTAACCAACACTCAACATTAATTGACCCACGTGATGTTACAAAAATGCAAGTATATTATGATTTGAGTCGATTAATGAATCAACCTGATATGATGGAAGCACAATTTTTAAATGCGTTCGACTATATCGCATTAGCCTGTCGTCGTGATGATGTTATTATGATTCATGGTGTCGATAAATTAAGTACCGATACACTACGTTTACTCGAAACACGTATTGCAAGTAACATTCGTCGTGGTGTAAGAATGGTTTATTTATTCGATAGAATCGGTAGCGGTAAAGAACATAAACATCAAGTTAAACGTGCAGATGTATTTAACACAGAAGGTATTTTATACAATAACTTAGATACAGATTTTGGTTATACTATTTTTGGAACAATGAATCAAAAAGACTTAGCTAACTATCAATCTCAAGTAAAACAAAAATTAACACGTAACTTGAAAGATATTTTGACAGATTCTAATAGTCCATTCCAATACCAAGTTAGACGACAATTAGACTATACTACGGTCATGGTATTAGCAAATTTCTTAGTATAAGTCAACCGTTTTTAGAAAAAATTTAAAAAATTTTTAAATCGAGCAACCTCACGTGGCTGTAAGCGTGAGGTTGTTTTTGTTTTGCATAAATATGTATAAAGTTGCATTTTTTATTTGACGATTTCAGTATATCATGTTATATTTTAATCAAACATACAGGAAATGTATAAATATAACGACATATTTCAAAGGAGGTGTCAAGAATGAGTTTATTAGAAAGCATTAGAGATTTTATTCAATTATTTACAGACTTTAGTAATCCAACCAACAAATTCATTGTTGGTAAAGCATTATTTTGTACAATTTTCACATTAGTTTTACTTTATGGTGGAGTATTACTTATTGTTGGAGTAGCAAAAGTACATGAAAGAATTAGAGATTTCTTTATAGGTCAAACACCTATTGGGGAAACAAGTGGTGGTTATGAAAAACAAAATAAAGTAACTAAATCTAATAATGAGGATGCTAATGATAACGATTCTTGGCACCCAAAAGATGAACCTGATACGTTAGCGCCTGTGGACACACAAGTTGTTCAAGCGTTAAAACATAAAATCAGTCCTGATGTATTAATTGGTAAATACACAAAAACAGGATTTGAGGCATATGACGTATATGATTATTTATCACTATTACAAAACAAATGTGATATGATTGGTCATTATGTAAAACGTGATGGTTCAGGTAATCACGACGGTTTCCAAGTTGATGTTATTGGTAGACAAGCTAACATCACTGTCATTGGACATGCTAAAATTTCAGTACCAATTGATAATATTGAAAAATTAAAAGATGTTATGTACTTACAAGAAGTTATCACAAACGATAGTGTGTTAAGTAAAATGACATATGATTTTTAATAGATAAACAGCGCTAGTTATAGACTAGCGTTGTTTTTTTAGTATGTGAATGATATACTAAATTCATACTTTTTTAAATACGAAAGGATGGACGAAAACGAAATGTCATTTTTTAGATGGTTGAAAGAATTATCAACAAAACAAACAATTTTCATTGCAATTATCGTTCTTACAATGTTTTCTTATATTGAACGAGGTATTGCAATGACAACATCAACAGGTAGTATTGCGGGACTTTATGTTAATTTAGTTGCGTGGTTTGTAACTGCTATTACTGTATTTATCATTATTGGTATTATTTTGTTAATTAGTTATGGTATTAGTAAATTCCGTCATAATAAAAAAGATGGAACATCTGCTGATTATAAAAAAGCATTAAAAAAACAAAAGAAACAAAAAATAAAAGATGAAAAAGAAGCTATTAAAAATCGTAAATTGAAAGAAAAACAAAAAGATAATTTAAAAACAATTGATAATGAGAAAAAATCGTAGTGGTATTTAAACCATTACGATTTTTTATTGTTTCTAAGGCATTACACATGATATACTAAATTTGTCAAATTATAGAATAAAAAAAAGCCATTCTATAAGGAATAGCTTAACGTTGGAATGATAAATCTTTAGATGTTAATTTACGTTTTTGTTTATTTGTAGCAAGTAAACTTTCTAATCCTTCTGTGGAAGTAGTAGAAACAACACGTAAATTATTTACTCGTTTAAGGTTTTTATTAAAATCATCTGACATATCATTAAAATACTCTTGTAAATCAAATTGTTTTTCAATAATAAATTCTATAATTTGATTACGTCGTTCAATTGTAAGAGATTCATCAATATGACCGTCACCTAATTCAGCAAATAATACATCTAATTGAGATTGAATATCTTTTACTTTATTAATATAGTTGAGCATTGAATCTCTTGAAATGAATAAAGATGCAGTTTTTTTATTTTGATTAGATTCTAAATATTCATCCATCGTTTGGTCAAAGTTAGGTTCTTCCTCAACAGTTTCAACTGTTTCTAAATCATCAAAGATACCGCCATGTTTCGACATCGTTTTGCCACCTTTCTAATACTATTGCAATGTGATATTATTACTTTATCATGCAAAAAGTAAATAGTAAAGGTTGTGTCAAGGTTGCAGAAAAGGAATAAACAAATTATATCACCGTTTCTAAAACTATTACTGACATTTGTATTAATATTCACAAGTGTGATTACATATACAGACGGAGGTCAAAAAAGAGAAGCTAAGGCAACAACATTTAACTTACCTCTTTTTGAATCACAAAGTACATGTTCAACAGGTGATACTGGTGATAGTGAAGAAAAAACTGATAAAGACGACGATGATGATGGAGGCGATTCAGGAAGTGCGGGAAGTACTAGCAGTTTAAGTAAACAAGAAAAGAAAAAAATTAAAGAACTTTATGAAATTATGCACGATAAATATGGTTTTTCAGGTGCCTTTATTGCTGGTATTATAGGGAACTGGAAAATTGAAACAGGTCACACATTAGACCCTATGGTTAGTGAAGGTTCATTCCCTCCATATAAAAAAGAAACTGCAGAAAGTGTTAAAGGAACACCATCTGTTGGATTAGGTTATGGTCAGTGGACAAATGCACGTCATACACAATTAATTGATTATGCTAAGAAAAAAGGTGAAGATTGGTACACACATGAATTACAAATAGATTTCATGTTCAATGGTGATTCAAGTCGTACTGTTTTATATAGACTTGCAAAAGAATCATCAGATGATATTATGCAAAATACCATCGACTTCCATAAGTATTGGGAGGTTTCAGCCGATACAGATGATGCGGTTATTGCGCATCGTGGTGGTAGTGCCAAAGCTGTTTGGGAATACATGAAAAAAGAAGGCATGGATGGTAAAAAAGATTTAGATAAAATCGAAAAAGCAAGTAAAGGTTCAAGTGACGATGCACCAAAAGGTAAATCATCTGCTGATACCGATACAGGTGAAACAACTGAAGACTCATCACAATGTGGCGCACCAATTAAAGACGGGGCTGGAACTGAAAAATTAAAAGCTGGTGAAATTGGTAAATCTGTTAAAGCTAATGGTGGTACTGGTAAAGCATTAAAGGACTGGGGTTCATATGAAGAAGTTCCTGAAAAATATAGAAAACATATTGAATTACCTGAACTTGATAGAAAACTGTTAGTAAATTCACCATTTGATAATGCACACGGTGATATAGGTCAATGTACAGAGCTTACGTGGGCTATGATGAACCAATTATATGAAGGTGTACAAAAACCATTTGACGGCGTAACTAACGGTTATCAAGTATATGCCATGTATAAACGTAATGGTGCTGAAACAACGCACAATCCAACTGTTGGATACGGGTTCTCATCTTATAATGGACTAGCACATGGAACATTACCTGGTGTCGGACATACAGGTATGGTAGCTGGTGTATTAGATGATGGGAAATTCATTGTTGCTAATTTTAATGTTCCACCACATATGGCACCATCTCGTAAAGTTGTGTACACATTAATTGACGGTGTACCAAATGATGCGGGTAATAACTTAATCTTCTTTAATGGTATGCACGGTGGTAAAGTTAAAGCGAAATATAAAAAAGGTGGAAAAAAAGATTAATTACGAAAGGATGAAACGGTATGTGGCAAACGCTACGTAATATTTTAGTAGGTGTAATGTCCCTGTTAGTCATAGGGGGCATTGCAACTATTCTATATTTTAATCATGAAAATAGTAAATTAGAAAAAGAAAAAGCAAGTATTAAGTTACCTGATGATGTATCAGTAACAAGTCAAATGAATCCTGATGACGTTAAAAAATATGAAGGCGTTGTTGAAGATATATTTGAACGTTATAAACGTAACGATTTAAAAGACCAAAGTCCGTTTGACTATTCAAATAGTGGTATTAATGCAATTCATACCATGTTCTCAGCACCAGGGATATCACCACCAAATGAAAAAACATCACAAAAAGATTATTTAAAATTCTACCGTCCATTTAATTATGAGATTAAAAAAATCGGTGGAACGTATGATAGTAAAGATAACGTTATTTTATATATTAAATACAATATGAAATACAACGATAAAAACCTTACAGGACAATATGATTTAATAAAATTGAGAATTACGAAAGATGGTAAAGTGTTAGGAGGTTCTATATATGGTAAAGATGAATAATGAAGAACGTAACAAAGCCAACGGTATCTTGGACGGTGCGTTTTTATTACTCATTTTAGCTGTTATTATTATCAGTTTTATGCTTGTAAAAGGAATTAACACTAACCATGATTTACAAAATGATATTGATAAATTACAAGCTGAAAAAGATAAACGTGTTGAACAAAATGAAGATGTTAAAACGAATAACAAAGCTGAAATCAGACGTGCAGGTATTAAAGAAGTATCAGATAAAGCCGACGACTTTGATGAAGCCTTTTATGATTGGCGTTCTTGGGATGAATATTCAAAAAATATGGACTATCTTAAAAAAACGTATCCAAATCTAAAAGATAGTGATAAAATTGATATATCAGGTAAAGTTGTCGGAAATGGTGATAGTCCAATCAGTACATTTGAAAGTACAAATATGCCAACAAAAACGCGTGGAGAATTGATGCAAGTGATTGAACAAACAAGAGAAGGCGAAAATTCAGAAAATAAAACGTTTTGGTATAAAATTTCAAATAATGATGGTGGTCAATATAATGTAACTGAATTTGAATCATATTCCGAAGTAGATTAATAAATGAAAAAGGAGAGGCTTACGTGAATCGTAAATTACTTATAAGTGTTCCAGTTTCACTTTTTAGTTTATCACTCATCTCGCCTTTAACTTATGCGAGTGGTGGTGGAACGTATCAACCACAAGAATTAGACGATAATCATAATGTAAAAACTAAAGAGTATCATATTAAATATGGTGATACCCTTAAAAAAATTGCTAAAAGTAATCATACATCGGTACAAGATATTGTGAATTTGAATACTGATGAAATTCAAAATATCAATATGATTAAAGCAGGTCATTCATTACAAGTTCCACTTAGCGATAAAGATGATATTCATGATATTGCTACTATTGATAAAAAAGGTAATGTGATTAAAAAAGAACAAGCGCCTAGTTTATCAGATAGTAATAATGAAGTCGTTAATGATTCTAACAATGATAACTCAAAAGTAGATGACAATGGTGAAAATACTAACTCATCAGAACAATCAAATAACTCATCTAGTGATAATACAAAAGATGATAATAATGAATCAACATCAAAAGATGAGGTTAGCACTAATAACACAAGTCATAGTTATAATCGCAATGACGGTAAAATGTCTGCAGATGATGTAAAAAAATTACCACTTGAACATGGTGTGTACAAAGCAAAATCTGTTGAAAAATAAATAAAAAAAAAGACTTAACTGTAAAAGGTTAAGTCTTTTTTAATGTCCAAATAAATTTTTAAAGAAATCAAAATCATCAAAATCATCCATATCATCTGTTAAATCCATTTGATATGCTGTGCCTGTAATAGCTAACATATGTTTATTAATACCCTCATCATTTTTATGTATAAAACTCATTGCCACTGCATCAGATGTGTCATCATAATATAATGTTGCAACACCAAAATGCTTAACTCTTTTAATTTCTTTAAGTAACCATGGTTTATCATGTTCCATTAATTCATTTGCTAAACTGTATTCTTTTTTAAAACGTAAGCTATGTGCATATCGTGATGGTACAGGTCGTGTTCTCACATCTGCTTTACTAAAAACACGAGGAGGTAACTTGATGATACCATCTTCAAAATGAGGAGTGAATACAACATAATAGTTATTTGTTTCTACAATGAACGTTGCATAATATTCTGATATATTTTTAATATCGCCTTGTCTAATCGCGTAATTCACATCAAGTGCGACATTTTCAGTCATAATATCAATTGCTTCTCTAATTTCAGATGGCAATTTATCAAATAAATGATTAGAGTCCATACTATTCAATCCTTCTTTGTTGTAAGTTATGCCTTAATGTAACACATTTTACTGAATTTAACAATAAAATTGACGTATAAAAATGATGTTCTAATACTAAATTTGATAAATAAGTTATTCTATAACCTTTTTATAAATATGTCGTTTACTTTAGATATAAATTTATATACAATGAATAGTGTAACAAGTGTCGGAAAACGATACATGAATATTCATGTTTTAGTATTAAAATCATATTTATAGCATTGTAAGTATGTATAAAGTAATGTATCAGTAACTTGTTACATTCAAACGTTACACTAACAATGCTTGAAAGGGTAACGAAATAAAAGATTGCGCAATCACTATTCAAACGAAAGGATGTTTTTCTAAGATGAAAAAACAAACAAAAATTCCATTCAATGTGTTAAAAGTAAGTTTAGCCTCAACAATCGCATCACTTGGTTTAGTAGGTTCTCTTACAGCTACACCTCTTGCACATGCTGAAGAAACTAATGGTTCAGCTACAAATGAAACAGCACCATCTAAAACAGAATCAACTGATATGTTCGTAAAAGATTCAGGCGATTATGATGTGAAAAAAGATGAACATATTAAAGCTGGTAAATATGTAGTTAAAAATACATCTGATTCAGATGCAATTTTAACAATCACTCATAATAACGAGAAAAACAATTACGAAATTAAAGCTGGTGAAAGTAAAAACTTAGAATTATCTGAAGGGGATAGTATCCATGTAGATACTAATGCAGATAGTCATTTAGAATTTACACGCGACGCTAAATTACAAGACAGTGACATTGAAAATGAAGATACTAGTAATGGCAGTGTTTTTGGTAGTGAAGGGGAAAGTGTAGAATCTGAAACTGATAAACCATCTATTGATGAGCCATCAACAGACGAACCTGCAACAGATGAACCTGCAACTGATGAAACAGACAAAGGTGAAACTGATGAACCATCAACAGACGAACCTGCAACTGATGAAACAGACAAAGGTGAAACTGATGAACCATCAACAGACGAACCTGCAACTGATGAAACAGACAAAGGTGAAACTGATGAACCATCAACAAACGAACCTGCAACTGATGAAACAGACAAAGGTGAAACTGACG
>ERZ1029878.63-NODE-63-length-28614-cov-21.008159_pt1 | contig 28614 bp, 26 predicted proteins | sample MGYA00519234_ERZ1029878 | MGnify/ENA primary metagenome ERZ1029878 (study PRJEB33666, sample SAMEA4610928) | skin metagenome | biome: Human-associated habitat; feature: Malodor aspect; material: skin | place: Philippines | collected 2015-08 ... | reverse complement strand
TGTATCAGAAGCTTGTGACGAACTCGTGTCAGACGTTCTCGATGAAAACGTAGGACTGTAACCACCTGCCACATCAGACACAGCAGTGTCCGGTGTTGTGTCACTTGCTGGAGTTGTAGAAGTCTGCGACGAATCTGTATCAGAAGCTTGTGACGAACTCGTGTCAGACGTTCTCGATGAAAACGTAGGATTATAACCGCCTGTCACATCAGACACAGCAGTATCTGGTGTCGTGTCACTTGCTGGTGTTGCAGAAGCTTGTGACGAACTCGTGTCAGACGTTCTCGATGAAAACGTAGGACTATAACCACCTGTCACATCAGACACAGCAGCATCCGTTGCTGTGTCACTTGCTGGTGTTGCAGAAGCCTGTGACGAACCCGCGTCAGACGTTCTCGATGAAAACGTAGGACTGTATCCTGTGCCATCTGACTGTGGAGAATTAGCCATCGAAATACCTCATTAAAGATAAAAATAAGTAAATTGGAATTATATTCCAATGATACCAAAACAAGAAACCAGAAATCTTAGTTCCAAACAAAAACTCCACCCTCGAAAGGGCGGAGCTTTTCCTATCGGAGCGAAAGAGTTACTCTTGTTCCGCTTCCTGAGACTCACCGAGAGTCGACTCAGGAGCTTCCGCAATCATCTCAACCCATCCAGGAGTCTGCACATCAATCTCATCTTCACCCCAGAACACGCGTGGAGAGGACACTTCACCGGCAAGATTCTCTAGGGACTTGACGTTTTTTTCAGCCTCTGCATTCGCCTCGTTCAAAGCGTCCTCGTCCCTGGCTTTACCCAGGTATTCACTATTGAAATCGAGCTTCGAAGAGACATTGTCCTCAAACTCTTCATCTTCTCCGATGAGACCGGACACGGTTTCGAATTCGAAGAAGTTTAGCTTCCTATAGTTCCAGTACTGCTCAGCGTCTCCTTCCTGGGCCATTGCCAGGGCAGGTGCGAATACCTTGGTGGAATTGGAAATTTCCCCTCTGTCAAGGAAGTTCATTGTGTGAATCTTAAGAATGATGTCCCCCGACTCGACTGCATTCTTTAGGGACTCGTCATCTTGCTGTGCCAACTTTGCGCAATACGAACATGAAAAGTCTTCATAGATGCTGATGGTTTTCGCATTGTCCTTCGGATCGTTTTCAAGAGTAACAACTCCATCTTCGTATGTAAGGGTCATGTTTACATCATCCTTGTCGAAGTTGGACAATGCACTGTCTGTCTGTGTCGGTGCGAACTTCACGTATGCTAGTAGACCACCCACAAGGGCAAGTACAACTAGAATTGCAGCCACAACAAATCCCTTGTTAGAAGCTTGTGTTGGATTCTTTACTGTCTTTGTATTCGAGGTATCGGACACGTCTTAGCCTTTCTTCGATAATTCTTCTACTCTAACATACAGCATGGACAGCAAAAAATTTCAGGAATTAACGTTTTCTCCAGGAAAACAATTTTTCCTTTCCTTAGTCTTGAGAACGGCTGTTTGGCATCGTGTCCTTTCTCGCGAGGAAATGTTGTAGGAAATCAAGACAGTCAATGTTCCGAATAATAAACGGATATTCCACTAAGGTGCCATTTTGTGACAATTATCACATCGTTTTTGTAGCACACCAGACCAACGCCATACCACCATAACCAAACCAAAAACCCACTCCGTACAACTCACAAACATACGCTAAAGTATGAGCTCCAACTCAAAAACAAAAACACAAAAACAAAAACTAAAAAGGAGCAAAAATGACTGTAAAACTATACTCAAAACCAGCATGTATGCAATGCAGAGCGACCAAAAAAGCACTCGATAAAACAGGTATAACCTACGAAATTATCGACCTCAGTGACAACGAAGAAGCCCTCAACCACGTCACACAGCTTGGATACGTCCAAGCCCCCGTCGTAGAAGCGGGCGAACAACACTGGTCAGGTTTCCGCCCAGAAAAAATCAAAGAACTAGCAACCGTCTAACAACTACAACACGCCATCTACGGAACCTCTCTTAGATGGCACCCTCCCCCTTTACATGCTTATCGTCTATTACTCGTCAGCCACAGAAAACACACACAAATTCGTGCAAAAATTAGGACTCCCAAACACACGAATCCCAATCAAAAACCCCACCATTCAAGCACACCAACCCTACATCCTCATCTGCCCAACCTACGGAGGCGGAGCAACACTCCACGGAGAAACAGCACCACACCTGCCAAAACAAGTCGCCAAATTCCTTAACCACAGCAACAACGCCAAACAACTCAAAGCGGTCATTGCAAGTGGCAACACAAACTTCGGCATCGACTACGCAGCCGTAGGAAAAATACTCTCCACTCAATACAACATCCCTCTCCTACACACATTCGAACTCATGGGCACACAAGAAGATGTCACAACCGTCAGAAACACTATCCTCGAAAAAGCCCAATCACTCCAACTAACACCACTGACCAAAGAACAAATTGATACACTACACACAACAGCTTCCCAGCCACCAGAAAACCAAACCAGGCTAGAAGCACTCCGTGAAAAATACGGACACTAAGGAAAGGAAAATAACAATGACAACCCCCACACACGACTACCACTCACTCAACGCACTGCTCAACCTCTACGATGAAAACGGGAAAATACAATTCGACAAAGACAAAGAAGCAGCAAGAGAATACTTCCTCCAACACGTAAACCAAAACACCGTTTTCTTCCACTCGCTCGAAGAAAAAATGGAATACCTCATAGACAACAACTACTACGAACCAGAAATAATCAATCAATACAGCTGGAAGTTCGTAAAAGACACATTTAAACGCGCCTACAGTTACAAATTCCGCTTCCAGTCCTTCCTCGGAGCATACAAGTACTACACCTCGTATACACTAAAAACCTTCGACGGGAAGCGATACCTCGAACGATTTGAAGACCGAGTAGCTATGACAGCCCTCTTCCTAGGCGCAGGAAACGAAAAATCCGCCACCTCTCTTGTTGACGAAATGATGTCAGGGCGGTTCCAACCTGCAACACCAACATTCCTCAACGCTGGTAAAAAGCAACGAGGCGAACTCGTAAGCTGCTTCCTCATCAGACTCGAAGACAACATGGAATCCATCGGCAGATCCGTAAACTCAGCGCTACAACTTTCCAAACGAGGCGGAGGAGTAGCCCTACTTCTCAGTAACCTAAGGGAAGAAGGAGCACCAATCAAAAAGATCGAAAACCAATCCTCCGGTGTCGTACCAGTTATGAAAATGCTCGAAGACGCTTTCTCCTACGCCAATCAACTAGGATCGCGTGCTGGTGCGGGTGCCGTATACCTCAATGTACACCACCCCGACATCATGAAATTCCTCGACACCAAACGCGAAAACGCCGACGAAAAAATCAGAATCAAAACCTTATCCCTTGGAGTTGTTATACCCGACATCACCTTCGAACTCGCTAAAAAAGGTGATGACATGTACCTTTTCTCCCCATACGACGTCGAAAGAGAATACGGAACTCCTTTCTCCGATATTTCTATCACCGATAAATACCACGAAATGGTAGAAAACCCGAACATCCGAAAAAAGAAAATAGACGCCAGGAAACTATTCAGAACCATCGCAGAAGTCCAATTTGAATCTGGCTACCCGTACATCATGTTCGAAGACAACGTCAACGAAAACCACACCCTTAAAAACATCGGCAAAGTCAACATGAGCAACCTCTGCAGCGAGATCCTCCAATACAACAAACCATCCTATTACAACGATGACCTCACCTACGAAACCATCGGTAGAGACATCTCTTGCAACCTCGGGTCACTCAACATTGCCCAAACCATGGACTCCCCTGACTTCTCTCGCACCATCAACACCTCCATCAGGGCACTTACAGCTGTTTCCGACTTCTCCAACATAGACTCCGTACCATCCATCAGAGAAGGAAACAAAGCTTCTCACGCAATCGGACTCGGCCAAATGAACCTACACGGATACCTTGGCCGCGAACACATTTACTACGGATCAGAAGAAGCACTCGACTTCACCAACGCATACTTCGCAGCTGTCATGTACGAGTGCATCAAAGCTTCCAATGAAATAGCTCAAGAAAGAGGAGAAACATTCGAGAACTTCGAACTCTCCGAATACGCATCAGGAGCATTCTTTGATCGATACGATCCAAAAACCTTCGCACCTCAAACCGACAAGGTGAAAAAAATCTTCGCTAACTCCACCATCCACACACCTACAGCAGAAGAATGGGCGGCGTTGAAAGCATCAGTCATGAAACACGGAATATATAACGCTTACCTTCAAGCCGTACCACCCACCGGGTCGATTTCATACATCAACAATTCCACCTCGTCAATTCACCCTATCGCCTCAAAGATTGAAATCCGCAAAGAAGGTAAAATTGGGCGCGTTTACTACCCTGCCCCGCATCTCGATAACGAGAACGGAAAGTATTTCCAGGATGCTTACGAGATAGGTTTCGAAAAGATCATTGACACGTATGCAGAAGCAACAAAATACATCGATCAAGGGCTTTCACTCACCCTTTTCTTCCCTGACACCGTTACGACAAGGGATCTGAACAAAGCACAGATTTACGCGTGGAAAAAAGGCATTAAAACGCTTTATTACATCAGGCTTCGTCAAATGGCCTTGGAAGGGACAGAGGTAGACGGCTGCGTATCGTGCATGCTTTAACATAACAAAAACTCCTCCTGGTCTATGTTGCAGGAGGAGTTTTGCCATGTTCCCTAGAACCTAACGATCACATCCCAGATTCTCGTCACTCGCGGACTGATTATTTCGCCGAATTAAGAACGATCACGTTACTGTTCGACAGAATCTGCTCCGCACTTACACTCACACAATTAGGATCCTGCGCATTGTGAGTAGTCAACGCGGTGTTAATCCAACCCACTAGGTCTCGATGTGGCAAGAAAATAACCTGACACGGAGTATCTTCCAGCTCACCAGTGTCAGCATCAATGTACTTGTTCACGATGAAAGCGTTTCCATCAATCTCGTCCAGACCAGTGCCAGACACTCCTACGACGATATGCCTCGGGGTGACAGGGAAGGCACGTCCAGCTTCGATAACTGCCGACACTGCTTCCCAGTGTACGCAGTCGCGCGACACAAAGGCTTCATTGTCGTTATGCACGAACTTAAGAGGCTCAACAAGATGCATGTTGTTCACAAGGTTAATTCCGTTATCTGACAAGACAGCATGGTCTGTGATGTAAAGGGTTCCATCTTCCTTTACAATAGGCGCATTGAGGATGGTGAACTCATCCCGCATGCCCCGCTTCAAATCGTCAGCGGTATGCTCCCTCATAAGTGCGGTTCTAAGTTGCAAGCTCTCCCTGTCGGTAAGATCAAGGGTTTCTTGGTTCCTCATCTCGGAGAGCTTTTGTTCATAGTCGTTGTAAATCTCGTCCCATGTTTCCTGCTCAGAAGCATCACTAGTCGCCTGTCTGGTAGCAGAAAGACTCCTCAAAACATAGAAAAGACCTTTCTTGGTGTCTTGGTTCTTGGAATCAACTTCTGCGTTGAACTTGGCGTTGGTAAGTGCTTGAAGGGTGATTTCAACGGGGTTTCCGTAAATGGTAGCTGTCATATGTGGTTTCCTTAGTGTGTTGATTTGTCAATAGGATGGGAGAACGAACGGGTGGGGTAGTGCGAACTACTTTCTGGAGTTGTAGAATTCTACGAGTTGCTCCACTTGACGCTGCCCGAGACCTGCCACTCGGCGTGTCTCTGAGATGCCGAACTGTTCCATGAGTTTTTCAGACTTAGCTTTTCCGATACCGGGGAGTGATTTGATGAGGTCAGTTGCACGCATTTTTCCGATCACAGGATCACTCTTTTTGTCAAGAACTTCTGTGAGAGTGATGTTTCCTGCCTTCAGGTCTTTCTTTACTTGAGCACGTTCTTTTCGGACCATCGCTGCTTTTTCGAGAGCGGCCGCTCTTTGCTCGTTTGTCATCTGTGGAAGAGCCATTTTCTTACTCCGTTTCTTCTTTTTATGGCGTGTACCCGTCTAATCTATCATACATATGGGTGTTTGAGCGGGTGAATCTTGCTGTTTGATGAAAAACAATTCAGCACCTGCGAAGTTGCGTGGTGCTGATAGTGCAGTGGAGGGACCTGTTAGCGTGTTCCCACGTTGCCCTTGTCGATTTTATCGTCGTTGTTGGTGTCTAATGCCCCTACGTTTTCAACAGTCGTATTCTTCTCATCAAACTGTTTCTGCTCTTCGTCTCCAACAGTAGTGTCTCCATCCGTTGCTACGGCCTCTTCTGATCCATGAAAACCAGTATCCTCGACCACCTCATAAGAGCCTTCCACTGGAACAGGACCTTGGGTGGATTTTCTATACGCGTATACGTATGCGACTTGAGTTGCAGGGAAAATCACCACCGTTACGATCAAGGCAACTGCCCACAATGCAATTGAAGCAGTATCTGACATTTCGTCGAATACACGTGAAGGTGTGTACACGATAAGTGCGACAGGGGCAATGAATACAAGTGTCGTAGTAATGAAGAGCACTATAGACGAGAAAAAGTTACGCGAAAAAATTCGAAAACTCAGCATGAACGAGTCTCCTACTTTCATGCCTGAATCGATAATCGCGTAGATTGTGTATGCGAACACTATCCGCAAAGTCAGAGCTAAAACAACGGAAAGTGCGACAATAGCGATAGAGGCTGTCCGGGTGATGGGAATCCCCACAAAAATTGCGAGAGTGTTTAGCGCGAGCAGAGGAAGCGATACTATGATTGCTGTAATCACTAGAAGGAATGTGGCCCCTAGACCTCTAAAAACAGTCCCTGGGTTTGACACGAAAAGATCATTAAAACGCGGTGCCTCATAGTGAGTTCCTCGTATGAACCCTTGTGTCATTCCAATAAGGAAGTAGATACCGACCAAGATCGATGCGAGTGCGAGAATATCTCCTGCTATCGCGTATGCGGATCCAGAGTTTGCGTTGGCAGATGCTTGTGCTGTCAGTGAAGAACCCGCAATCAGTCCGAGACTGACTGCAAGTCCGATGAAGGTGAAGGCTACCCATGTGCCTATTCGTTTTGATTTGAACGGGGCGGAAAAACCTTCCTTTAGGGCACTGAAGGCGTTAAAAGTGTCAGGATCTGTGAATGTTTTTTCGTCAGTCGGGGTTCCCGTATACTCGTTATGTGTCACGGTGGCGGATATATGCGACATCAAAGTTACCTTTCGTTTCAGAGTGTTTCATCTGGTAGATGATAACATAACGAGGTTAAGTATCGGGTATAATTGTGTCGATTTGCAATATGTGAGGACTGTATGGATAGTAAGAAGTTGAAGTTGGCTCGCACTATAGGGGTTATTTGTGTGATAGTTGGAGTGGCATATTGGGTGGCAAGTTTTTTCTTACCATCTACGTATGGAAATGATCGTCCACGTAGTGATGCGGTGTTTTCTACGGAGGTGGTTTCGAGGGAAGATGCGGAACGGGAATCTATCGAAAGGTCCGAGAGCGAAGCCCGCCCCAGTAAAGATACGCCGATAGCTCCTCCTGGGAGTGTGGAGGGATCGACTCCGAATAAAATTCCTGTGGAGATACCGCCTGCACTTCGCCCTGCTGATTAATTTTCGTCGCAGTCAGAATCATCGACGTGGTCTAGTTTCCAGGTATTGTCTTCTTTGACCCAGTTATCGTTGATTGTGCAGGTGTTTTCTTCTGGATACTTTGCGTAGTTGTGAATTTTTGATGTGAGGATTCTTTGTGATGTTGCCGTGGTGTCGTGGGTGATGGCGTTCTGGATGGTTTCGTCCACGGGTTCGTCGTGCTCCCAGTAGTTTGATCTTTCGATGAAGGATTCGTGGATTTCTTTATAAGTGTATCCTCCGTATTCCTTTTTGAGTTGCGAAATAAAGTTGGGGGTTGCATACTGGAGTAGGTCGTGTTCTGTGCTTTCAGGATCGAAGAGGGTAGTGTTAATCTTGCCATGTACCTCGGTTGCAGTTTCGTTGTTGAAGATTTGGGTCGATGCTTGCTTGTCTTCTTGCGGGGCGATTGGCGTGTTAGGTTCTTGAGTCGTGCAGGAGATCAGTCCAGCACTGAGGAGGGTCAGTGCTGTAGTTAGGGTGATGATTTTACGCATTGGTGTACCATTCGTTTTCGAGGTTGTCGGCTGATTTATGGAAGTCAGTTATTCTGTTGAAGAGGTTATGGATGTCTTCATAGAGGAATGTGGCTGCACCTGATTCGTTTGGGAATTGTGTGATTGCGAAGCTGAGGAAGTCATCTTCGGCTGCGAGGATTGCGTTCGTTTCTGTGGTTACAATGGCGTCGATGAGACCTTCCTTGAGCTGTTCGACGGTGGTGAATTGTGAGAAGAATTCGCCTGTTTGCCGTACTATATGTAATAGTTGTGCTTGTCTTTGCGGTGTGGTAGCTTTTGCGGTGAGTTGAAGTGCTCGGTCACACATTCCGAGTTGTGCTCGGGAGAGGGTGATGAGCATGTTGGCTGCGAGGGTCTGGATGTTTGTGTCTGTAGTGTTCATGAAAATGTATGATATTTGAGTGTTGAATATTTGTCAACGAAATTTTAGAAAACCAACCACTTTAACCCCATTCCACATAACTGTCAAACGGGAAAATAACTCATAGATTCTGAATTTTCGCTGGTAGACTAAGGTAAATGAAAAAGCACCCTTGGTTCAAGGGTGCTTCAGCAACCTAAATGTTAAATGTGTCACACTAGGTTGACAAATCAGAATCTAACCCCTACGCCGCAACACAAACACACCACCCAAAATTACACCCAAACCAACACCAACAACCCTCCATAAACCTGACACACCAGTGTCTGCCAGAATTCTCTGAGCCGCAGCAGGCTGCTCCGCAATCACAGGACCCTCTTCCGCAACATCTTGTGACCGCTCGCCCAAAGAATTATCCTCCACAGAAGGAGCCGCAGGATTCTCTGCATCGACACTCACACCACTACCATCCGCCCTGCTCTCATTACCCCCATCCACAGGGCGAGAATCAGGTTCACCCACCAAATCAACCTCACCAGAAATATCAATCTCTCCAGCAGACTCCGACTCCTCGTCACTTCCAGAACCTGTCTGAGGCGTAGAAGTTACAACAGTGGAACTTTCCACATCCATCACACTATCACCCTCTGTATCTGAGGAGTCCTCAACATCATCAACCTCAGGCTCCTCAACCGGAGAAGACGTAACTGCCTTAGAACTCGCACCCTCAGCAGGCGAGGAAGAAGTCACATCAGCACTCTCCGCAGGAATAGAAGTCACCTCAGAAACCTCAACTGAAGAAGTCGGGCTCACAGGAGTGCTCGTCACACCAGTCTCCCTAGCCGATGCGCCCTCCAACTTTACCCCAGAAAACATCTCAGACTCCTTCACCACAACATCCTTAGCATCACCCGAAGAAAACGTCACTGACGCGCAATTATCACCATCAGCGCCAGCATCACACACATTCGTCGCATCCAAAGCAAACATAGCTGGTCTCACACCCGGAACAGCATACGCCAACATACGATAATCTCCTTCAACAGCGTCAGGTAACTCGAACCTCAGCTGCACACCCTCCCCAGGCTTCAAATCCACAGGAACCCTCACAGTGAAAGAACGAGACTCTACCGAAGGATCAGTACCAGGTGTATAATCCGACACCGAAATACGCTCCCCCTCAACAAACTCGGAACTTTCTCCAACCTTATAAACAGAATCAGCAACCACAAGCTCCGCCCCAACAGGGAAAACAGACCCAGCAGGAGGAGAAACCTCAACATTAACCTCAGTCACATCATCAGAACCCATATTCGCAACACTGAAAGGCAAAACCTTCTTCCCAGAATCACTCACACCACCAACACCTGCTGAAATATCCACATACCTACTAGCTTTGCCCTCCCCAACAACACTCTTAATCCACTCTGCATGAGGAGACACATCCGTAGTCAACACACCAACAGTCGAATCGGAAGCCTTGTCCCGCACAATCTGAGAAGACACCCCCACTAACATACCATCAACCATCAGTGGCCCGCCAGAATCCCCCTGCACCACCTGAGCCGGAGCCTGCTGAGTGGAATAATAATATCTACCATTAGCGTACTGTTCAAACACACCAAAATCAGCACCTAACTCCTCCCTAAACTCCTCAGGCTTGCCACTAAACTTAACCGTAGAAACAGCGTAAGAAAGCTTCTCGCCAGGAATATGATCCTTCCCCGCAGGAATACCCCACCCATAAATATTGCCCGAATCATCCACCTGCTTCGAAGAAGACGCAATCGTCGCAGGGGACACGCCAGTTAGTGCCCGAGGCAATCGCACGAGAGCAATATCAGTCCCATCATCAGGTCTAAACACCTGCGACTTACCAAACACCTGACGCGTAAGCCTTGTTACAGAATCATCATCAATCCTCAACGATGCATTCCCATACGTAGTGCCCATTGCCGTAATAGCTATTTGGTCAATAGAGTCACCACTGCCTGCCAAACAGTGCGCCGCAGTCAAAATCCACTCTGGGGCAACAACAGTTCCCGTGCAATTATCAACGGCACGCCCCACAGAAGCAGGTGTCTGTATACCCACAATAGACCTGGTCTCAATATTAGATTCCGCCTGCACACCATCTACAACAGCAGAAGCTAAAGGAACAGACGTTGCAGAAAGACCACCCGCCAAAATAGATGCCGCAACCGCGCGCTTGATTCTAGACATAAAACTCCTTGAAAAATAAAACACAATATAAGCAAATCATACGCTAAAACCCAACGCCACATAGAATATACCCGCAACTTTCTAGCACGCCCACCGACCTCCCGACAAAATTTCACAAAAATACCCCAATAAATCCCACCCTAAACATCACAATCTGGTAACTTAATAGCGTTACTGAACTAAACCGAAGAAAAGGCACCATGAAAAACAAAGCAAGGAACCTCATCGCCTGCACGGCTCTGATCGCAACAACACTCACAACAACAGCCCCCGCAAACGCACAATCTGAGGACTCGGTAGTTAAAATACTCACGCACACAGAAACAAAACCCGACGTGAGAAACAAAATCACATCACTCATCGGCAAAATTAAGCTCGCCACACCTAAAGCATCCGCACCTACAACAGGAATCTTCACATCAGGATTCGAATGGCGCTGGGGAGATTTCCACGACGGAATCGACATCGCCAACCCAGTAGGCACCCCGATCTACGCGGCCAAAGCAGGCACAGTTGTCGACTCTGGACCCCAAGGAGGATATGGCAACTGGATACGCATCCAACATGATGACGGATACACCACCCTTTACGGCCACATGAGTGCCCTCTACACCACAGTCGGCCAAGAAGTAGAAGCAGGAGAATACATCGCAGACATGGGAAACGAAGGATTCTCCACAGGCCCACACCTCCACTTCGGCGTATACAACACCCAAACTGGGGAAGCAGTCAACCCTCTGACCTGGCTAACGGAAAACAAAATCAACGACTGGCAATAACCCGCTCACGAACCCACAAAATCCCCTAAAGACAGACCCGAAGAAATCACACGGTCTGTCTTTTTCGCACCCCCAGACAAGACAGAAACCCCATCATTAACAAAATTCGGACCCACCCCCAACGACGCTAGCGACAATCTCTCCGAAACATCAAACAACCCCAAATCCACAACATCTCCCACAACCGAATCGCTCACAACCCCAATACCCGACAACCTAAGATCAGAAACGTCCCCAACACAAGCACCAACCTCGAAAACCTCAGCCACACGACCACCCGCAACAGGCCTCACATCGGGATAAACACTCACACCACAACCAGCGACCTGCACCCCACCAGAGATATCAACACAACCCGACACCCCAATTTCTCCTTGCTGAACATCAAAAAACATGTCCGAAACCTCCCCGGAACCAAGACCCAAAGAACCGCTAGACACGACACATCCCGCATCAAAAGACCACAATGGAACAGCACCGTCAACATTCATCCCCACACCCACAGCACTTGCAGAAGGCAAACCGTCTACAATCCCTCCCAACGACCAACACCCTAAAACCTGCACCGATGCATCCACACTATGCTCCACAGGGGAAAACACTCCTAGAACCCCCACAGGAGAAGCCATAAAACCATCCTGTTTCAAAACAACCTTCTCAGAAACAACACGCTCCACCCCAGACAAACCCACCACAGCATCAAAAACAACAGGAAAAGCAACCCTAACCCCCAACAACCTGCCTGTCCCCACAGCAACAAATGACTGTTCCTCCACATCAAACACCATAGCAGTGCCCCGCCCACCAGCATACACAGAAACACCGCAACCTAACCCACGTACCGAAGCCTCACACACAACACCACCAATACTTCCCACCACAACCGGCAAATCCAATCTCTCTGACACCGACCCTATTTCCATCCCCTCCACAACTGGACCCACACCGCCCAAAGCAACACTTCTTCTCGGGAAAACTGAAACCTCCCCAATCGACACCCCGCCAACACAACCCGAACTTGAACCACGCAATACCGAACCTACCACCCATTCAGGAACCATCAACATCGAAGGCAACACAGCTCCAACCCGAGACACAACGCCAATTTCAAACGGATCCGTCCACACCAACCCACAACGCAATTCGTCTAATGAAACTGACGTAAAAGCCCCCTTACAAACCTGCTCTCGATGCACGAAAATATCCATAATCCCATCCAAAACCTAAAACTTAACCCCAACATTATACAGAAAACCCAAACAGAAAAGGCACAATCAACCCTCTGACACCACCTTTGAGCCATCCGAGTTTGAAAAACCAAGAAAAACACGATACTATAACCACAACTAAACACTAAGGAGAAACATGGGACGCCACACCCCGACACAGACAACGCCCGCAGACACCTACAAGAAAGCACCACGACGCACAGTCACCTACCCCACAGCAACCGAACCCCAACAAACATCCACAAAAATCAACCTCCCCAAATCAACAAACCCACAACACACACAACCCAACAACAAACCTGACGAACCCGCAAACCAAACAAAAAAAATCACAGACAAAATCCCCGACGAACTCAAAACCCCCGACCTTGCAGCCGCGCTCACCATCCTTCTCACCGGAATCATCCTCACCGGAATCTCCTGGGGATGGACCTACGCAGCAGCAGTAGCCCTAGTCACACTAGGATTCTTCACCGCATACACTATCCTCTACACCAAAAACCAATAACAAAAGCCCTCCTCACACGAAGAGGGCCTTTTTGCTCCACCTAATCAAGCACAGCAACTGGAAGCGGATACAGCTCATCTTCCGCAAACAGCGCAGACGCATCACCAGACGCAACCACACCATCCAACCCCATTATCTCCAAACAACGAATCGTAGCATCAGGCAACGACACACCCTCTGATAACGAATCACACGCTGTCTGAACCCACAGCGGGATAAGTGCCTCGTCTCCCCACATCCGGTAAGACTCATTCGTACCCTTACACTTTAACGCCGCCCATTCGTGACGGAACCGCGTATCGAACTCGTTAAACGTGGGAACTGTAGAAAAACTAACATAAACATGTGTCAAAGCCATGACGTTGCGCCTCCTTCCAGACGCTAATGAACAGGAGCATTCCTTCGCCTAGCTCTTGAACGACACAAAAGCACACAACATGTCCCAGCAAGTCACCAGACTCGAAGAAACGCTCAGCGATAATTTTCAATTTTGACCAAGAAAGCTTTCCCGGTACTTACTCGATGCCTACAAACGTTCGGCATCAAACTTACTTGCCTGACCTTCTAGAGGAATATATTCAGACCGCAAGTTTACTGAGCTCCATTGGGGAAAAGAAGCATCAGCAACACTGGGCTCATTTTTGAGCCAAGCAAAGTGAACTGTGTTAAACCGTTTAACACTCATCAGCTTCTCCTTCCATAACCAACAGATATTGTGTGCATCATGATCATTTCACACGATGGGCAATCTTGTCAACTAAAAACGAAACATTTTCCCAAACAACCCCAGACTAATCATCAGACGATCCATCCCCATCAACACGACGCCGAGCCTCCTCAATGCGACGCTTCCGCTGTTCTAACTCTTGAGCCTCCCGCTCCTCATCCTTCGCAACCTCCTCCGCAACCTCAGGAATATTAATCAATTCCCTAACAGCATCCGCATACTCCCCAATATAAAAATCAACATCCTCATACAAATCAGTCAAAGCGCGAACAGTCACCTCGTGCCTACCCGCCGAAGCAATATCCACCCCATAGGCAGACAACATAGCCTCCCCCAAAGAAATATACCCAGGTCTTACCCCGTCAACCACCACACCATCACGATTGCGAACCTCCTGCGTCCACAAATCATCACGCTGCTTGCGGAAAATAAGAAGCTCATCAACCTCAAAATCAGGGTCTCGATCCAAAATATCATCAACCCTCAACGCGAAAACAAGGCGATCCCTGTCAAATGACTCAGCCACATAAATCTGAAGATTCCTCAATGCTGACTTACGCATAAAAACTCCTTAAAATACGAGAAACTATTTCCTTCCCACAAACCTAGCACATAACACAAGCTCAAACACGAAAAAACTCCCTTTCTCAAAGGAAAGGGAGGAAGAAACTATATTCTTATTACATTAGAGCTTGCCTCGCACTCATCTAGTTTCTCAGTAACTTAGATTAGACGTTCCGGCGACGAATCACCATAACACCAGCACCGACCAAACCAGTCAGCACACCAAGACCGAGCAGACCCTTCACAGATGCACCAGTGGAAGCCAGCGGGCCACGCGGAACATCAGTAGGAACAATCTCCTGGTCCTCGTTAGAATTCACAGGATTACCGTTCGGGTCAAGACCAGAAGCATATGCGACGTTCAAGAACTCACCCTTAGCAGCTTCAGCCTCAGTCAAGGTGTGAACACCGCGACAATCAGTCTCAGCACCAGGTGCAAGAGTTGTGGACTCGCAAACAGCATCTCCTTCAATGGCACCGTCAACAACCACAAGGTCGTGAATTTCAACAGGGCCGTTGTTCTTCACATTAAAGAGGTACGGAACCTTATCGCCAGCCTGGTAAGTTTCCTTAGCCAGTTCAGAACCCTCATCTACTCTCTTGTCAAGAATGAGTTCGTTCTTCTCAACAGGAACAATTTCATCATCCTCAGGGGAGTGGACAGGATCACCATTCGGGTTAGTACCCGTTGCGGTCGCAACGTTACGGAACTGACCAGCAGCAGCTTCCTCCTCGGTCAAAGTGTGGACACCACGGCACTCAGTGGACTCGCCACCCTCAAGGGAAGAATCGTCACAAGTTGCAGGAGCGTCCAACGCCTTATCCTCAATTGCGATGTTATCAATCTTAACATTGCCCTCGTTCGTCACAGTGAACAGGTAAGGGACCTTATCACCAGCGGCGTAAACGGACTTCGCAAGCTCAGATTTAGCGTCAACTTCCTTCACAAGACCAAGAGCCTCAGTCGGGAACTCAACAACAGCCTCATCCTTGTTAGACGGAACCTTACGCTCTGGGTCATCCTCAGGCTTAGTCGGGTCTTCACCAATAGCCTGGGCAATGTTCACGAACTCAGGCTGTGCAACTTCATCCTCAGTCAAAGTGTGAACACCTTCACAGGTTGTGGATGCGTCCACAGCAAGATCCGTTGCCTCACATGTCGCAGGAGCATCAAGTGCCTCATCGTCAATCACGATGTTCGTAAGGTCAACCTCACCAACATTAGTTACAGTGAACTTGTACGGAACCTTATCGCCCGCAACATACTTGTCCTTAGCAAGGTCGCTTTCCTCATTGACAACCTTCTCAAGCTTCAGACCACGCTCAGGATCGTCTAGTGCAGGGGTAACAGTTGCAGTGTCCTTGGCATTAACATCTTTGCCAGTTGTCTTACCCTTACCTGTGACAGTAGCGGTGTTAACGAACTTACCGTCCTTGAACTCACCCGGTTGTAGCTTGTGAACACCAGTACACGTGGTGGTACCACCAACCTCCAGTTCCTTAGCATCACACTGCGTGATCTTCTTACCATCAGCTGTCTTAGCCTGGTCGTCAGTGAATTTAATATCAACGAGTGGTTCCTCGCTGGCGTTCTTCACCACGAACTCGTACTCAACAGTGTCACCTTCCTTGTAACCGGAAGTCTTACCACCCTTCACGTTCTTCGTGAGAGTGATCTTCGGATCCTTCGGTTTCGGAGCTGGGGTAGGTGTACCAACAGGAACTTCTGCCCTATCAACATTGGAGAACACCATACCACCGTTCTCACCGTCGTTATCGCCGTTAAGACCATAAGCGACAGCCTTGTTCACAAACTTCTCTTTCTCAATGAAACCAGATTCGAATTCAGGAGTAGTGGTAAGTGTTGCGCCACCCGCAATCTTGTCGTAAATACCCTGAGCCTGGGCTTTACCGAACTTCTGCTTAGCGGAGTTCGCCAAATCCTTATCGGTCACCACGTGGGTGCCCGTACAAGTAGTAGACTCACCAACAGCAAGCGCATTCTTATCACACTTAACATCCGAAACAATCGGGTCAGCCACATTCACACTCTGAAGCGGAGCCTCACCAGAGTTCTTGACCACAAACTTGTAGTTCAACTTATCGCCCTTAGCGGCAACCTTCTTGCCACCAGCAATCGACACACTCTTCTTCAGCTCAAGACCACCCTTAAGCCCCTTAATCCTCACGTCACGAATAGCGTGAACGTCAGTACCCGCACCAGTGGAAGCGGAAAAACCAAACTTATAGTTCTCCGGGATGAACTGGCTCGGGATGGAAGCCTCCAGGAATGCAGTGTTTGCACCTGGACCGGTGGGGAACTTACCCTTCTCGTTCGACGCAGCAACAGTCACGCGGACGTTGGAATCCTCGTCAGTCTTCGGGTCGATTGTCACACGCACGTACTTGTAGTGCGTGGTCGACGGATGCAAATTGAATGCCTGTTCACTCGGGGTACTCGATGTTGGCTGAGCACGGAACGACTTCGCGCCCAATGTCTCAGACAACGAACCCTGGTCTTGCGGGGCACCAGTGTAACCTCTGGAGGCAAGGAGCTGGTAACCGTCGATGCCATGACCAGGACCACGGAGCGATAGCGCGTCACCGCGTGGCTCCCAGTAGGAGATACCTGCGTTACCATCCTTATCGACACCACGGAAACGGAGCGGGCTATTTTCGTCGTCTGCGACGATGCGACGGAACGGCATCGGGTCGAAGTCGGTCTTGTACAAAATCTCACCGAACTGGGAAGACTTGCGCTTCACGTCAATAAGACCCTTCGAGGTACAATCCGTGTTCAGTAGACCGGAGAGTGTCTCGCCGAAACCACCCAGGATGGAAAGATCCAACGGCTTGTCACCTGGGTGGATGTCGCGGACACAGGCGGGCTTGCCACTTGCATCGGTTGCAGTAGCGAGCGCGACCTGCTCCCAGGAGTAACCTGCGCTACTGCCCGGAACCTTGTACTTGTCGGTTTCGGTGTAGCCAAGACCGTACTTCTTGGAAGCGAAGTTACCGAAGGAATCAAGACCGACACCGAGCACGCCGTTATCAACACCGCTGACCGCCTCAGCGATAGCAGAGTCATCATTGGCGATGCGATCACTGTCACGGAGGATGTTGTCGGGGTTGTCCCACTCAGCGTTCTTACGGCGGTCGATGTTCTTACCTATCTCTGCCTTGTCGCGAGCGTCAGCGGTACCCTGGGTGTAGCCAAGACCAGCACCGTATGCACCTGGCTTGGTAAGCGAGGTGGTCTTGTCACCATCTACGAGGTAGAAGCCAATACCGTCAGCGCCGCGGGTCGGGTCAAGGATGTAGGTCCACTTGTTCGTTTCATAGTCAAATGACCAGAATCGGCGAGTGGAGCCACCACCTTGGACCTGCTCGAACTGGATATCGAGACCACGGGTCGCGGGGATGTTTGTGTTGTAGAGCGCGGAACCACGCTGGTTGGCGTTGCTACTTGGACCGATGTTCTCACCATTTTTGAACGTGTTTTCAGTGCCCTTCGGACCGTTCGGGTCTGTGCCCATACTGGCATCGGTGAGCTGAATCCAGCCTTTACCGTGCTCTGGGTCGCCATTCCATCCGACAGATGTTCCACAGCTCTCACCATTGCCAGAAGCGCCCGGTGTCAAACAGGCATTACCGACAAGGTTCCAGCCAGATCCGTTGTCACCAGGGAATTCCTGCTTACCGTCAGCCGTAGTAGTATTCACGGCATAAATGTCCTCCCCAGTCTCTGCTCCTGCCGCTTGTTGCGCATCCGCAAAAGGCAACACAGCACCAGATCCGAGGATAGCCATAGCTGAAGTAAGAGAAGCAACACGCGTCACATTACGCTTTGATGTCTTTGTCTTCATATCTTTCCTACTTTATAAAGTGTTCGAATTGTGTATCAAGCAAGCAAATAACCTGCTCGAATGTGCAAAGGAGCGAGGCAGCTCCACACAAACACATACCTTATCATCAGGTAACTCAGAAAATTGACAGAAAAACAAAGTATTTTTAACGTCCTGCAAGCTAAACGAACCACGCAACCAACAAAAGCACAATACAACTGATATACTCAACCACAAAAACACACTTACCGAAGGACTTCACCATGACACATCAACCGACAAACAACACACCAGAAACAAACCCAAAGAAAAAAATAATCATAGCAGCGCTCGCAGGTATCGGAAGCATCCTCACCCTCGCAGGAGGAATAACCCTCGCCTCCCAACATAACAACACCGACCTCGAAGAACCTACAGAACAAACCACCCAACAACCCACAGCCGACCAACAAGCACCCAATAAACCATTAGAAAACACCAACCCACAACCCCAAGACACACAAGAAAACAACACCATGAAACAACAAAACCAACCCTCACCACAAAACAACACACCCGCCCCACAAGGAAACGCGGTCGAAGAACTCACCCAACAAGAACAAGACACCCTCGACGCGATCATGAAAAACGGAAATCCGAACAACGACAACTATGCAGAGTTTATCGAAAACGCGTCCGCCACTGAAAAATTCGGCACCACAATCACCATCAACGAAATCGAAGTGACAGTATCCAACCCCCGGATGCACAACAACCAATTCACTGTTGATGTTAAAGCCAACAACACCACCGACCAGACTCAAGGGTTCTCAGGAGTGCTCTTCGGTGCTGGGCCTACCCCCGATAAACTAGAGGGGCCTACGCTTGAATCCATGGTAGCACTTAACACAGAACCACTAGCACCACACCAAAAGATAGAGGGACCACTTTCCTTCGACACCACAGAAGGGAAAGTTTTCTACCTCGATCTGCGAAACGGTAAATCCTTTGTGTGGGATAACTAGCCCAACAAAAATTCCCCTCTAGAGACAAGATGACCTTGATTCTAGAGGGGACTTTTTACTGCTAAAACTGTCTAGCGAGTTCTCCTTGAGAAAATCACTGCGCCTGCAAGCATAATAAGACCACTTGCCAACGACAAAAGACCAAGCACATTCGCACCGGTTAGGGCGAGAACCGACCTATTCGATTCACCATCATTTACTGTGGAAGAATCAACCTCTGAAACTGTAGTTGGAGATACCTCTTGTGGAGAAGTCTCCGCAACGTTTTCATCAGAATTATCAACACCATTGACGTTACCACCTGCAGATTCTGTCCCTTCGACATCCGATTCCACACCTACTCCAGAATCAGGGATGTTCGCAGAATCTGGCAAGGTTGTTGACTCATCCCCTGCCTGCGATTCTGAGGTTTTCGGAGTGTTTTCAGGACTCATCTTCGCCGAGGTGCCAGTTCCCGGCTTCGGAGCACCTGTTGAAGGAACAGCGCTCGTTACCTCCGTTCCAGACCCAGGTTTCGGAGCGTCAGTTGAAGGAACAGCACTCGTTACCTCTGCACCAGTTCCTGGCTTCGGAGCAGCAGTTGAAGGAACATCACTGGTTACCTTAGTGCCAGACCCTGGTTTCGGAGCACCTGTTGAAGGAGCAACGCTCGTTGCTGGTGACGTACTAGACCCTGGTTTCGAAGCGCCAGTTGAAGGGGAAACACCAGTTGTTTCCGTGCCAGGCCTCGTTGCGGTATCGGAACCCGCACCAGAATCATCCGGCATAACCTCCTCAGACGGAACCGAATCACCCTTCTCAGAATCTAGGCCAGTATCCAACTCAGAAGGATTACACACAACCTTCCCATCAGCACCAGTCTGAGACTCAAGCGTCTGCTCCAAACTAGCATCCGTCAAATTCCTACTCTTCGCAGGAGCCACATACGACTTACCCGCCAACGCATTATCAACAGACTCCTTAATCCAATCACGACCATACTCCGCAGCTGTCTTCTCCCCAATCATTGTAGTCCTCCAATAGCTACCGTGCGCCACAGTAAACCCACCCAAATACGCCAACTGCTGACCAAGCGTCGTCAAATCATTCTTATTCGGATCCATACCAAGCGAATTGCCAACCCACCCATACACAGGACGCAAAACAACATCATGCAGCTTGCTAAGAACCCAATCCGCAGCCAACCTCACACCAGGCATACTCAGTGCATTGAGAAGATCATCAACCGAATTAACACCTCTCAGGAAAGGTTCAGCAGCCGGGAACGCCGACGAAGCACCAGCCACAATCGACCGAAGCCCATCATCAGCCATACCCTTAAACTCTGGAGGAATCTGACCCCACAACGCCTTCAACCCAGCCACATTCAAATTATTCTCAACCAACGACGGCACAAGATACACAAACATACTCTTGATAGCCTCACCAACATCAAGACCGCCACACTCATTCTCGATCTTATTTACAAGATCAGATATCTCCTTCACAAGAGCAAGAAGAGCCGGAATATCAGCCGCCGTGAAATTAGCCTTCACCGCCGACTCAGAAAGCAATTTCTGTATCTTCGCAATATCACCCGACTGTGCCGCCTGGATACCACCACTGGCCTTAAAATGATCCACAGCTACCTGAATACGATTACCAAGATCCGCATCAAAACTAGAAATCTGCGTCTCCACCATCGCATAATCAGCTAGAGAACGGAGGAATGAATTCGGCGGTGCAGAGCAAGCAAGATCATCCTCCGCGCAAAGCGACAACACCTTACCATACATGCCCTCAAATCTACCAGGACGCTCACCCGTCCAACCGATACGATCCGCACGAGCATCAGAACCCGGAGAAATAATCTCGAAGTTCTTTCCCATCACACCTGGAGGGATAGGTCCATACAGCTTCGATGGAGTGCCCGTGTACGACTCGTACGCGGAGTTACTTGAACGGCCAGGATCAGCAATGAGCAACACGTTTGTCACATCATCAGGACTAACGCCAGATACCTTACCCGCAGAAATATCACGAGCCACATCACCAGCAACAGACGCACCCTGCGAATACCCCACAAGAACGAACTTAGTGTTCGGACATGCCGACTTGTACTGAGAAATGTGATCATCAGTCTTCTTCACACCGTCTTGAATGGACTTACCGAAACTGACCTGCTCCTTACCACCCTTCATGCCAGACAGACCCCACAACATAGAAATGGCACCCACCGAAGACGGATAGTTCGTGTTCCACCCCGAAACCTTATCCGCGCCATGAATACCAATAAGGTCTTTAGTGATATTGTACCCAGGTGCCACGCCTTCTGTAGGTTCCGTGGATTTATCACTCCACGACCCGCCTGTGCCCAACGTAGTCACAACATGGATCGGGGTACATTTATCCTGTGCACTAGCAGCAGTCGCGCCCACAAAAGGCACAGCTCCAACTGTCGCAGATGATACCAGCGCCAAAGACGCTGTTTTCATGCCAAGTCTTTTTATCTGTCTCATAAGTTAAATCTCCAACTGGAATTCCGTAAACGAAGAAGGGATAGAAAAATTCACAATTTTATCCGATCACAGGATACTCCCAGTATGCAATTATTTTGTGAAAATTTTCATGAAAACATACATATCCCTAAAAATCGCAAAAGAAAAGTCTCCACACACCACGCGCGGAGACTAATCCCATCTCACCTAATCCTCAACATCATCGAACGAAACCACCTCTTCCTCAACACTATCAGCACCATCCTCGCCATCAACCTCATCCACAGGAGACTGCTCCATAACAGCATCAAACTCAGCATCAGCCTGCGACTTTGTCACCATCGCATCAGACACCTCCTGCTGGGCAACCTCAACATCTTGCCACGCATCAGCAACCTCAACTTCCGCCGTATCCCATGCCTGCTTCGCATCCTCACGAGCCTCAACATAGCTAGCAGGAACCTCTGGCTTCTCCACCTGCACTGGTTCACTTTGCACACGACGCACCTCAGACACAGCCACTTCAACATCCCTAGTTGCCTCAGCAACATCAGACTCAGCCTGCTTGACACGAGAGTCAGCCAACTCAGCAGCACGGTCCATCTGCTCAACCTCCTGCATAACACCCTCACGCTGTGACAACGCGTCCTGACGTTTCGTTTCCAACTCGGCATTCGCCACATCGATGTCCGCAACCTCAGCATCAATACGAACACGCTCCGACTCGCTTACCGGAGCCGACGAAACACGAACCTTCGAATCCGCGCCACGCTCAAGACCACGAAGTTTCGCCTCCTGAGACCCGCGACCATCCTTAATGTACTGGTAATTCACATCAGCACCCTTCGTGCCCTTCGGTGCAGACCAATCCACACCAAGAACATCCATTGCACCCTGGGAAACATAGAAGTCCTCACCCGAAGCCAACGCATGCTGCGTTGCCTTATCACTATCCATTCGGGCACCAGAGGTGAACTGAGTGTCCTCAGTGAAGAACTGGGTCGTAGCCCACACGCGACCGTCATTGTCTACAACAACGCCCACACCAACACCTTGGCTGGTAGACCTCAGCATGTTTTCATTGTGACCCTCAGAATCGCGCCACATCTCAAACAGCTCAACAGGCAACGCCGCCCAATTCTCACGCGACATATCCTGCTTCGGGGCAGAGAACGTGCCAGCAATATTCTCAGAGCTAGAACCCCAGGAATCAGGGGAGTGCCTAAATGCAGAACCGAACTGGTAGGCAGGCTCCGATGCTCCATCCTTTGCCATCTGCTCCGACCATGCCTGGGCAGAATAGTTATATACATCGTGGGTGCGAAGTGGGACTGCTCCGTTTTCAACGCGGTAAGCATTAATCATCTCAATAACAGCCTGCGACACCAGCGTCTGGTACTCATCGGCGGTGAAATCATCACGAATAGTTTGCGTCTTACGCTCAGTCAATGTGTTTTTCTTAGCTTCATTCGCCTCGATACGCTTATCTAGCGACGCAATTCCAGTGTCAATTGCCTCCAACTTGGTCAGCAACTGCGCCTTGTCCTTACGAATCTGAGCTGCGTCCTTCTTCGCCTCAATAAGCCTAGTGTTTGCGTCCGATTCGGCTCGCTTCGCACGATCAAGCTCCTGCTGAGCTCGCTCCAAATCACTGTGGCGCTGCGCGACACGGGTATTCGCCTGGGAATTAGCAGCTTCCAAAATGTCTTCGTAACGCTTCTTTGCAACCTCATACGAAGTCTTAGCCTTATCACGCTGCTTTACCTTTTCCTGGTACACAGTTTCCTTTTCGTCAAGGACACGGGTTGCGTTTTCAAGAGCCTCATTTGCGTCCTCAACGTTCTTGGTGGCATTTTCCTTGCTACGCTTCCAATCTGCAAGGACATTATCGAAGTCGGACTCGTCGTTGACCTGAGGGACAGGGATGTAGACATTGTCCTCGACATCGGACGCACTATCGAACGACTCAGCAATGTTGTCGAGAATTTCCTCGCCAGTCACTTCTTCTTGAGAATTCGGAGCATCCTTTTCTACACGAACATTTTTGGGGTTGACTTCAACATCTTTCTCCGTGTACGATTCGTTGTATGAAACAGCAAAGTTTGAACCCTCATTTCGCGCCATCAACAACGGAAGGGAAGATGCAGGAGTTGCGGTCTCATTCACAAAATACCCATTCGGCTCAGGAAGGTTTTCCTGCGCGGAGGAGAGGTTTGTCGAAGGACTGAACCCTGCGACTGGAAGATTTACCTTTACAGTGCTAGACTCAACATTGTTTGCATCGGTGGAAATGACTGGTGCGACAACAGAATTCTCAGAAGGAGCAGAGATACGATTGCGCGTCGGAGCTGGGAAATTGTCCTTCTTCTCGTTCTCCTTCTTGGAGGTGGTAGGCGTGGTAGAGGATGATTCCACAGCCGTGGTGAGTGAGGACTCGTGCGCCGGAGATGCAGTGTTTTCCTTGTCGTTGCCACATGCTACAGTGGTGAGTGCGACAGAGGCGATAAGCGCTGCGGAGATGGTCTTGTTATTAAGAAGATTGTACATTAATTTCATTCCTTTGTGTCTGTGTGAAATCGTCTGATAACACTTAATTAGTTATCATATGTTAAGACAAACACAAAGTCAAATCTACATACAACACAACAAACTAACCCACCAAATCCAACCTCCTCAACCCCACCACACGAGAAATCTCATCCTGCAACCGAGCCTTCGTAAACAACTCAGGATCACCAATCCCCAACACCCTCGCATACTCACACTGACGCTCCGTAGGAGCCACATTCACAAACTGCGACTTCGAACGCAACGGCAAATCCCCAAACCCACGAGCCAACTCCTCCGCAGCACGCAACGCCTCACCACGCGACCCATGCTCCGACACAAACCGACCCAACAACTCACCCCTCGCAGACACCCACCCCACAAACCACACACCATCCCCACGCTCCCTCAAAAACACAAACCGCTCAACCCCCGGCAAAAACAACGTCCCCGCCTCCGTCTGCAACCAACGCGGAGTACGCTTCGACGAACCCTTCGGATCAAACAAATCCACCTCCTCCACCTGCAACACACCAAACCGCTGATTCCTCGGCGGACGACGACGCTCCTCCTCAGGCTCATCCACAACATCACCCTCAGGATTCACAAACTCAACCCCAAAAGAATCATCCACACGAGACAAATCCATCAACGACAAACTTCTCGTATGGCCCGCCAAATCCAACACCAACGCATCCCGCTTCTCCACACCAGACACAGGATCCACATACAACCGCAACGCACGCCCCACCTGCTGAGAATGCAACGACTTCGAACGCGTCGGACGAGCCATCACCACACAATCACAACGCGGAAAATCAGCACCCTCAGTCAACACAGTCACCGTCACCATCGAATGCAACGCCCCAGAATTAAACCGATCATACACCCCCTGACGCTCCTCCTCACCCATCGACCCCACCACAACCTCAGCAGACATCCCAGCCGCAGACAACTCACCCGCCAACGAATACGCATGATCCACCCCAGCAGCAAACACAATACACGCCCGATCACGACAATGCGTCTCCATAGCCGTCACCGTCGACTGCACCGACGCCATCATCGCCTCCTCCAACTCAGAACGAACATACTCACCCGCCTCAACACGCACATTCGACAAATCAATCGAATCACACACCACAACCAAACCCCGAGGCCGAACCAAAAACCCCTGCTCAATAGCCCAAATCAAATCCTTCTCATACACAGGTGACCACAACGACTCCAACCCACCATCACTACGCCACATCGTCGCAGTAAAACCCACCACAGGAGTCGGATCCACCACATCAAACGCACCCAACTCACCCAACACCCCACGATACGTCTCAGCAGCATAATGATGACACTCATCCACCAACACAGCACGCACATCCCCAATCTCCGCCAAATGCTCCCACGACGACGCCAACGTCTGCACACTCGCCACCAACACATCACAATCATACTCACGCGTCTGCGCCTTCACCACCCCCACACTAATAGAATCATCCAACTGATGCACAGCACGCTTCAACTGCTTCAACAACTCACCCCTATGCGCCAACACCACAATCTTACCCTCACCAGGCTCCACATAAAGCCGACGCACAATCTCCCCCATCGTCACCGACTTCCCCGAACCAGTCGGCAAAATCACCGCAGGCGGAGGAAACACACCCTTATCCCACGCATCAAACACAGCATCCGCCGCCTCAACCTGATACCCACGAAGCTCAAAACTCATATTTTCCACCAGACATATTCATGTTCAAACACCCCAAGTATAGCAGCATACCTCACAAAACACAGCACAACACCAAACCACACCCATACATGCTATCCTTAACCAACCAACAACCGAAAGGACATAATAATGACAACCCCACAACCCACATACACCCTCACCACCGGAGTCTACGTTGACCACGCCTCAGACACACTCAACACCGACCTCCACATCAGCGAACCCGACCAAGCCCAATACCCTGAACTAGTCGCAGCACTGACCAACACCCTCATCAACGTACTACTCCAAGCCGACCCACGCGACTACAAAACCCTCTCCAACAAAGTCATAGAAACCATCCAAGAAACCTTCACTGACGAAAACATCCACATCACCACCAACGCAAGAAACGAGAATTAACATGACAAACCCAACCACACCAACACAAGACATCGACCCAAACGACTTCGACCTCACCCTCATCATCGGAAGACACATCGAAGGAGAACACAAAGACACCCACCTCCTACCCATCGGACAATGGACATACGGAGACATGGTAGACGTACTCGTCGACGCCACACTCTGGGCAATCAACGAAATGCCCACCAAACAAGACCAAGCAGAATTCACCGATGACATCCTCCGAAGAATACGCACTGGAACAGAGAACATCATGAGCAACTAACACTCGACCCTCCTCAACGCACGAGGAGGGAAACTTATAGCCCCGCAATCAAAAACACACAAGAAAGAGAAAACACCAAAATGAAAACCTGGACAATCAAACTCAACGCCCTCAACAAAAACAACCAACTCTACCAACACACCGTCGCCGCACCTCTCGCCCTCATCCGCGACCTCCGCAACAAACTCCCCGACATCATCAAAGCAACACCCGGCACACAAATCACAACCAACGCACACCCACAAACCACAACCCCACTCACCATCACAAAAACAAACCACAACAGCTACACCTTCGAACAAACCGACAGCGACTGGAACTTCACACTCGACAGCGACGAAATCCACGTACTCGACGAAGCAATAGAACTCATCGACATCTCCACACCACACAAACGACAACAACCGTTGCCTACCACACAACAAATCGGAGACTACCTCCACGCCATTGATCACGGAGACGAAAACTACATCGCGTGGTACAACAAGAAATTCTCCTAAACAAACAACAAAATCTCCTCCTGTCTCTTTGCACGTGACAAATCCTCAGGAGGAGATTTTTCGATGCCACTAAGCCTTTCTAGCAGTCCACTTCCTAGACACCACAGAAGACCCAGAAGAATCCTTAGAATCCCCACCAAGTCTTTCCTCACTGATTGACACAAACTGATCATCCTCACCAGCACCGTCTTCCACTGCGTCCAAGGAATCAGTGCCCTCTGAATCCTCAACAGTGGCAGAATCACCAACCGTCACATCCTGACCGGCAGAAGTAACCGCACCCTGTTCAAAAACATCCGACTCAACAACTGGTCCCATAACACTCGACCCAGCATCAACAACAGCAGCAGGTCGCAAACTCTCCGACCTGTAATCCCCAAGCCGGTGAGAGGATAAGTCAATAGGAGCGGAATCCAGCTCGACTATAAGATCATCTTCGCTTTCTTCATCTTCATCGCCTTCTTCCGCATTGGCATTGAATCCAAGGGATGCATCATCATCGTCATCTGAACCATCGCCCACCTCGACGTCAGATTCCAGAAGTCTCTCGCCGCTGGTATCAGTGGCATCTGCAAGAGAAAGATCTTCCGACACGGGGCCCTCCACTTCGTCAAATTCAAAACCAGGATCTAACACATTATCCGTATCCCCAATAACTCCCTCTTCCGCATAATCACCTTGAACCAGTTCCACACGCGGCTCGTCACTCGATTCCAAGCTCCCTACCACAATTGAGCCAGAAGGCGCATGTTTGTCACCAACACTCAACGTGTCTTCGCTAGGAAAATTCGAGTTTTCTACTCCTTCCGAGTCTAAAGACACATGTTCATCGCTTACATCTCGCGTGGCTTCACCGGTCGGCTCCAAGCTTCCAGTCTCAGCTACATCAGAAGACACGTGCCCATCGCCCACATCTGACGCGACCTCGTTGGTCGAAGACTCTGAGGAGTCAATGCCTTGAACTATACTGTCGTTATTTGTCTCTGACAGAGCTGGTGCATGAAAAGTGGAGTCCTGGAGCTCGTACTCCTGGTAGTCAGGTTCGACATCTTCCGTGATATTAGAAAAAGCGTCCCTCACCTTATCAAACAATCCCATTACTTTGTCCTTTCTCAAAATTAAGCTAGTGCTAATCAATTCTATACGAAAAAGCAAGCTAGACACGGGGAAATACTTTTCTGTCCCGAAAAGGCAGAGCAACACTAGAAACGCGGAACACAAAAACACGCAACACCAGAAACGCGGAACACAAAAACACGCAACACCAGAAACGCGGAACACAAAAACACG
>ERZ1029878.60-NODE-60-length-31971-cov-41.713561_pt1 | contig 31971 bp, 31 predicted proteins | sample MGYA00519234_ERZ1029878 | MGnify/ENA primary metagenome ERZ1029878 (study PRJEB33666, sample SAMEA4610928) | skin metagenome | biome: Human-associated habitat; feature: Malodor aspect; material: skin | place: Philippines | collected 2015-08 ... | reverse complement strand
GACGTCCGGGTGGAATTCAAAGAAGTCCAGGGGCATTGAGCTCCTAGGACCGATAGCAAGCCTTGGGGGCTCGGTCCCGGTGTCTGCATCGACAATAGTCGAAGCCTTGCAGTCCCGTGCAAGTCCTCTTTGCAATTTGATGCAAAAATCGTCAGAAAGTCGGAGAACCTCAATGCTGGCTGTGAAGTCTGCGAGGTTTTCAAACTAATCGACGTGGGCTTTTAGTAACTTTTGAGTCGAATGTTGTGCAAATGTGACCTGGCCCCCAAAAGAGGGGGTGAAGCAGAGGTTTAGACTTTTTTGAAGGTCAGGTCGAGGCCGAGAATGGCGTTTTCGGTGACCTCGGCAAGCGCCGGGTGGATCCAGTACTGGTTTCGGGGGAAGTCGCGCAGATCCAAGTCGTATGCCATCACAGTGATCATCTGGTGAATGAGAGTGGAAGCCTGGGGGCCCATGAAGTGCGCGCCAAGCAACTTGCCGGTGGAGCGGTCCGCGACCAGTTTCACAATGCCGGTGCTGTCTTCCAGGCCCCAACCGTATGCCACGTCGCCGTAGTTTTGCACCTTCACGGTCACGTCGTGGCCGGCGTCGCTCGCCTGCTGCTCGGTCATGCCCACCGTGGCGATCTGCGGGTGAGTAAACACCGCCGATGGCACGTGGTCGTGCGGCATCGGCACCAGATCGTCCGTTCCGCCCCATGTGGCCAGCACGTTGTGGGTCACGGCGCGGGTCTCCGCGTTGGCGACGTGCTTGAGCATGTACGGCGAGGACAGGTCTCCAAGCGACCACACGCCGTCGGCGGTGGTGCGTCCGTACTCGTCGATTTTCACGCGCCCGTCCGGGTGGATCTCCACATCGCCGGCAGAGACGTTTAAGGTGTCGCTGTTCGGAACGCGGCCCGTTGCAATGAGGAGGGCCTCGGAGGTGACAGCGGTGTCGTCGTCAAGCGTGAGCGTGACACCGTCATCGCCCTGGGTGGCATATTTTACGGTGCGTCCGATGTGGGTGGTGTAGCGCTTGGAGGCGATGTCGTTGAACGGCTCGCGTAGATCCTCGTCAAGGGAACGCAGGAGCGGGGAGCGATTGACCACGGTGACCTCGGTGCCGAGAGCGTCAAAGACGTGGGCGAACTCCATTGCAATGAAGCCGCCGCCGACGATGGTCAGCGATTTGGGCTGCTCGTCGAGGCGCATGATGTCCTCGTTGGTGTGGTACTCGATACCTTCAACCCACTCAGGGATGAACGGGCGTGCGCCCGCGGCGAGGATGATCGTGTCCGCGGTGATCGTCTCCTCCTCGCCGGCGCGCCCGGTTTTCAGGGTCTTTGGTCCGACAAAGGACGCCTCCATGTCGTAGACGGTGACGTTCGGGCATCCGTTGCGTCGGTAGTCTTCGCCGCCTTTAGCGATCAAGTCGATGCGGTTGTCAAAGACGCGCTCACGGATCGCGGCCCAGTCCGCGCCGTTGTACTCCAAGTCCACGCCGAGTTTGCCGGCCTCCCGGGCCGCGAACGCGTGCTCGGCGGCGAGGACGTACATCTTGGTCGGGATGCAGCCGACGTTGAGGCACGTGCCGCCGAACGCGCCCTTCTCAACCAGTGCGACGTTTTTGTCGTCGAAGTCTGGAGTGAGGATCGAGTTGCCGGAACCGGCGCCCACGATAATCAGGTCGTAGTGGGTGGCGTTGGTGACTGAACTAGGCATGGTCGTCTCCTCTATATATATATGTATGGATCGCTTGCTGACGTTACTGCGCTCGGTTGAGACCGTCTAACCACGTGAACGTGGCCTTGAATGCTGCTTCACGGGCGTGACGTTCGGACAAGAACACGTCGTGGCGGGCGCCGTCGATGACTTCCACCCGAGAGTTTTTGGCAAGCGTTGGCGCCCAGCGTTGAATTTGCTCGACGTCTAAGACCGTGTCCGCTGTGTCGGCGGCGGGGGAGTACTTCTGGTTGAGATACGAGTGCGACGAGCGCAGCGTCAGCATCGGCACTCCGGTGTCGATATCACCGTTGTGAATCGGTTCCTGCGCCTTGATTACAGTGCGGATCCACCCGACGTATTTGCGGTGGCCGTCGAGCGGCTTCCATTTCGTGTTGAAGCTCCATTCACCGTGTTCGGCGTCGTGGATCGACGTGCCGTACGTGTCTAGGCTGCCGCCGGGGAGCGGAAGTGACGGGAAGATCGCACCGACCGATTTGAGCACCGGCTTCAGCGGCTTGACCATCCACGACGGGAACTGCAGGTCGAGCCACGGGCTGTTTAGCTCAATGCCTTGAATAAGCGCGTGGTCCTCTGGCGAATTGCGTCGCAGGTCGTCCGCCCACAGTGGGACAATCAGCCCGCCCGTGGAATGGGCGAGCACGACAACGGAACCGTGTTCGCGCGCCAGGATCCGCAGCGCGAGCGTGAGTTCTTCGAAGTAGCGGCGCATATCCAGCGTGAAATGCCAGCGCTGTCCCTTCTTGTGTGCGCGGCCGCAGCGACGCAGATCGAGCGCGTAAAACGGGTAACCGTGCTCGTGAAACTCGTCGGCCACGTGCGATTGGAAGAAGTAGTCCGACATGCCGTGGACCCACAGCACCGCGGGCAGGTTGCTTTGCGACGACCGCACGTCGCGCACCAGCACCGCCTCCGGGTGCTTCCCGGAGTCGGGGTCCTTAGCCAAATGCAGTCGGGCCTGCTCGAAATTGTCTCCGAGTACGTCCGGTTTCCAGTCCAGGGATTCGACGGTTTTTTCGTTTCGCTGAGTCATGTGACTGATGATACTGATACGGGTTCGGTGTGTTCTGTGTCGTCGTCAAGCCTTATGCGCTTTCGCGCACACGTCGACGTATTATGGCGATACCCCAAAATTGTCGAAACTCTCAAAGGATGACTACGCATGTCTGACAACGTTGGTAACAAGTACGCGGACGAGGTGGACATCCTGCACGTCGGCGCCGGCATTATGAGCGCCACCTTGTGCTCGATGCTGCATGAGCTGGAGCCCAGCTGGAGCCAGATGATCTTCGAGCGGCTCGACGGGCCAGCAGAAGAGTCCTCCTACCCGTTCAACAACGCCGGAACCGGTCACTCCGCGCTGTGCGAGCTGAACTACACGCCGGAGAAGAACGGGCGTATCGACGTCTCCAAGGCGATGGCTATCAACGAGAAGTTCCAGCTGTCGCGCCAGTTCTGGTCCCACCAGGTGGAAAACAGCGTGATCAAGCAGCCGCGCGCGTTCATCAACCCGGTCCCGCACGTCTCCTTCGCGCAGGGCGAAGACCAGATCGAATACCTGCGCAAGCGCTACGACAAGCTCTCTTCGAACCACATGTTCCCCAACATGCAGTTCACCGACGACCGCGACGAGTTCGCCGACAAGCTGCCGCTGATGTCGCAGGGCCGCGACTTCGATGCAGAACCGGTGGCCATCTCCTGGACCGACGCCGGCACCGATATCAACTACGGCTCGCTGACCAAGCAGTTTATTGAAGCGGCCAAAGCCAACGGCACGAAGGTCCGCTACGGCCACGAGGTTGTCAACCTGAAGCGCGAGGGCAACTTCTGGAAGGTTACCGTCAAAAACGTGCACACCGGTGACAAGCAGGTTGTTCGCGCCCGCTTCGTCTTCGTCGGTGCCGGCGGCTACGCCCTCGACCTGCTGCGCAAGGCGGGCGTGCCGGAGGTCCACGGCTACGCCGGCTTCCCGATCTCCGGCATGTGGCTCAAGACGACCAACCAGGAGCTGGTGCAGCAGCACAAGGCCAAGGTTTACGGCAAGGCGAAGGTGGGTGCGCCGCCGATGTCGGTGCCGCACCTGGATCTGCGTGTTGTCGACGGCGAAGAGTCTCTGCTGTTCGGCCCGTACGGCGGCTGGAGCCCGAAGTTTTTGAAGGAAGGCTCCTACCTCGACCTGTTCAAGTCGATCCGTCTGGACAACATCCCGTCCTACCTCGGTGTCGCCGCCACCAACGTGGGCCTGGTGAAGTACCTGGTCCAAGAGGTCTTCCGCGACTTCGACGGCAAGGTGGACATGCTGCACGAGTACTACCCGGCGGCTGACGGCAAGGACTGGGACGTTGTCGTCGCCGGCCAGCGCGTGCAGGTGATCAAGCCGGCTGCGGCTCCGCGCTTTGGCACCCTGGAGTTCGGCACCGCCCTGGTCAACGACCAAAACGGCACCATCGCGGGCGTGCTGGGCGCATCCCCGGGCGCATCCATCACCCCGGCTGCCATGATCGAGCTGCTGGAGCGCTGCTTCGGCGAGCACATGATCGACTGGGCAGACAAGCTCCACGAGATGTTCCCGACGTACGGCAAGTCGCTCAAGCGCGACAAGGAAGCGTACGACGAGCAGTGGGCGTGGACCCAGAAGACGCTGGGTCTCGACGACTAACCGCTACCGACGCGCCCTACGTTCCGCAGAAGGTGACGTAGGGCAGCTGTCCTTCCGGCCGGGCCATCCATTCGGGCCCGGCCGTTTCGTTATACGGGTCACTTACCGCGGCGAGCAGCTCGTTGTATTGCGCGTACTCGCCACGCTGCTCGGCGGCGTCGATCGCCTCCTGCAGCATCTGGTTGCGAGGTATGAAAATCGGGCCGGGCTTACCGTTGATGCCGTGCTCTCGGTTGTAGGTGGTGATGTCGGCAGCCTGATTCAGCCCGTCGTGGTCGTCGCCGATCCAGCGCGTCCACGCTTCATCCCAGGCCGGCTGGATTGTTGCCACGTACTCGTTGACTTTCTCCTGGCCGAGCAAGGGGAAGACTGCCTCAGCCAGCCGCGCCATGTTCCACGCAATGATCGTCGGCTGGTTGCCAAACGCATAGCGGCCCATCCGGTCGATGGAGGAAAAAGACGCGTTGGCATCGAAACGCTCGGTGAACGCGCAAGGGCCGTAGTCGATCGTCTCGCCGGAAAGCGCCACGTTGTCGGTGTTCATCACTCCGTGGACGAAGCCGAGGCGCATCCAGTGAGCAACCAGGTCGAACTGGCGGCGGGTGACGGTGTCGAGCATCTCGCGCGCGTCGTCGAACCCGGCCGCGCCCATCACGTTGCGCACGAGGTCCTCGGACTGGGTCGCGGCGTACTGCACGGTGCCAACCCGCAGGTGGCTTGTCGCCACCCGCACCTCGATGCCGCCCGGGACCGCTCCCTGCTGCCGGATGACCGTCCCGCCGGTGGTGAGCACCGCCAGCGAGCGTGTCGTCGGCACTCCAATCGCGTCCATGAACGTGGACACGAGGTGCTCGCGCAGCATGGGGCCGATCGCGCCGACGCCGTCCGAACCCGGGCGAGAAAACGCGGTCGGTCCCGAGCCTTTTAGCTGGATTTCGAAGCCGTTGATGTCGCCGAGCAGGAGCGCGCGGCCGTCGCCAAGCAATGGCACGAACTGGCCGAACTGGTGCCCCGCGTACGCCATGGCGTGGCCGCCTTCGGCGCCGGAAAGCCAGGCAAGCCCGTCGTCGCTACGCAGCCAAGCGGGGTCGAGGCCGAGTTCGTGGGCGAGCGGCTCATTCAGTGCGACGAGCTGCGGGTTTTCAAAGCGTGTGCCCGTCTCTTCGTGCGCGAGCTCCGGTAGTGAGTCAGCGAGTGTGTGGTCGAGCTGGGGTCGTGTCATGGTGCCACCCTAGACTGTGACGGTATGAGTAACGGCCACATCACTCTTGTCGGCGGCGGTCCCGGGGCGTGGGACCTGCTTACTATCCGTGGACTTCGCGCGTTGGAGGCTGCGGATGTCATCCTTGCGGACCATTTGGGCCCGTCCGCAGAACTCGAGGATTTCTTGGACCTGTCCGGCAAGGAGGTCGTCGATGTAGCGAAGTTGCCCTACGCCAAGCAGGTCGCCCAGGAGCGCATCAACGAGATGTTGGTGTCGTACGCGCGCGACGGCAAGGACGTCGTGCGGCTGAAAGGTGGCGACCCATATGTGTTCGGCCGCGGCTTCGAGGAGTTGCAGGCCTGCGCCGAAGCTGGGCTGGAATGCTCCGTGGTGCCGGGGGTGACCTCCGCGATTTCGGTGCCGGCGGCCGCTGGGGTGCCGGTGACCCAGCGAGGCATCACGCACGCGTTTACCGTTGTTTCTGGCCACCTGCCTCCGGGGCACGAGAAGTCGCTCGTCGATTGGTCGGCGCTCGCGCTCACCGGCGGCACCATCGTCGTTGTGATGGGCGTGCGCAACGCCCGGGCGATCGCGGATGCGCTGCTGGAAGCCGGCCTCGACCCCGCAACCCCCGCTGCCGTGATCCAGGAGGGCGAGACCGATACGCAGCGGGTGTTCTTCGCCACCGCGGCCACGCTCGCCGACGAGATGGAAACCCGCAACACCGCCGCCCCCGCCGTCTACGTCTTCGGAGAGGTGGCCGGCCTTGCGCACGCTGGATAGCCTCATTTGGGACATCGCTGATATCCAAGCAGGTGAGGCGGTGATCATCTGCAACGATCCCACGTTGGATCTCACCCGCACCGCGCTGTCCTCCGGTGCGGAAGTGGTGTTTGCGGATGCCGATTACACCCGCTGTCAGGAAGCCCGTTCGCTCGGCGCAGAAGTTGTGGGCGACGTGCGTATCGACGACTACCTTTCCGGCGCATCCGGCACCGCCGTGGCAATCGGGGAGATGCCGAAGTCGCTCGCCCGGCTGGACTACCTGGCGCGCTCCATCGCGTCCGCCGGTTATTCACAGGCCCGGGTGGTGCTCGGCGCGAACAATAAGCACCTCTCCCGCGGGATGAACGCCGTGCTGGGGGAGTCGTTTCAGGACGTCGCCGCCTCTCTTGGCCGCGGCAAGTTCCGCTGCCTGGTTGCTTCCGGCCCGCGGGATGTGACCTACGAGCCGGTGCGCGGTGACGGACTCGTCGCCATCGGTGGCGTGTTCTCCGGCGCGAAGCCGGACCGCGGCGGCGAACTACTGCGCTCCTGCCTGCCGGACGAACCCGGCCGGCTGCTCGATTTGGGGTGCGGCAACGGATCCGTCACCCGGGGCATGGGCGCTGCGGCCACCGACTCGGATGCGGACGCGGTGCTCTCCGCCCGTGCCATCGGTGTCGATGCGACGTGGGACGACGCTGGCTCCCGTTTTGCGGACGCGTCCTTCGACACTATTGCCTTAAACCCGCCGTTCCACGACGGCACCGCCGTCGATGCGACGCTTGTACAGCACCTCCTTGATGCAGCGGTGCGGCTGCTCGCGCCGGGCGGTTCGTTGTACCTCGTGCACAACTCGCACCTGCGCTACCGTAGCGAGGTGGAGCGCCGCTTTGCCACGGTGGAGCAGGTCACGCGGGATAAAACGTTTACAGTGCTGCAAGCTCTTCCCTGAATTGTGGTACCGTTTTCCGGTACCAGTTAAAGGAGGCCGTTTTGTCTATCAGTGCATCTGAAGCGCGCCGGACGTTATACCCGCTTATTGAACGCGTGAATAACGACCGCGATGCTGTCGAGATTGTTTCGCGAAACGGTAACGCAGTGTTGATGGCCGCAGAAGATTACGAGGCCTGGGTGGAGACCGCATACCTCTTTAAGTCGCGAGAAAATGCACGCCGGCTGACACGGTCCTACGATGACGCGCTCAACGGCGCAGTGTCCGAACACGACGTTGACTTGGATGCATAGTGCATCTGGTTTGGACAGACGATGCCTGGAGCGATTACCTCCATTGGCAGAGTAATGACCGGAAAACACTCAAACGTGTGAACCAACTGCTGAGAGATATGTTGCGAGATCCGTTTGAAGGAATGGGCAAGCCCGAGCCACTCAAATACGGTGCTGAAGGTGCGTGGTCAAGGAGGATCACGCAAGAGCACCGCCTGGTGTACATGGTTTCCGGGGGAGACCTGGTGATCCTGCAGGCTCGATACCACTACTAACCCAGCAGCGTGGGCAGCGCTGCTGCAGCGGTGTCCTCGATGACCACATCAGCTAGGTGTGACAAGTCGGTGCGCATCGGGGTGACCTCGATGATTGGGATGTCGCGGGCGTGTGCCATCAGCGGCAGGCCGGCGGCGGGGTAGACCACGCCGGAGGTGCCCACGATGACCAACGCGTCCGCGGTACGCATGCGTCGCTCGGCTTCCTTCCACTCGCCCTCGGGCAGAGCCTCGCCGAACCACACCACGCCCGGGCGTACCGAACCGCCGCAGACTGGACACGCCGGCGGGGCGATCTCTGCGACTGGTTCTTCCGGAAGATTGATGGGGCCGGTGTAGGGCTCGTCGCAAAGCGAACAGCGGAACTCGAATAAGGAACCGTGCAGGTGGACGACATCGTTGCTGCCGCCACGCTCGTGGAGATTGTCAATGTTCTGCGTGGTCACCGTCGTCTTCGACGAGCGCGCAATGGCCACATGCCCCGCGTTCGGCTCCGCTCGCTGGGCGAGACGTGCGCGCCAGAGGTACCACGCGAACATGGTGTCCGGGTCGTCGTGCCACGCGTCGATGGAGGCCATGTCCTGCGGGTCGACGTTTTCCCACAGTCCCGTCTGCGCGTCGCGGTATGTGGCGATCCCACTGTCTGCGCTCATGCCGGCGCCGGTGAAGACTTCGATGTGGGTGGCGTCGTGGAGTAGCTCGCGCGCGTTGTCGATGGTGCTCATAAAGCGCACCGTACCCCGCGTGTGAGAACTCGGCAGGCTACCCCCGGTGCGTGTCCGTTATCACAACGTGAGTGCGCGCCGTAGACTGCGCTGCAACAAAAGCGAGACAGAAAGGCGGCCGGCGATGGCGATCGAGTTCAGCATGATCCAGACCATCGGCTTTGCCGTTGTGCTGCTCGTCATCGGGCGCTGGCTGCGCAACAACGTCGCCTTCTTCGAGCGCTTCGCCATCCCCGCGCCTGTCATCGGCGGGTTCCTATTCGCCCTGTTCAACTTGGTGTTCAAACTCACCGGGTGGGTTGACATCACCTTCGATACCACCCTGCAGGGCTTCTTCATGACCATGTTTTTCACCTCCGTCGGATTTGGCGCGAGCGTGGCCGTGCTGGGCAAAGCCGGAAAGATGGTGACACGGTTTCTGCTCGTCGCCTCCGTACTGGTCGTGCTGCAAAACGTACTCGCCGTGGTGCTCGCCCCGATCGTGGATATTCCATCGGCGCTGGCACTGATGACCGGCTCGGTGTCCATGACTGGCGGCCACGGCGTCTCCGGCGGTATGGCGCCGCTCGTCGAGGCGCAAGGCGTCGACCGCGCCGAAACCGTCGCGTACACCGCCGCCACGTTCGGCTTGCTCATGGGCTCGCTGATGGGCGGGCCAATGGGCGACCGGTTGATCAAAAACAACCGGCTGCAGTCCACCGTGTCTAGCGAAGCTGGTGTCGACGACAGCCTGATCGCCCTCCGCCGCCGCGAACTGCGTGGCGACCAAATCATGCAGGCGTTTATCGTCCTGCTCATCGCCATGTTCGTCGGCACCTACATCACCGATGGCATCAACTGGGCGATCAGCCAGTTCACCGACAAGGCAGCGTTTCCCAACTACCTCGGCGCGATGCTCGTCGGCATCCTGTTCCGCTACGTCTCAGACACCCGCAACGAGCGCCAATACCACGAGTTTGTGCCCACCCAGGAGGTGGAGATCATCGGCAACGTGGCACTGGCGCTCTTCCTCGCTCAGGCGCTGATGACGATCAAACTGTGGGAGCTCGCCGACCTCGCCGTGCCACTGCTCGTGCTGCTGGCCGCACAGACGCTGCTGATGTTCCTCTTCGCGTACTTCATCACCTTCCGCGTGATGGGCCGCGACTACGATGCCGCCATCTTGTCCGCCGGGCACTGCGGCTTCGGCATGGGCGCGACCCCGAACGGGGTGGCCAACATGGAATCGGTAGTGCAGAAGTACTCGCCGTCGAAACTCGCGTTTTTCGTGCTCCCGATCATTGGCGGTATGTTCATCGACTTCGTGAACATCCTGGTCGTCACCGTGTTCTTGAACGTCGTGTGACCCGTCAGAGGAACGGCAGGACAATGCAGGTCACGGCGATGGCGATGATGCTTGCTGCCACTCGCCACAGGTAGCGCTTGCCCGGCGCGTGTGCGGTGTTGACCGCGATCTTTCCCGGGTTCGATGGCAGCACCGCTGCGACCATCGGGTCGTTCGGGGCGCTGTACGTTCCCATGCCGCCGGCGTAGCGCAGTTGGTGGTCGCGGGTTTCCTCCTCGGCGTCCGGTGCGATGCCGTTGTTGCTGTGGCTGATCCGAAGCGACACTGCGACGACGTAGACCAGGAACGTGCCCCACAGGACGATCTCCAGCCAGAAGGGGAGGTTCACATCCGGCACCACCATGGAGATGTTCAGTATGGCGAACAGGGCTGCAAGTGCGAGGACGATTTTGGACATGACGGTGGCGGTGGCGTCGCAAAGCTTCTCGACGCGCCTCGCCGCTGTTTCTGAAGCCGGCAGCGCATCGGCGGCGGGGACGCCTACGGTTTGCCGGGCTAGCGATCTTGGCGGGACGCACAGCGGCAGGGCCAGGGTCATGATGACGCCGATAACCAGCAGGGCCGTTGCATTGATTAGCGTTTTCGGTTTGAACCCGTCCGCCTCACCGGCGATGTTGATGTGTACCGGGACCGGGTCGGGAATCGCATCCCAGCGCAGCAGGATGTATGCGAAGGCGGCGGCATAGAGGAGGGCGGCCGCAGCGTAGCGACGGTGGTCGGGGCGCATGAAGGGGAGGTTAGCAGCCCAAAGGTAAATGACGATATCGACTTTTGGGGGTGCGTGTTCCGCAAAACCCCAGGTCGCGTCTCGCGTGAGCGTGTAAAAGGCGATATCGACTTTTAGGCCTGTGGATAACGCGGGACAGCAAGGCGCGAAGTTATCCACAGATAACGTCCTGCTCTTTCGCAAACGACGTCGCTCTGTCATGTTTGACGCATGGATGTGGGGAGGCAGCGGGAGATCGTGGGGAAAGTGATCCCCCGCGAAGGAAAGACACACAGCAACGTCGTGATGTTGTCGTCGCGGCACGCGATGCACCGCACCGACTTTCGCGCGCTGGAGTTTTACGAGAAGCGGTGGGTGCAAGCGGTAGCGGGCGGCCAAGCGGCGAGGAAGGCGGCTCTTGCTGGCAGGTCGGCGGCGCGGGTGCTCGGGATGTGGGTAGTGACCACGGACCGGCACGAACCGGTCGAGCTACTGCTGCCAAACGGCAAAACCCCGCCGAAAGGTCAGTGGCCAGTAAACACCGTGTACCACCGCGCCAGGAACAGGGAAGCCACCATAAGACACTTCGACACATTGCGCGCCACCGACGAGGTGACTACCGCGTTCGAGATCGCGCTGCGGCACGGGTTCAGGGAGGGGCTGGTTGCGATGGATTGGCTGCTTAAACACCACACGGACCGTCAGACGGTACTGGGCCAGATGGACAAGCTCGGCCGGGTAAAAGGCATCGCGGTGCTGCGCAAGGTGATCACATACGCGGTGGACAATTCGCGCTCGCCGTTCGAGTCGTACGCCCGGGCGATACTGATCGAGCACGTGGCCGACGACTGGATCGTCAACGGCACGTTCGCCGGCTACGAAGTGGACTTACGCCGCGGATGGCTCATCATCGAGATAGACGGCGATTACAAGTACGACGGGGTGGCGTTCAGGACAACCGACGAGACGCTCCGGCGCGAACGCAAACGAGAGAAGCATTTGCTGAAGACGGGCGTGGTTGTGCTCCGATCGTCGCCGAGCGACCTGTTGTTCCGGGAGCAGGAGTTTATCGACGACGCCCGCACCTTCCTCGCGCAGCCGCGAAGCGTTAGACGCGCATCGTGAACAGCGTCCCGTCGACGGCAACGTCGAACCCGGCAGCAGCCGCGATATCGGCGACATCGCCGATAGACGAAGCGTCGTGCGGCGCCAGCGCGCGAGCTAGTTCGCCTTTATATTTCTTGTTGAAGTGGCTGACCACCTTGCCGGTTTCCGCCTGCTCCACACGCACGGTCACCGCACCTGGGACCGGCCCGAGCTGCTGGTAGGCGCCGGAGCGCATGTCGACGACAAACCCGCACTCCGACAACACATCCGTGACTGCGGAGCCCCACCAGGCGCGCATCGTCTTGCCGTCCAGCTTCATGCCCGCGGACAGGCGGTAGCGGGGGATGAGGTCGCCGGCGCGCACCACACCGAACAGCGCGGACCCCACAGCAAGGCGGGACAAGGCGTTAGGGGATAACGAGGGGGCATCGAGCGAGTCGTACAGCACGCCCGTATAACGCTCGATCGCCGGCATCACCGGTGCTGAGCGCAGCGTGAGGTTTTCCTCCGCCTCGGCCTGCTTGGAGGCGGGGGCGTCGACGAGGGTGTGCGTGAGTTCGTCGAGAAGCGAAGCCCGGACGGGATCGAGCGACGGAAACGATAACGACATCGCCGCGTCGAAACCACCGGGCGCTTTGGTTTCGGAGGGTGGGAGCACGATCAGCATGCGCACAAAGCTACCGGGTAAACTGCCCCGCATGATTACTCGCCTGTCCACGCTGTTCCTGCGCACTCTGCGCGAAGATCCCGCCGATGCTGAAGTGCCGAGCCACAAACTGCTGGTCCGCGCCGGGTACGTGCGCCGCGCCGCGCCGGGCGTGTACTCGTGGTTGCCGCTGGGGCTGCGTGCGCTGCGCAAGGTCGAGGGCGTTGTGCGCGAGGAGATGGACGCGATGGGCGGCCAGGAGCTGCTGTTCCCGGCGCTGCTTCCCCGCGAGCCGTACGAGGCGACGAACCGCTGGAACGAATACGGCGACGAGCTGTTCCGCCTCAAAGACCGCAAGGGCGCTGACATGCTGCTCGGACCCACGCACGAGGAGATGTTCACCGCGGCCGTGAAGGACCTGTACTCCTCGTACAAGGATTTCCCGGTCACTCTGTACCAGATTCAGACGAAGTACCGCGACGAGGCGCGTCCGCGCGCGGGCATCCTGCGTGGGCGCGAGTTTGTGATGAAGGACTCCTACTCTTTCGACATGTCGGATGAGGGCCTCGACGAGTCCTACGCCAACCACCGCGCTGCGTACCAGCGCATCTTCGACCGCGTGGGCTTGCGCTACGAGATCTGCAAGGCCACCTCCGGTGCAATGGGTGGTTCCGCATCGGAGGAGTTCCTTGCGTACTCCGACAACGGTGAGGACACGTTCGTGGTTTCCACCGCGGGCGATTACGCCGCCAACGTCGAGGCCGTCACCACGGTCGCGCCCGCCCCGCGTGCCATCGACGGCCTGCCGGAAGCGGTCGAGCACGACACGCCGTCGTCGGAGACCATCGATGCGCTCGTCGAGTGGGCGCAGGGGGCAGGCGTGCTTGTCGACGACCACCCCGCCCAGGCCGAAGACACCCTGAAGTGCATGATGATCAAGGTCGACGACCCGCGCGTGGTGGACGACAACGGCGATCCGGTCGGCCCGCAGCTAGTTGGCGTGCTCATCCCGGGCGATCGCGAACTCGATGAGAAGCGCCTCGAGGCCTCGCTCGAGCCGGCCACCTTCGAGCTGGCCAGCGACGAAGATTTTGCCAAGAGCGATTTCCTGGTCAAGGGCTACGTCGGACCGCGGGCGCTGCAGGCCAACGGTGTGCGCCTGCTCGCTGACCCGCGCGTAGTCGACGGCACCGCCTGGATCACCGGTGCCGACATGCCGGGCAAGCACGTGGTGGGCCTGGTCGCAGGACGCGACTTCACGGTCGACGGGTTCATCGAGGCAGCCGAGATCAAGGAGGGTGACCCGTCGCCGTCCGGCAACGGCACCGTCAAACTTGCCCGCGGTATCGAGATGGGCCACATCTTCCAGTTGGGCCGCAAGTACACCGAGGCTATGGACGTGCAAATTCTGGACGAAAACGGCAAGCGTGCCGTGCCGACGATGGGTTCTTACGGCATCGGCATCTCCCGCATGCTCGCCGTGGTCGCGGAGCAGCGCCACGACGACAAGGGGCTCATCTGGCCTGTCGAGATCGCGCCGTACCAGGTGCACGTGGCGGTGGCCAACAAGGACGCCGCGGCGCTCGAGGCGGGCGACCGCATCGCCGCTGAACTCTCCGACGCGGGCCTCGAAGTGCTATTCGACGACCGCCCGAAGGTCTCCCCGGGCGTGAAGTTCAAAGACGCCGAACTGCTCGGCATGCCGTTTATTGTCATCCTGGGTCGCGCGTTCGCGGACGGCAACGTGGAGCTGCGCATCCGCGGCGGCGAGACACTTGAGGTCCCGGCCAACGAGATCGTGGCCAAGGTCCAGGTACTCGTGACTGAGCGTCTGGGCTAAGCCCGCTGGGCGTGGGCGGCGAGCAGAATCGCCGCCTCCCGCCACTGCTTGGACTCCGCGTGCGCCGAGGCGTAGCGCCACTGCTTGACCAGGTCGCCCTGCATCGTTTTCACGAGCTCGGCGGCCTGGTCTGATGTTTCCGGCTCGGTGTAGCCGTCGGCAAATGCGTACCCGGCGGCGGGGACCAACGCTTGGTCGTCTGCGCCGTCGAGCAGGCTGGTCAGTACCGCGGTGCGTTCGTGCGACGCCTCACGCAGGGCCCCGATGCGTGCGCGCAGGTCGCCGTCCGCGTGCGCCAGCGCGATGCCGAGCCCGTAATACAGTGCGTTTTCGCGGGCGAGGAGGTCGGCGGCGGATTGGGTCGCCGCATCGTCGTCAAGCGGGCCCTCGATCTCAATCTCGACAGGAGTGAGCGCAAGCGCATCGATGGCTTGGGCTACTACGAGGTCAACCGAATCGTCAGGCACCTTGTCGGCGGCGGTAACGGTGTGCTCCAAAAGGGCTGTGCCGTCCGCGGCGGCCGGAAGGTCGGTATCTCCATACGCGACGTTGCAGGACTGTGGCGTTTCACCTGATTCATCGGTGCCACACAGACGCAGGGCTTCGTCTTTAAGCTGTTCGCTCTGGAACTTGCGCAGTTCCGCCCACTCGGGGTGCTCCCCGAACACCCAATCCGCAGAAGCCTGCTTGGCCAGCGACATGATTTCGCCGTTGGCGCGCGGTCCGACAACATCCATGACCGTGCAGCTAGTCAACAGCAGCGCGGCCGGCAGCACCATCAGTTTCTTCACCCGCTGCACGTTACACGCTAGGTTTGACGCATGGCATTTCCCACGAACGACGAACTTGAGCAGTTGATCAGCCCGGTAGTCGCGGCGTACGCGATGGATATTGAAAACATCCGCACCGTCAAGGCGGGCAAAAAGTCGCAGGTGGTCATCGCGCTCGATTCGGATACGCACCCGACGCTCGACGAGCTCGAGGAAGTGTCCAACGAGCTCTCCGCGCTTTTCGACGACACCGAGTCCCGCGGCGAAGTGAACTTCGGCGCCGGCTACACCCTGGAGCTGACCACTCCGGGTGTGGACATGCCGTTGACGGCCCCGCGCCACTTCCGCCGAAACCGCGGGCGTTTGGTCAAGGCGGGGGAGCAGACGTGGCGCATCGGCCCGCTCGACGAGGCGGAGGAGAACGTGGCGCTGGTGCGCAGCACGAAGAAGGGGGAAGAAATCCGTGTCGCACCGGTTTCGGAAATTGCTGGTGCGGTGGTAGAAATTGAGTTCAACGCGCCCCCGGCAGCAGAGGTTGAGCTGGCGGATCAGGCGTTTGCAGAGCTCGACGCCGCGAAAGCGGAACAGGAAGGAAACAAGTGAATATTGACTTGAACGCGCTGAAGAACATCGAGGCGCAGCAGGGTATCCCGATGGACGACCTGCTCAGCACCATCGCGAATGCGCTGCTGTATTCGTACCGCGAGTTCAAGGAGGTCCCCGCGACTGAGGGGGCCAAGGCGCGTGTGGACATCGACACCGACACCGGCGATGTCGCTGTGATCGTCAGCGAGCTAAACGACGACGGCGAGGTCGTCTCCGAGTACGACGACACCCCGGTGAATTTCTCCCGTATCGGTGCCGTCGCCGTGCGCGACGCCATCAAGGGCCGCCTGCGCCAGGCGGAGGCCGGTCGCGTCTACGGCGAATACGCCGGCCTGGAAGGCCAGATTGTCTCCGGCATCGTGCAGCGCGACGCGCACGCGGAATCCCGCGGCATCAGCATCGTGCAACTCGGCACCGAGGCCGATCCGCAGGACGGCATCTTGCTGCCGGCCGAGAAGATTCCGGGCGAGGTGCTGCGTCACGGTGACCGCATCAAGGCCTACGTCGTCGGCGTGAACAAGGGTGACAAGCGCGTGCAGGTCAACCTGTCGCGCACGCACCCGGAGCTGGTGCGCGGCCTGTTCGCGCTCGAAGTGCCGGAGGTTGCCGACGGCTCCGTGGAGATCGTCAGCATCGCCCGCGAGGCCGGCCACCGCTCCAAGGTGGCTGTGCGCGCGACGGTCAAGGGCGTCAACGCCAAGGGCGCGTGCATCGGTCCGCGCGGCGCGCGCGTGTCCAATATCATGCAGCAGCTCGGCGGCGAGAAGATCGACATCATCGACTGGGATGTCGACCCGGCGAAGTACGTCGGCAACTCGCTGGCCCCCTCGAAGGTGGTGGACGTGACGGTGCTCGATCTCGAGGCCCAGGCGGCGCGCGTCACCGTGCCCGACTACCAGCTCTCGTTGGCCATCGGCAAGGAGGGCCAAAACGCCCGCCTGGCTGCGCGTCTGACGGGGTGGAAGATCGATATCCGCTCCGACGCGGACGCCGTGGACGACGAATAATTTCCGCCTTCTCAGGCAAATGACCACAAACCCGCAGGAAGTACAGTTTCTGCGGGTTTTGGCGTACAGTGTTCTCTGGCTTTGCGTCCGCACGTCAGGTGCGGCGGCCCGCCGCGCGCGGATCGTGCGTCGGTGTGAAGACGGGTTTATAGAGGTATGCGGAAAGGATGCGGATGAGCGGATCGCGCAAGCACCCCATTCGCACACGCACCTGTATTGCCACCCGCCAGATGCACCCCGACGTCGAACTGTTGCGCGTGGTCGCCGACCCGGACGTGCCGGGAAGGATCCTCGCCGATCCGGGCAGAACACTACCTGGGCGGGGAGCATGGATCACCCCGTCGTTGGACGCAGTCGAGCTGGCGGAACAACGTCGCGCCTTCGGGCGGGCGCTCCGTCTGTCTACGCAAGTGGACCTAGGTCATGTACGTACGTACCTCGCTTCGTCGCAACGTAAGGGCGGCGGGGCAAACGACCCAGACGATAAAGGAAAGACCGAACACTGATGAGTACGCAACCATGAAGCAGCATCAGCGATGAAAGTCACTGACCACGTCTAGGGGCCGGTAGCCGGAAGGGCACCTGGCTCCTAGCAACAACGACAAGGAGACATGTGTCCGGAAAGCTACGCGTACACGAGTTGGCTAAACAGCTCGGCGTAACAAGTAAGGAATTGCTCGCCACGCTGAAGGAGCAGGGCGAGTTTGTGAAGACGGCGTCCTCGACGATCGAGCCGCCCGTCGTAAAGAAAATGAAGGCGCACTACGCCGAAAAGAACGGCGGCACGTCTGAGAAGGACGAAAAGAAGGACGCGCCGGAGCCGAAGAAGCCGCCGCTGAAGAAGCCGGGCCAGAACCGTGCGAAGCCGGCGGCGCCGAAGCCCGCCGGTGCCAAGCCGGCCCAGGCGAAGCCGGTGCCGTCCGCGCCGAAGGACCCGGCCGCGAAGCCGGCAGGCGGCGAGCCGACCCCGAAGCCGGGCGCCGCGAAGCCTGCTGCTCCGAAGCCGGGCGCCGCGAAGCCGGGCGCTCCCAAGCCGGGCGCCGCGAAGCCTGGCGCTCCCAAACCGGGTGCACCGAAGCCTGGTGCACCGAAGCCGGGCGCACCGAAGCCGGGTGCGGCGAAGGGTGATGGTCCGAAGCCGGGCGCGATGCCGCGTCCGATGCCCAAGCCGGGCGGCCGCCCGCGCGTGGCCAATAACCCGTTCTCGTCCAACTCCGGTGGCGGCCAGCGTCCGCCTCGTCCGGGTGGTGGTCGTCCGGGTGGTGGCCGCGGTGGTCAGGGCCAGGGCGGCCCGCGTCCAGGCGGCGCACGCCAAGGCGGCGGTTCGCGTCCGTCCCCGGCGGATATGCCGGCAGGTCCGTCGCCGACACAGATGCCGTCCAAGGCGGCCGCACCGGGTGGTCGCGGCCGTGGCGGCGGTGGACGTGGTCGCGGTGGCGGCCCGGGTGGTCCGCGTTTCGGCGGTCCGGGCGGCGGCTTCCGCGGTCGCGGCGGACGCCGCGGCGGTACCGCAGGTGCATTCGGCCGTCCGGGTGGTGCACCCGGCAAGCGCCGCAAGTCCAAGGGCCAGAAGAGGGCTGAGTACGAGGAGATGCACAAGCCGAACGTCATTGGTGGCGTTCGTCTGCCTGACGGCGGCGGCAAGACCGTCCGCCTGCGTCAGGGTGCGACCTTGTCCGACCTTGCAGAGAAGATCAACACCGATGCATCCTCGCTGGTGCAGGCGCTGTTCAACCTTGGCGAGATGGTGACCGCTACGCAGTCTGTCTCCGAGGAGACGCTGCAGTTGCTCGGCGCGGAGATCAACTACGAAGTTGAGATCGTCTCGCCCGAGGACGAAGATCGCGAGCTGCTCGAGTCCTTCGACCTGCAGTTCGGCGAGGACGAGGGCGGCGAAGAGGCGCTCGAGCAGCGCCCGCCAGTGGTGTCCGTCATGGGCCACGTCGACCACGGCAAGACCCGTCTGTTGGACTCGATCCGCAAGGCGAACGTGGGCCGCGGCGAGGCCGGCGGCATTACCCAGGGCATCGGCGCCTACCAGACCGAGGTCACCCTCGAGGACGAGCCACGCAAGATCACGTTCCTGGATACCCCGGGCCACGAGGCGTTCACCGCCATGCGTGCCCGTGGTGCGAAGTCGACCGACCTGGCCATCCTCGTGGTGGCCGCGGACGACGGCGTGATGCCGCAGACCGTCGAGGCGATCAACCACGCGAAGGCGGCCGATCTGCCGATCGTGGTTGCCGTGAACAAGGTGGATAAGCCGGAGGCTCAGCCGGACAAGATCCGTGGCCAGCTCACCGAGTACGGCCTCGTGCCGGAGGAGTACGGCGGCGACACCATGTTCGTCGACATCTCCGCGAAGCAGGGCCAGGGTATCGACGACCTCCTCGAGGCCGTCCTGCTCACCGCCGATGCGGCGCTCGAGCTCACGGCGAACCCGGACATGGACGCACAGGGCGTGGCAATCGAGTCCCACCTGGACCGCGGCCGTGGCCCGGTGTCCACCGTGATCGTGCAGCGCGGCACGCTGCGTGTCGGCGACTCCATCGTCGTCGGCGGCAACTTCGGCCGCGTGCGCCGCATGGTCGACGAGTGGGGCAATGACGTGGAAGAGGCGGGCCCGTCCCGTCCGGTCCAGGTCCAGGGCCTCAACGGTGTCCCGGGCCCGGGCGACAACCTGCTCGTGGTCGAGGACGACCGCGTGGCGCGCCAGATTGCGGCGCAGCGTGACGCGCGTATGCGCGCGGCGATGCAGGCCCGCAGCAAGAAGCGCGTCTCCCTGGAGAACCTGGATCAGGCACTCAAGGAGCGCAGCCAGCTCAACCTCATCCTCAAGGGCGACAACGCCGGTTCGGTGGAGGCCTTGGAGGATGCGCTGCTCAAGATCGAGATCGACGACGAGGTGCAGGTCAACATCATCGACCGCGGTGTCGGTGCTGTGACCCAGACCAACGTCACCCTGGCGGCGGCGTCTGACGCGATCATCATCGGCTTCAACGTGCGTGCAGACGGCAAGGCCACCGAGGAGGCCAACGCCGAGGGCGTCGAGATCCGCTACTACTCGGTCATCTACCAGGCGATTGAGGACGTGGAGAACGCGCTCAAGGGCATGCTCAAGCCGATCTACGAGGAGCGCGACCTGGGCGAGGCGGAGATCCGCCAGATCTTCAAGGCCTCCGCTGTCGGCCTCATCGCCGGCTGCATGGTCACCGAGGGCAAGGTCAAGCGCGGCGCGAAGCTGCGCCTGGTCCGCGACGGCAACGTCATCACGCCGGACGCGACGATCGAGTCGCTGCGCCGCGAGAAGGACGACGTCAACGAGGTGGCCAAGGGCTACGAGTGCGGCATGGTGCTGTCCTACCCGGATATCCAGGTGGGCGACATCATCCAGACCTACGAGATGGTCGAGGTGCCGCGCGACTAGTCGTCGCAAAGCAACTGCTTGACGACGAAACCCCCGCTCCGCGCGAACACGCGCAGGGCGGGGGTTACACTATCCGGAAGTTTCTCAAGAAGGAGTGACATGGCTGACAACCCACGTGCCCAGCGTCTGGCGAAGCAGATCCAGACGATCGTCGCTTCCGCGATCGAGCGGGAGATTAAAGACCGCAGGCTGGAACTGGTCACTGTGACCGACGCGCGCGTCACCGGCGACCTCCACGACGCGACGATTTACTACACCGTCCGCGGTGTCGAAATTGACGACGAGCCCGATTACGAGCAGGCCGCCGAAGCGCTCAACCGGGCGCGCGGGCAGATCCGCAAGATCGTCGGCGACCAGCTTTCGGTGCGGTTCACGCCGACCATTTCGTTTGAGCGCGACACGGTGCCGGAGTCCTCTGCACACATGGAGGAGCTGCTCAACCGCGCCCGCGCCCGCGACGAGGAGCTGGCGCGGCTGCGCGCCAACGCCACTCCGGCCGGCGATGCGGACCCGTACAAGCGCTCCGGTGAAGGGGAGTAGTGGAAGTCTCACTGTTTCCGGAGTACACCCAGCAGTTCGCTGCGGTGGCAGACCGGATCCGCTCTGTTGCGCGGGTCCATGTGATCGCCCACGTCAAACCCGACGCCGACGCCATCGGCTCGGCGTGCGCGTTGTCGAAAGGGCTCGACCAACTCGGTGTGGACAACAACGTCTACATCGGCCAGTCGGTGCCGCATTCTGACAACATGCGCACCATCCCGGGTGTGGACGACATCATCTACGGCGGCGAGCTGCCCGACGGTGGTGTGGTGGTGACGGTGGACTGCGCGTCCGCTGACCGCACTGGGTCGTACCTGCCGGCTATCTCGGCGGACCCGGAGCGGGTGATCGTGATCGACCACCACAACACCAACCCCGGTTTCGGCGGGCGAAACCTCATCGTCGAGTCTGAATCCACCACCGTGATGGTGCGCGAACTGCTTGCGCATCTGGGCGTGACGCTTGACGACGACATCGCGTACTGCCTGTACGCGGGGCTGGTCACCGATACCGGCAACTTCCGGTGGGGCACACCGCGCATGCATGTGCTCGCCGCCGAGTTGATGGAGTTCGGGTTAAACACCCGCCAGATCGCGTTGGATCTTATGGACACGATGAGCGCGAGCGACCTGCAGCAGATGGGCTCAGTCCTGGCAGAGACGCAGATCATGCCGGCGAAGGGCCTCAACGTTGCGGTGTTGACCGTTCCGGTGGGGCTGCTCACCCGCATGAGCCAGACCGCGGTGGAAGCGATCATCGACTACGCCCGCGCGCTTGAAGGCACCGACGTCGGCGTCGTGCTCAAAGAGCAGGAGAAGGGGAACTGGGCGGTGTCGCTGCGTTCGACCATCGTCGATGTCTCCGCGGTGGCGGCGTCGCTCGGCGGCGGCGGGCACACCGCGGCTGCGGGCTATACGGGACTGGGCACCCGCGAGGATGTCGTCCGCGACCTGCTCGCTGCCCTGCCGGATGTGTCGCAGCGATGACGGGGGCCGTATCTTCGCGGACCCCGTCCGCGCGCGACATTTTGCTGCTCGCGCTGCCGGCGCTCGGCGTGCTTGCTGCCAACCCGCTGTATCTGTTGTTGGATACGGCGGTCGTCGGCAGGCTCGGCACCGCTGAGCTGGCGGCGTTGGCGGCCGGTGCTGCCATCCAGTCGACGGTGACCACGCAGCTGACATTCTTGTCCTACGGCACGACCGCGCGAAGTGCGCGCTTTTTCGGAGCCGGCAAGCGCCAGAAAGCGGTCGAGGAGGGGGTGCAAGCCACCTGGGTCGCACTCGGCGTCGGTGCGGTGCTGGCCACCATCGTGTGGGTATTCGCCCAGCCGCTAGCCCAGGCGCTCGCAGGCGATTACGACACCAGCGTGCTCGCTGCGTCGTGGATGCGGGTGTGCGCGTTCGCCATCCCGATGACGCTTGTGATCATGGCCGGCAACGGCTGGATGCGCGGGGTGCAAAACACCCGGCTGCCCTTTTTGCTCACGCTGTGCGGGCTGATCCCCGGAGCGGTGTCGCTGCCGCTGTTGGTAAATCGCTTCGGGCTGGTCGGATCCGCGGTGGCCAACGTCATCGGCATGGGGATTACCTCAGTGCTCTTCGTTGTCGCGCTGATTCGCGAACACCGTCGCTCCGGCCACGGGTGGACGCCGCGCTGGGAGATCATCAAAAAGCAGCTGGTGCTCGGCCGCGACCTCATTTTGCGCTCCCTGTCGTTCCAAGTCTCGTTGCTCACCGCCGCCGCGGTGGCAGGCCGCTTCGGTGTAGTTGCGCTGGCGGCGCACCAGTTGATGCTGCAGCTGTGGAACTTCCTCACCCTTGTGCTCGACTCGTTGGCCATCGCGGCGCAGACGCTGACCGGTTCCGCGCTCGGCCGCGGCGGCGCTGACGACGCCCGCGTGGTGGGCCAGGTGGCGTTGAAATACTCCATGGTGTTCGCTGTGGCGCTGGCGGTGGTGTTCGCGGTGTTCCGCGAGCCGATTTTGTCGCTGTTTACGGCGGATGAGGCGGTCGTCGATACGCTTGTCGCCCCGTGGTTCTTGTTCATCGCGATGATCGTGGCGGGAGGCGCAGTGTTTGCGCTCGACGGTGTGCTGCTCGGTGCGTCCGACGCGGCCTACCTGCGTAACCTGACGCTGTTTTCGCTCATCGGGGTTGCACTGCCGATCATTCTCGCTGCCGGCGCGTTCGGCTGGGGGCTTACCGGCATCTGGGTCGGACAGCTCGGCCAGGTGCTGGTGCGGCTCGTCGGCGTGGTGTTGCGGTTCCGCTCGATGCGGTGGGCCGTGACCGACGTCGATGGTAAACAGGGTGCATGACCACCACCCTCTGGGCTGTGAGCGACCTGCATGCCGCGGTGAAGCTCAACGGCCCGAAAATCGCCGAGATCCAGCCGGCTGACCCATCGGACTGGCTCATTGTCGCCGGCGATGTTGCTGAGCGTTTTGAGTTGATCGTCGAGGTGATGAAAAACCTCGCCGAGCGCTTCGACACGGTGATCTGGGTGCCGGGCAACCACGAGCTGTTCTGCCGCTCCGCCGACCGTTACCGGGGGCGCGAGAAGTACGCCATGCTCGTGCAGGCGATGCGGTCCATCGGCGTGATCACCCCGGAGGACCGCTATCCGGTCTTCGGCGGGGTGACTGTCGCGCCGCTGTTTACCCTCTACGACTATTCGTTCCGCAGCCGCGAGTTCACTGTCGACGAAGCGCTGCAGGCGGCCCACGAGAAAAGCGTGGTGATGACCGACGAGTTCGCCATCGCCCCGTTCGTGGATATCCGCGGCTGGTGCTGGGACCGGCTGGCGTACACCACGAAACGCCTGTCGCGCATCAGCGGGCCGACGATCCTGGTCAACCACTGGCCGCTCGTGCAGGAACCGGTGCAGCAGATGAAGTGGGCGGAAATCGCCCTGTGGTGCGGCACCCGGCACACGCGCACGTGGCCCAAGCGTTACGACGCCCAGGCGGTCGTGTACGGTCACCTGCACATGCCGGGGGTGACCACCGTCGACGGTGTCGACCACATCGAGGTTTCCCTGGGCTATCCGCGCGAGTGGCAGCACTATCCACCTGGGCGGCCGTTCCCGTACCCGGTCATGGAGGTTGAGCTGTGATGCAGGACATTTCGCTGTTCCCTCCGGAGGCGCGGTGCGTGTTTTTCCTTACCGACGACGCAGGGGATCTGACGCGTTACGACGATCTGCACCCCGCCGAGAGGCAAGAGGTTAAAGCAGCCGTGGACGTTCGCAAGGGCGAGTTCGGCGACGCGCGCTGGTGCGCCCACGAGGCGCTGCGCGAACTCGGCGTGGAATCCGCTGGAGCGATTTTGCGTGGCGAGCGCGGCATGCCGCTGTGGCCGGAGGGCTACACCGGCTCGCTCACCCACACCGACGGTCTGCGCGCAGCGGTGGCCGCCTCCACCCGCCACGTCCACTCGATGGGGCTGGACGCCGAGCCGGCCGAGGCGTTGCCGGACGGGGTGTTGCGCTCCATCGCGAGCGACACTGAGATCGCAATGGTGGAGCGCATGCGCGCAAACGGGCAGTCGTGGGCGGACCGGCTGTTGTTTTGTGCAAAGGAAGCAACCTACAAGTGCTGGTTCCCGATGACGCGGCGCTGGCTGGACTTCGACGAGGCGGAAATCGAGCTGCGCGCCGACGGCACGTTCATTTCCCAACTGCTCGCACGCCCAGCCCCGGTGCCGTTGTTTGAAGGCCGCTGGGTGGTGCGCGGTGGCTACGTCATCGCCTCGACCTACGTGCGCTAACGCACCTACAGCGTCGACGGTCGCGCCACGAACACCGTGGCCAACCGTTTGCCCTGCTCCTTGACCAGCGCAACGGCCCGCCCGTCGGGGCCGACCGCAGCGTGCACGCCCTTCAGCCCGCGCGGCTCGAGCCATTTGCCCATGGAAAGCGCTGCGTACTCCTCGGCGGTGACGTCGAGTACCGGCCAGGCGCGGGTGAGTGCGTCGTCCATGGACAGTGACAGCTGCGCGTTTTTTTCTAGCTCCTCGAGGGTGCGGGCGTCGTCGAGGGTGAAGGAGCCGACACGGTGTCGTCGTAAAGCAATCAAGTGCCCGCCGACGCCGAGCGCGGCGCCGAGATCGCGCCCGAGCGAGCGGATATACGTGCCGGTGGAGCAGTGCACGCGCGCGTCGACGTCGATCACACCGTCGTGGCGGCGGATCTCGCCAAGCTCGAAGGCGTGGATCGTCACCGGGCGGGCCGGGATGTCCACGTCCTCGCCGGCGCGCACCAGTTCGTGGGCGCGGCGTCCGTCGATCTTGATCGCGGAAACCTTCGACGGCACCTGCATGATCTCGCCGGTGAGGTTCGAGACCGCGGCGCGGATCGCCTCCTCAGTCACCTCCGCCACGTCGTGCGTATCGACGACATCGCCCTCCGCATCGTCCGTCGTCGTCGATTGGCCCAGCCGAATGGTCGTCTCGTACACCTTGTCGTCGGCCACCAGGTGGGCGAGCAGTTTCGTGCCGCGTTCGATGCCTGCGACGAGCACCCCGGTCGCCATCGGGTCGAGCGTGCCCGCGTGCCCCACCTTGCGGGTACCGAAGAAGCGGCGCAGGCGGGCGACCACGTCGTGGCTTGTCAGGCCAGCTGGCTTATCGACGATAACAATGCCGGACGTTGCGAGGGGATCGTTCATGCCACGAGCGTATCCCGTACTGTGTCGGGCGTGGATATTTTGGCAGGGCTTAACGCGGTTCCGGAAACGCTCGGCAACAACGGCACCGTCGTCACCATCGGTGTGTTCGACGGCGTGCACCGCGGCCACCAAATGCTCATCTCGCAGGCCGTGGACAGGGCCCGCGAACTCGGCGTGCCCAGCGTCGTGATGACATTCGACCCGCACCCCGTGACGGTGTTTACCCCCGACCGCAGCCCGGCGGCGCTGATGTCGCTGGAGGAGCGCGCCCACCACATCGCAGAACTCGGCGTGGACTACCTGCTTGTGATCGATTTCCGCCACGAACTCGGCGGGCTCACGCCGCAGAAATACGTCGATGACGTGCTCGTCGGCAAGCTCGGAGCCCGGCACATTTTGGTGGGGGAGAACTTCACCTTTGGCAAAGACGCGGCCGGCACCGCCACCACCATGGCGCAATTGGGTGAGCAGGCGGGCGTCGACGTGACCATTGTGCGGTTGCTTTCCGACGGCGGCGTGCGGGTGTGCTCGACCGCTATCCGCGACCAACTGTCCGGCGGCAACGTGCACACCGCCACCGACTACATGGGCCGGCCGTTTTCCGTCATTGCCCCGATCGAGCGCGGGGCGGGCCGCGGCGGCAAGGAACTGGGCTACCCGACGGCGAACCAGTACGCCTCCGACGCCGCGGCCGTACCCGCCGACGGCGTCTACGCCGGGTGGCTGACCATTATCGACGACGCCCCCATCGACGGCGACATGGAACCCGGGGTGCGCTACCCGGCGGCGATCTCCGTGGGCACTAACCCCACATTCGGGGACCTGCGACGCAGCGTGGAGTCGTTTGTGCTCGACCGGGACGCCGACCTGTACGGGCGCATGGCGCGCGTGGAATTCGTGGGCAAGGTGCGCGACATGCTGAAGTTCGACTCGGTCGACGAGCTTTTAGAGCACATGGCCCGTGATGTTTCCACCACCCGCGATATCCTCGGGGCATGACCACCAAGCTGATTCTGGATCTGGACACCGGCATCGACGATGCCCTCGCCCTCGCGTACGCCCTGGCCTCGCCGGAAGTCGACCTTATCGGGGTGACCTGTACCTACGGCAACGTGGTTGTCGCTGATTCGGTGCGCAACACGCTCGCCATCTTGGAGCTGTTCGGCCGAACGGACATCCCGGTGTTCGCCGGACCAGACCACGCGCGGGCGAAGGATTCCTTCGAAGTCCAGGAGATCTCGGAGTTTATCCACGGCAAAAACGGCGTCGGTGAAGTGGAGATCCCCGACCCGAAGCGGCAGGTGGAAACGACATCCGCGGTCGACTTTCTCGTCGAGTCTGTCGATGCTTACGGCGATGATCTCATCATCGTGCCGACCGGCCCGTCGACTACGATCGCGGAAGCGGTTGAAGCTTCCAACGTGTTCCGCGAAAACGCCAACATCGTGATGATGGGCGGCGCGCTGACCGTCCCCGGCAACGTCACCGCGTGGTCCGAGGCAAACATCAACCAGGATCCGGAAGCTACCGATCTGCTGTTCCGGAAGGTTCGCAACGTCACCATGATCGGCCTCGACGTCACGCTGAAAACGCTTCTGACCACGAAGGAAACCGCGCAATGGTCTGCGCTTGGCACCACCGGCGGCAACTTCCTGGCGGACATCACGAACTACTACATCGACGCGTACAAGACCACATCGCCGCACTTGGGCGGCTGCGGCTTGCACGACCCGCTCGCCGTCGCGGTGGCTATTCAGCCTGGTTTGGTTGACACGCTCGGCATCAACATGAAGGTGGACACCGAAGGCGAGACGCGCGGGCGCACGATTGGCGACGAGACGCGGCTCAACGACCAGGACAAGACAGCCGCCGTCGCAGTCCGCGTCGACACCGCTGGCTTTCTGGACGAGTTCATGCGTCGACTGACCGGTTTGGCCCAGTCCACGCCGGTGGTGTAGTCTTTCCCGAGGTCTTGCGCCATTCGACTGTGGTTTGCGGCAGTCACGGTGCAGCGAAAGACTTTTGACGTAGAACGCGAACTGAAACAACCAAGGAGTTCCTCATGGCACTGTCCACTGAGAAGAAGGCCGAGATCCTCAAGGCTTACGGCCTGCACGAGACCGACACCGGTTCCCCGGAGGCGCAGGTTGCGCTGCTCACCGAGCGCATCAACAACCTGACCGAGCACCTCAAGACCCACCAGCACGACCACCACTCCCGTCGTGGCCTGCTGCTGCTCGTCGGTCGTCGTCGCGGCCTGCTGAAGTACCTGCGCGAGAACAATGTTGATCGTTACCGCGATCTCATTGCCCGTCTGGGTCTTCGTCGCTAAGCAAAGCGCAAAAACAACGCCTCACCTGCGTGGTGGGGCGTTTTTTGCTATCATCGTTGCCCGTTGCAAGAACACCAATATAGGGCGGCACCGATGATCGCCACCACGCCTTCGAAGGAGAGGGATCCTTTTGCGCAACTTTCAGCCAAAAAACTCGTTTGATGTCCACGTTGAGGAGGACTTCGGTGTGACCGAGGTCGTCGCCACGCTGGACAACGGCGAGTTCGGCACCCGCAACATCCGTTTCGAGACCGGGCAGCTCGCGCGCCAGGCCGACGGCTCTGTGACCACCTACCTTGACGACGACACCATGATGCTGGCCACCACCACCGCATCGAATCAGCCGCGCGAGGGCTTCGACTTCTTCCCGCTGACCGTGGATGTGGAAGAACGTATGTACGCCGCCGGCAAGATCCCGGGCTCGTTCTTCCGCCGCGAGGGCCGCCCGTCCACGCAGGCGATTTTGGCCTGCCGCTTGATCGACCGCCCGCTGCGCCCGACGTTTGTCAAGGGGCTGCGCAACGAGGTCCAGGTGGTCATCACCGTGCTGTCGCAGCACCCGGAGGAGTACTACGACGTCGTCGCCATCAACGGCGCGTCTGCTGCAACGCAGCTGTCCGGCCTCCCTGTTTCCGGCCCGGTTGGCGGCGTGCGCATGGCGTTGCTTGCCGACGACAAGCACCCCGAGGGCCAGTGGGTCGCCTTCCCGAACCACGAGCAGCACCAGCGCTGCCTGTTCGAGATGGTCGTTGCCGGACGCATGGTCGAGCGCAAGCGCGGCCGCAAGACCGAGGAAGACGTCGCCATCATGATGGTGGAGGCCGGCGCGGGCGTGAACGTTGTCGAGCAGATTAAAAACGGCTACCCGGCACCGACCGAGGAGACCGTTGCGGAGGGCATCGAGTCGGCGAAGCCGTACATCGAGACCCTGTGCCGCGCGCAGCGTGCGCTGACCGAGGAAGTCTCCACCGAGGACAAGGAATTCCCGCTCTTCCCGCCGTACTCCGAGAAGGTATTCAAGGCCGTGGAGAAGAAGGCGGCGAAGAAGCTCTCGAAGCTGATGACCATCGCGTCGAAGGCGGAGCGCGAGGACGCCACCAACTCCTACATGGAGGAGATCGAGGAGGACCTGTTCGACTCCTTCGACATCGACGACGACGAGCACGAGGAGCGCGCCGCCGCGTCCAAGGAGATCCGTGCGGCCTACAACGCGGTGCAGAAGCAGATCGTGCGCGAGAAGATCCTCTCCGAGGGTTTCCGTATCGACGGCCGCGGCGTAACTGACATCCGCGACTTGGGCGTGGAGGTCGAACTCATCCCGCGCGCCCACGGCTCCGCCTTGTTCGAGCGCGGCGAGACCCAGATCTTGGGCGTGACCACCCTCGACATGCTGAAGATGGAACAGCACCTCGACTCCCTGCACCCGGAGGACTCGAAGCGCTACATCCACCACTACAACTTCCCGCCGTACTCCACCGGTGAGACGGGCCGCGTCGGCTCGCCGAAGCGCCGCGAGATCGGTCACGGCGCTCTCGCAGAACGTGCGCTCGTGCCGGTGATCCCGTCGCGCGAGGAATTCCCGTACACCATCCGTCAGGTCTCCGAGGCGCTCGGCTCGAACGGGTCCACCTCGATGGGCTCGGTGTGCGCCTCCACGCTGTCGCTGTACAACGCCGGCGTGCCACTGGCTGCCCCGGTGGCCGGCATTGCGATGGGGCTTGTCTCCGGCGAGGTCGACGGCGAGACCGAGTACGTCGCGCTGACCGACATCTTGGGCGCCGAGGACGCGTTCGGCGACATGGACTTCAAGGTCGCCGGTACCCGCGAGTTCATCACCGCGCTGCAGCTCGACACCAAGCTCGACGGCATTCCGTCGAAGGTGCTTGCCGACGCCCTGAACCAGGCCCGCGACGCCCGCGAAGCCATTCTGGATACCATGGCTGAGGTCATCGAGGGCCCGGACGAGATGAACACGCTTGCTCCGAAGATCACCACCGTGAAGATTCCGGTGCCGAAGATCGGTGAGCTGATCGGCCCGAAGGGCAAGACGATCAACCAGATCACCGAGGACACCGGCGCGGAGATCTCCATCGAGGACGACGGCACCGTGTTCGTCTCCGCAGCCTCCGGCGAAGCCGCGGACGCAGCGATTGAGAAGATCAACGCGATTGCGAACCCGCAGATGCCGAAGGTGGGGGAGCGCTACCTGGGCACCGTGGTCAAGACCGTCGCCTTCGGCGCGTTCGTGTCCATCATGCCGGGCACCGACGGCCTGATCCACATCTCGAACCTGGGTGGCAACACTCGTGTGGAAAATGTTGAGGACGTCATCAACGTCGGCGACAAGGTTGAGGTGGAAATCCGCGACATCGATAACCGCGGCAAGATCTCGCTCGTCCCTGTGGAGGACAACGAGTAACACACTCAACAGCAAAGCGGGCGCTACTCCGGTAGCGCCCGCTTTTGTCATGTTCCGGCTACACCGGGCAGCCGGACGGCTTATACGGCTCGATCTTCTTCGGTTCCTTGTACTTGCCGCGGATCACGCCATTTTTAATCATCAGCGACCTACCGGGCTCCATGTAGCGCTTGTCTTCCGGCAGGATCGTGAACACCTTTCGGATCACATTCGCGATGCGGTTGAAGCGGCGCTGGTCCTTCTTAGTCCACTGGAGGTCCAAGATCTCGCGCTCCTTGTCGTTGAGCGTGCCGATGGTCAGCCAGATCAGCGAGTTCATCGCCGGCTTCCAGATCACCTTCCACACCGCCTCGGGCACACCGTCCGGGGCTTTGACCGGCTCGACGCGGGCGGTGCGCAGCGCGAAGTCGACGGTCTCGTTGCGCTCTAAGACGGTGTCTTCCATCTCGTCGATGTAGGCGATGAGATCGTCGTAGTTGTCAATCACCGGGCGCTCCGACAGCCCGTACATGTCCCACCAGGTCACGCCCTCGCGCACGATCTGGTCTTTTTCTTCGTGGGTGAACGGGGTGCCGAAGAGTTCCTGGGCGAGGATGACGCGGTAGACAAACGTCGCGTGCGCCCACCAGTACGTCTCCGGGTTCAGCGAGTGGTAGCGCTCGCCGTCGCGCAGCTTGCCCTTGATGTCCACGTGGTAGTCGCGGATCTGCTTGCCCAGATCCCCGTTCTTGTCGTAGATGGACATGATGATCTGCGGGGTGGAGCGCTCAAGCCTGGCGAACGGCTCCTCGAAAAACTTCGAGTGATCGAGCAGGGACTGTCCGATCGCCGGGTGCATGTTTTGCAGCACGCCGGTGTAGCCGCGCAGCAGCTGCAGGCGCTTGTCGGAACCCCGCTGCCACATCAGCGAATCAGGGCCGAGCGGTGCTCGCTTGAGGTTGCGAGCGCCGGTTTTCACGCTGCCGTCGAGCAGGTCGTCGTAGTTTTCAGGGTTGTGCTGGCTCATGTGTGAACCGTAACACTATCTACGGTTCGTCTTGTTCCAAATCACGTTTTTCGTCGTCGCGGTGGCCGAGCAGTTCTTCGCGACGATTCCACGTGAACAGCCCCGCCAGCGGAGAGACGCCGAAGACCAAGCCCCAGCGGTGTTTGGCGTCGTCGTCAAGATCGCTCTTGTGAATCTCGTGCAACTTCCGCGCCAGCACGGCAACGCCGAGTACCGCAAGTGCGGCGACGAACGCGATTCCTAGCCACGATGTTGTATTCATTACTTCTGGAAGTCCACCACCACGCGCGTCGGGTTATCCAGCACCGTGAGCTTGTAGGGGCGCTGCGCATTCAGCCCCACAACGTATTGGGCATCGGCCTCGAACACACCGCCGTCGGCCACGCCGACGATGTTGCCGGCGGCAACTCCCGACGGATCGGACTTGGCCACAATCTCCTCGTCCGCGGACATGCTCAGCGGCACTCCCTGGATGAGCAGCGTGAAGAAGGCGTTGCCGGCGGGGCGAATTTCGTAGCCGGAGGCCTGCTGGCGCGGATCGGCCTCGTAGCCGGCGATCACACTGGGGGATCCGGTCCCGGACAGTTCCACGACGAGCCGGTCGAATCCGTCGTGGGCACCGGCTCGGACGTCTTCGATCATCATCTCCGCGGGCTGCTCGGAGCGGATGTGGGTGTCTTCGAGCGTGAAGCCTTCCGCCGCGGGTTTCGCAGCAGCTGCCTGGGCGGCTGCGGGGGAGATGTCCGTGGTCGCTTCCGCGCTTGTCGACGACGCACTGGTCGACGCGCTCGACACCGGCGACTTGTTGGCGGCTGTCGGCTCGTCCAGGGCGGGCTCGGTCTCTGCGCTGCAGGCGCCGAGGGCGAGCGTAGCGGCGACGACAGGGGCGAGGAGCATGCTGCGGCGTTTCATACCCGCCCAGCTTAAGGGGGTTACTGCTCGAAGTCGATGACCAGACGGTTCGGCTCGTCGAGGTAG
>ERZ1029878.59-NODE-59-length-32335-cov-47.615582_pt1 | contig 32335 bp, 29 predicted proteins | sample MGYA00519234_ERZ1029878 | MGnify/ENA primary metagenome ERZ1029878 (study PRJEB33666, sample SAMEA4610928) | skin metagenome | biome: Human-associated habitat; feature: Malodor aspect; material: skin | place: Philippines | collected 2015-08 ... | reverse complement strand
CGTCGAGAAGCGCGGCGCCCTCCTTGATCATGTCGGCGGTGATCATGTGCGGCTTGCCGGCGGCGGCGATAACCACGTCGGCGCGTCGGGTCTCCGCGGCCAGGTCCTTGGTGCCGGTGTGGCACAGCACGGTGGTGGCGTTGACGTCGCGGGTAGTCAGCATCAACGAGATCGGGCGGCCCACGGTCACACCGCGGCCGATGACACAGACGATCGCGCCGTTCAAATCAACGCCGAAGCGTTCCAGCAGCTTGATGGAGCCGTTCGGGGTGCACGGCAGCGGCGCTGGCTCGTTGAGCACCAATTTGCCCAGGTTGACCGGGTGCAGGCCGTCGGCGTCCTTGGCCGGGTCGATCAGTTCCAGGATGCGGTTTTCATCCAGGTGCTTCGGCAACGGCAGCTGGACGATGTAGCCGGTGACGGAATCGTCGGTGTTGAGGTCGTCGATAAGCGCCTCGAGCTCTTCTTGAGTGCAATCGCCAGGCAGCTCCTTCATGATGGACGCGATGCCGAGCTCCTCGCAGTCCTTATGCTTCATGCGCACGTAGTTCTGGCTGGCGGGGTCCTCGCCGACGAGCACTGTCGCCAGGCCCGGGGTGATGCCCTGTTCCTTCAGCCGCGCAACGCGTTCGCGCAGGTCCGCGAAAATCTCCTCGCGGTAGAGTTTTCCGTCCAGTTTGATCGCAGTCACGGCTCCAATCCTAGACTGTCAGGCGTGCTCCACCTGATCTACGACAACCCGGCCATCGGCGGCAACGCCGGCGCAGCGATCCGCCTGGCCGCGAACACCGGCGCGCAACTGCACTTTGTCGAGCCGCTCGGCTTCAACTTCGACGACAAACACCTCAAACGCGCAGGGCTGGACTACCACGACCTGGCGGACGTGATCATCCACCCGAACATCGACGCCTGCTTCGACGCCATCCCCGATTCACGCATCTTCGCGTTCACCGCGCACACCGAGCACCACTACCACGAGGTGTCGTATCAGGACGGCGACGCGCTGCTGTTCGGCAACGAGGCCAACGGCATCCCCGTAGCACACCTGGCCCACCCGCGAATCACACGCGAGGTGCGCATCCCCATGCTGCCTGCACGGCGCAGCATGAACCTGACCAACTCGGCGTCAGTCGCCGTCTACGAGGCGTGGCGCCAACTCGGCTTCGTCGGCGGGATCTAGATACTCGCGTACCGATTCCAGACGATCCGCAACCAACAGCCGGACATCTTCGTCCGTGACCTCAGATGAGCCGACAGCGACCAAGAATCCCTCTTCGTTTCTCACGATTCTTGCGACCATGAGGACAGTTTAAGATGCCTGCTTCCAACTGAACAGTGGTAGGCGAATACTGCTCACGCCATCTACAAACGGGGGTAATAGTGAGTAATTTTGGCCAGCCCTCGGCTGTTAATATATATTCAAATTCAACGGTCCCCCTGCAAAGCCTCTCCACGATGCGCCACCAGGGGTCCTTTTTCTTATAAAACGAGCGAGAATATTGAGCATCAAGCCATATCTGACGACTCCCGAGCAAAAGGCTGCTCTAATAAAACAGAAGGGGTACTTCGGCAACGTCCCGCTTACCGATGACCAAACTTCCTCACTCGACTGTTGCGTGGTCGCATCTAGTAACACCGTGGTGAGTATCGGGTAACGCGATGGTGAGCATCCAGTAACAGTCCGGAACAGGGTACCGGTGACGCGCCCCGTCAGTGCGCCGACGTTGTCAGAGGCACTGCAACGTGCAAAATGCCCGTGAGCTCTCGCAGCACAAAACATCACCCTCTGCGCATAGGGTCGTGGTGTGGTTGTTCACATGGGCCCAGCTGGGCGCGGTCAATACTCAGCCGCTACCAGGCCCCTCCTTTTGGCCCGGGCCGGCGGTTCCGCTGTACGTGCTGCTTCGCTAGCTCGTAGCTCAACACGTCGAATCGGCTGAGCGGACAGCTAGGAGAACCCATGGCATACGTTCAAGGCGCACTGGCCCGGCTGTTACTCGATACCCACCCGAGCGTTACCCGAAACCCACCACACCGTTACTAAATACGTGGTCTAAACACTCGACCATATTAATTTCCATTACTTTCTTGGCTACGCCAAAAACTATGGAATGCTGCAACGCAGAGGGATTTACTCTGGCGCCCCCAATCCGCAAGATGTTTTCGACTTGATCGATATTGACAGACAGATCTCGGCGCTGCTTTTCAGCCTGATTAGAGATGCCGAGCTTCACTTACGCAACCTCACCGTTCAGTGTTTTTGCGAAGAAAACAGCCCTACTAGCTACTTGAACGAGGAGCGATTGCAGCCGTTATCGCGGGAATACACGGCTAGAGATGTTGTCGCAGGAATTCTTAAAGAACTCTACCGCTACGACGAAGACTACGCAGTTGAGAAGATCAAACTGCGTGCCGCAGAAATGGGGGTCGAGCCCCCACGCCGATACACCGCGGCAGACCACGACAAATGTCTAGAACTCGTAAGCGATATTGAACTTTGGGGTGCTATTGATGCATTCACTTTGGGTCAGCTAGGAAAATTCATCATGGCAAGCGACGCGCACACTGAAAGTGCCGCGAATCGAACTTGGCGGAAGATTGCGAGGGCGATGGAGATTAATGCTGGTGTCTTCTCGACCGGTGTTGAGTCACTAGCGGTCACTCGAAATCTGATTTGTCATCATGCGCGTTTATGGATGCGCCCAGCCAACAACTCGCCGAAAAAGCCCAAAGTTTTTAACAAAGATCTAAGATCTGTAGACCCGAAATCCCAGCTGATGGCATTCGCCAACATCGCACTTTTCCAGGTTCCATCGCGACGTCAAACTGCAATGGATCAAATCCTTGGCATCGTAAATTCCAATCCTCTCTACCGGTACGGAATCACGCAAACATCTCACAAAGAGCGAGGGAACACCGTGCTTTCTTGACCCTCTGAACTTACCTTAGTCTCACTCGCCGTCTACGAGGCGTGGCGCCAGCTCGGCTTCGTCGGCGGGATCTGACAACGGCGGAAGTTTGCGGGCGCGTAGCTTATCGACGACCTCCCGCGCCGCACCTTCCTCCATATCCCGACACGCCACGCGAAACGCCCCCGGGACCAGGTGCAGGTCAATATCCGCGATGCCGAGTTTGCGCTGCAGCGGGCCCTGTTCGTAGCTGAGCTCCTGGACGTGGGGGATATCCACCATCTGGTACCACCGGCCGATCCGCCCCGCCGTCGCTGCTATGGCGCCGTTGCGGACGGTCACTGTCTGCCGCTTCCCATCGATCGGCGAGACCCACCGGGCGCTGCGCGGTGAGCGGTAATCGGCGCTTCCCAGGTCGGTAAGTTCGTCGCCGGTCATGGGCCCGATCGCATCCACGACCGCCTTCGCCTGCTCCCACGTGCCCACCGGCAGGATCTTCGACGTGCCGGTCTGCTTGTTGCGCTCCGAGCCGTAACCCGCCACCACCACGGACACCGTCCACCACCCGAACAGCCGCCAAAACATCGGCTGGCGCAACTGCACCGCGTGGATGCGGGTGCGGGGCATTGCTTGCCGACGACGATTCGCCAGCCCATACGTCAAATGAAACACCTGCCCCTCCTGCGTGGCCGTAAACCGCCACGACTGGTCGATGGTGCGCCAGATCCGGGGCAAAAATCCCACCACCACCGGAACGATCGCCGCCGCCGACAGGTCCGTCCACAGCGGAATCATCGTCCAGGCGATGGTGAACAGCGTGGACATCTGGAACGCTGTGCCCACTAGGGACCGGTGGATTGGGATGGGTGGGACGAGTTCGCCGGTGCTGGGGTCGTCGTCAAGCAACTGCTTCGCGGGGCCGCCAATGCGGGCGAGGAGCTGACGACGCACTTGTTCCGCCTCGTCGCGCGGCAGGTACGTGATGTCGATGGCGGAATCCGCGGTGCCGGCGGCCTCGATGCGCACCGACGCGAGGCCGAAGATGCGTGGTGCGAACGACTCGATGACGTCGACGGCCTGGACGCGGTCGTAGCGCGCCGAACGCACCTGGTTGGTCAGCACGCCCTTGCGCGTTTCCACTTCTTCGTCGCCGATTTTGAAGCCGCTGCGCCGCCACCAAATCTGCGACACCGCAAAAATCACCGCCAGCGCCGCCACGACCCCGCCGATCCCCCACGCGATTTGTGCAACCCCGACGTTTTCGCGCTGCACCCAGTGGTAGATCGGCATGGTGAAGTTGAACACGGCAATTGTGGCCAGGGCCAGCAGAAACGTCCACACGCGAAGCAGCGGTGTGAGGCGGTGGACGTGGCGGTAGCCCTCCATGCCGGGGATCGTCGACACGCTTGTGCTCACAGGCCGCTCATCCGCTCACGGGCCTTGACGGCCAGACGGTCGCGCAACGCATCCGCATCGTCTTCGAGCAGCCCCGGCAAATCCGAATTCGACGAACTCGACGCCGTATGCACCTTCAACTCTTTCAGCCCCAGAGAGCGAGAAATCGGGCCCGACTCCACGTCCACAAACTGGATGCGCCCGTACGGAATCACCGTGATCGTGTGGAACATCTTGCCGGTGCTCAGCACCAACTCGTTATCCGTCTCCAGCCAGCCCATGTTGCGCACCTGGAACGGGATGAGGAAAAACCGCCAGATGAAAAACACGGCGAAAATGCCCAACGGGATAAGAAATCCCCAACCCCACTCCCGGTAGCAGAGGAAAAGCCCGCCACAGACGATGACGAACCAAATGGCGTTGCTGACCAACTTCGGCCACATCAACTTCGGCGAGACCTTGTTCATCGTCTCCACCGAGGTGGGCAGGGGTTGCTGTGGGTTTTGCTGCTGCGGGTTCTGCTGCTCAGGGGGCACTTCGAACATGGCGATTACGCTACCAGCCAGGGTGTTTTCGTTCGCGGTGCTGGCTGAGGTGCGCCGGGTGCGCCGGGGTTGGCCGAGGATGCTTACTTGCTTACCCCAGGATGCTTACCGCCCCTAGATGCTTACTGCAGGACGCTTACTCCTCGACATATGATTTTTGACGACCTCGCGCCCGCTCGAGCAATAAGCGTTTAGGAGTAAGCATCCTGCCTGGTTTCCGGCTCCAAATGTGAGGGGCAGGATGTGAGCCGCCGCTACTTGTGAGGGGAAGGATGTGAAGGGTTCGCCATCGCCAAAAAGCGGCAGGCACAGCGACGGCGGCGCCCTCACATCCTGCCCCTCACATCTAGATCGGGTTCACATCCTGGCCCTCACAACTGGGAACAGGGCGAAAGGGAGATCGAGAGACCGTTTTGATTATGTACCCGTGCCAGCCGGGGTGATGAGGCTAGGACTCTCTACCTGTTGGCAATTGAGCCACCCCGGGTATGGTTACTGGCATTACTCCCGCCTTCCCCTCTGGGGATTGGCGGTTTTTTAATCAAACGGGGTGGGAGAATTGGCTATGGGGAACAGAACGGCGCTTCGACCGCCGAGAAATCCACGTCTTCATCTATTACGAGAGTGCACGGCGGCGCGCGCCCGTCATCGGAAGTCCCGCGACCCGCGCGAGAGCAACTCCCCCATCGCCAGCGGCTCCAGCCGATCCGCCACCACAGACACCGCCCCGGACGCGTTCTGCACGATCCCGCGCACGACCAACGCCTTGGCGGTGCGGGCCAACACCCGCTGCTTGTTCCACAGACCGACCGAGATGACCACGTTGATCAGTCCGGTCTCGTCCTCCATCCCCAAGAAGGTCACCCCACCCGCAGTCGCCGGGTGCTGACGGTGCGTGATCACGCCGGCCACGCGCACGCGGGTGCCGTCTTCCACGCCGTGTAAAAGATCCGCGGCCGGCACCACACCCTGCGCCGACAGCACGGAGCGCACCATCTCCACCGGCATGAGCCCTGGCGTGACTCCGGTGGCCACCACGTCGGCGGCCATCAGCTCGAACGGGTTCATGCCCGGCAGCGACGGCGCCACCACCGACGACAACCCCGGCAACATGCCCTCGCGCTCGGTGGCGGCCACGCCCGCCTGCCACAGTGCTTGACGACGAGACACCTCAAAGCAATCCAACGCCCCCGCCCTCGCCAGCGCTTCGACGTGTTCCACAGACAAATCAGCCCGGCGCGACAGGTCCGCGATGTCGGCAAACGGCGCGGCCTGTTCAACCCGCGAAGCCGCGTCCACGCCTAGGCCACGTACCAGGTTCAGCCCCATGCGGATGGTGGAGGAATCGATGCAGCGCGCCTCGCACCCGGAGTTGTTCACGCACACCGGCAACACCTCGACTCCGTGGCGGCGGGCGTCCTGGATGAGCGACTGCGGGGAGTAAAACCCCATCGGCTGCGCGCGCAAGAGTCCCACGCAGAACTCGGCCGGGTAGTGGCACTTGAACCACGCGGAGAAGTACACCAGCGAGGCGAACGACTGCGAGTGCGATTCCGGGAACCCGTAGGCGGCAAAGGCCACGATCTTCTGCCAGAGCCCCTCGGCGACGTCCGAGCCAATCTGGTTGGTGCGCCAACAGCCCTCAAAAAACCGGGCCCGAAGCGCCGCCATTCGCGCGGGTGAACGTTTCGACCCCATCGCCCGCCGCAGCGCATCCGCCTCGCGGCCGGAAAAGCCGGCGGCGTCGACGCAGATCTGCATGAGCTGCTCCTGGAACAGCGGGATGCCAAGCGTCTTGCCCAGGGACTTCTCCAGCACAGGGTGGTCGTAGGTCACCGGCTCCAACCCGTCGCGCCGCCTCAGATACGGGTGCACCGACCCGCCCTGGATCGGGCCCGGCCGAATCAGCGCCACTTCCACCACGAGGTCGAAAAACCGCCGCGGCTTCAGCCGGGGAAGGGTGCCCATCTGTGCGCGGGATTCCACCTGGAACACGCCGACGGAATCGGCGCGGCAGAGCATGTCGTACACGTGGTCGTCGTCAAGCGAAAGCTCCCACAGGTGCACCGTGCGACCAGTGGTTTCCTCCACCAGGTCCACCATGTGGTGCAGCGCTTCGAGCATGCCCAGGCCCAGCAGGTCGAACTTGACCAGCCCGGCCGAGGCGCAGTCGTCCTTGTCCCACTGCACCACCGAACGATCCGCCATGCGCGCCCACTCCACGGGCACCACGTCCGCGATGGGGCGGTCGCAGATCACCATGCCGCCAGAGTGGATGCCCAGGTGTCGCGGCTGGCCTTTGAACTGGGCGGCCAACTGCTGCACGGCCTCGGGCGGGTCGGAAAGCCCCTTCGACCAGCTGTCGGCGGCGCCTTGCGCGAACCCCAGCGCGCGGGCGGCGTCGCGCACCGCCCCCTTGGTCCGGTACGTGATCACATTCGCCACCTGCGCCGCGTTGTCTCGGCCATAACGCGAGTAGACGTACTGGATGACCTCCTCGCGCCGGCCGGATTCGATATCCAGGTCGATATCGGGCGGGCCGTCGCGGTCGGGCGACAAGAACCGCTCGAACAGCAGCCCCGCCTCAATCGGCTCCACATTGGTGATCCCCAGCGCGAAGCACACCGCAGAGTTCGCCGCACTCCCCCGCCCCTGGCACATGATGTTTTGCGCAGAGCAAAACGAGACCAGGTCGTAGATAATGAGGAAATACCCAGGGAAGTTCAGCTCCTCAATCACGCCGAGTTCGTAGCGGATCTGCGCCAACGCTTGACGACGAACCCCCGCCTCCCGCGACGCATACCGAACCTGCGCGCTCGCCAGCGTGAGGTTTCTCAGGTGCTCCATCTCGCTACGCCCATCCGGGGTGGGATAGCACGGCAACTCCGGCGCGACCAGGTCGAGGGTGAACGCGCACGCGCTGGCAAGTTCCACGCTGTATGCCAGCATCGACTCGCAGCCGGGTAGCATCTGCGCGAGTTGTTCGCCGGAGCGCAGCCAGTTCGCCCCCATCGGGTGCAAGTCCCCGTGCGCCTGGGCGAGCGCTTCTCGCCGCGCCAGCGCCCGCTTCGCCGCCGCCAGCCGCGCCTGGTCCCGGGTGGCGGCCGCAGGCATGGCGGTCACCACGGCCGGCAGGTGGTCGAAACGGTCGAGCAGCGCGTGTCTATCTGCGTCTTCGGGGGTCATGGACACCTCGTATTCGCGCACGACATTGCCCTCACCGAACGCATCGACCAGGTGATCGATTTCATCCGCCCACACCCAGCCGGCGAGCACGACGCCGGTGCCATCCAACTCCGCGCCGATCAACTCCAGCGGCGGGTAGGCCACTTTATCCTTCTCGCGCGTGGCCATGTGCGCGTCCGCCATGAGGTGGCTGAGCCGCTTGTAGCCTTCCGGCCCGCGGGCGATGACGGGCAGCACCCTGTCGTCCAGCGTGAGTTCAGCCCCGAAGACGGTGTCGATCCCAGCAGCCGCGGCAGCCTCGGCGAACTTCACCGCACCGTAAAACCCGTCGCGGTCCAGCAGCCCGACCGCGCTCAACCCCAGTTCAGCAGCGCGATCCACCAGGTCTTCCGGCTCGCTCGCCCCGCCGAGAAAACTATACGACGACACCGCGTGCAACTCTGCAAACGGGACCGTCGCTTGCCGACGACGCGGGGCCTGCACCTCCCGAGACACCGGCCCATACGCCCCGCCCGCCGACGTGCCGGTGTGCCCGATCGGCACCGGCTCCGGGCCGGGGCGCCCGGAGAGGATGCGCTCGAGCCGCGACCACGACAGCGACGCTCCCCCGTTGAATCTCATGTCGAAAACGCTAGCATGATTCGAAACTGTGTTCCACTCTCAGAACAGACTGGCAAACTGCTTCGTACTAAAAAATAGACTAAGCGGTACACGGGGTGATAGATTTTCACCCGTCATACATTCCCTATACACAAGGAGACCCCCATGCGTATCAAGCGCACCCTCGCAACCGTGGCCGCAGCCGCTCTGGCGACCACCGGCCTGGTCGCCTGCTCCAACGAATCCGAGGACACCACCTCCACCACCGCTGCCGCGGACGGCGAGAACACCACCATCAAGATCGGCACCACCGAGGCCGACCAGGAAGCGTGGACCGTATTTAAGGACCTCGCGGCCGACAACGGCATCGAGCTCGACATCGTGCAGTTCTCCGACTACTCCCCGGTCAACGAGGCCCTCGCCCAGGGCGAGCTGGACGTGAACAAGTTCCAGCACATTAAGTACCTCGCCGAGTACAACCAGTCCGCGGGCAAGGACCTGCGCGTCGTCGGCTCCACCGAGATCGTGCCGCTGGCGCTGTTCTGGAAGGACCACGACTCCCTCGACGGCATCGAGGGCGAGTCCATCGCCATCCCGAACGACCCGTCCAACCAGGGCCGCGCCATCAACGTGCTGGTCCAGGCTGGCCTGCTCACCCTGAGCGACAACGTCGCAGACGAGCTGGCGCCGACCCCGTCGGACATCGACAAGGACGCCTCCAAGGTCACCGTCACCCCGGTCGACGCGTCCCAGACGCCGAACGCCTACAACGAGGGCCGCCCGGCGATCATCAACAACACCTGGCTGGACCGCGCCGGCATCGAGCCGAGCCTGGCCGTGTTCGAAGACGACCCGAACTCCGAGGAGGCCGAGCCGTACATCAACGTCTTCGCGGCACGCTCCGAGGACGTTGACGACGAGACCCTGAACAAGCTGGTCGAGCTCTGGCAGACCCCGGAGGTCGAGGAAGCCGTGGCAAAGGACTCCAAGGGCACCTCGGTTCCGGTCTACCGCGACAAGAGCGAGCTCAACGACATCCTCGACCGTCTGCAGGACAAGTAAGAACAGGACCGCGTGAATATGCGTACCAAGCGTTACCTGGCGGCAGTAGCCGCTACCGCCCTCGCGGCGACGTCGTTGGTGGCTTGTTCGTCGGAGACGGATTCGTCGGCAAGCAATGGCGACAGCGATTCCGTGACCGTCAAGATCGGCACCACCGACGCCGACCAGAAAGCCTGGAGCGTGTTCGCTGACGAGGCGCAGAAGGCCGGCATCGACCTCGACATCATGCGGTTCACCGAGTACCCGCAGGTCAACCCGGCGCAGGTCGAGGGCCAGATAGAGATCTCAAAGTTCCAGACCATCAACTACCAGGCCCAGTACAACGCCACCGCTGGCGAGGATCTGCGCATCATCGGCTCGGGCGAGATCAACATTCTCGGCCTGTACTGGAAGGACCACGACTCCCTCGACGGCATCGAGGGCACCGAGGTCGCCATCCCGAACGACCCGTCCAACCAGGGCCGCGCGATCAACGTGCTGGTCCAGGCCGGCCTGGTCAAGGTGCGCGAGGGCGCGCCGAAGCTGATGCCGACCCCGGCGGACATCGACAAGGACGCCTCCAAGGTCGAGGTCGTCGCCGTCGACGCGTCCCAGACGCCGAACGCCTACAACGAGGGCCGACCGGCGATCATCAACAACAACTGGCTGGCACGCGCGGGCATCGACCCGGCCTCCTCCGTTGCTGCGGACGACCCGAACTCGGAGCTGGCGGAGCCGTACATCAACGTCTTCACCGTCTCCGGCGACGACTTGGACAATGAGACGTACGCCAAGCTGGTCGACGTCTGGCAGTCTGAGGAAGTCACCGCGGCGCTCAACGAGGACTCCAACGGCACCGCCGTGCAGGTCCAGCGCTCCAAGGAGGACCTCAACGAGATCCTCGACCGACTCGTGGAGGAGTACAAGTAGATGACAACAACCGGCACCCGGATTGAGTTCCGGAACGTTTCCAAGGTTTTCAAGAGCAAAGAGCGCGAGGTCAAGGCCGTCGACGACGTCACCCTGACCGTCGAGCCAGGTGAAATCCTCGGCGTCATCGGCTATTCAGGTGCCGGCAAGTCCACGCTTGTCCGCCTCATCAACGGCCTCGACATGCCCACCTCGGGCGAATTGCTTCTCGACGGCACCAACGTCGTCGGCATGTCCGAGCGCAAGCTGCGCGACATCCGCCGCAACGTCGGCATGATCTTCCAACAGTTCAACCTCTTTTCCTCCCGCACCGCCGCCGGCAACATCGAATACCCGCTGAAGCTGGCCGGTGTGGAGAAAAAGGAGCGCGCGCGCCGCGTCGACGAGCTGCTCGAGTTCGTCGGCCTTTCCGAGCGCGGCTCGAATTACCCGGAGCAGCTCTCCGGCGGCCAGAAGCAGCGCGTCGGCATCGCCCGCGCGCTGGCGACCAACCCGTCGCTTCTGCTTGCCGACGAAGCCACCTCCGCCCTCGACCCCGAAACCACCCAAGAGGTGCTCTCGGTCCTGCGCCGCGTCAACGAGGAGCTCGGCATCACCATCGTGGTGATCACCCACGAGATGGATGTCATCCGCTCCATCGCCGACAAGGTCGCCGTGATGGAGGACGGCCGCGTGGTGGAGTACGGCAGCGTCTACGACGTGTTCGCCGACCCGCAGACCGACGTGGCCAAGCGCTTCGCCGCCACCAGCCTGCGCAACCGCCCCGACGAGGTCGAGCGCGCCGAGCTGCTGGCGAAACCCGGCCGCCTGTTCACCGTGGACCTCACCGAGGATTCCGGCTTCTTCGGCGCCGCCGAGGCCGCCCGCCAGCGTGGTGTGGCGATCGAGCCGGTGCACGCCGGCATCACCACCTTGCAGGAGCGTTCCTTCGGCAAGATGACGGTGCGCCTCAACGGCGACGACGCCGTCATCAACCAATTTTTGTCCACGCTGCAGGCCAACACCGAGATTGAGGAGATCACCCGATGACTTCAGGCACCACCGAGTTCCTGCTCGCCGAGCCGAACTGGGACAACCTCGGCCCCACTTTCCTCGAGGCAATCGGCGACACCCTGTGGATGGTTGCGATCACCATGGTCGTCGGCGGCCTGTTCGGCCTCATCTTGGGCATGCTGCTCTACACCACCCGCCCGGGCGGCATCCTGCGCAACAACGTGGTCTACACCCTGATCAACATCGCGGTGAACTTCTTCCGCCCGATCCCGTTCATCATCATGATCGCGATGCTCTACCCGCTGACGCTCGAGGTCGTGGGCACGACCATCGGCCGCGCAGCGGCAACCTTCGTGATGTGCTTCTCCGCCACATTCACCGTGGCCCGCATCGTGGAGCAAAACCTCGTGGCCATCGACCCGGGCGTGATCGAAGCTGCCCGATCTATGGGTGCAGGCCCGTGGAAGATCATCACGTCGGTGATCCTGCCGGAGGCGCTCGGCCCGCTGATTCTCGGCTACACCTTCATCTTCATCGCCGTGATCGACATGTCCGCCATGGCCGGCTACATCGGCGGCGGCGGTGTGGGCGACTTCGCCATCGTGTACGGCTACCGCGCGTTCGAACCCCAGGTCACCTGGGCGGCCGTGCTGGTCATCGTCGTCATCGTGCAGCTCGCCCAGTTCCTGGGCAACTGGCTGTCGAAGAAGGTCATGCGCCGGTAAGTTTGGGTGCCATGAAGGTAGCGGCGTTCGACTTCGATGGCACTCTCCACCACCCTCCCCACGGGTTCGATCCCGGGGACATCGCCGCGATAGATGCCTGGCGCGCAGCCGGGCATCTTGCCATTTCTGCCACCGGCCGCTCGCGCACCGCGCTCGCCCAGGCCATGACGGGCAGTGGGCTCGCGTTCGATTACCAGGTGCTGTCCAACGGCGCATCCGCCACCGACGGTGCGAACCGCGAACTCATCTTCGGCCACGAAATCTCCAGCGACATCCTGCGCGCAGTGCTTGCGGAGTTTGGCGACCGCGACGGCCTCGCCATCTTCGGCACCACCCTCGGCCGCACCGACGGCGTCTTTGCCAACAACACCGCGCGCACCCACGCGTTCACCGCGCACTTCGCGCCCATGCGTATCGACGACATCCCCCACCACCAGTTCGCCGTCATCCCCCTCTGGGTCCCCGACGACACCGGATTACGCGCCGAAGTCGTCTCCTGGGCCACCACGCTCGGCTCGGTGGAGGTCGCCCAAAACCAGGACTACATCGACTTGATGGCGCCGGGGCGGTCAAAGGGCTCCGGGATCCAGGAGCTCTTCGGCGTACTCGGCATCGACCGGTCTGACGTGGAGCTCTACACCTTCGGCGACTCCTGGAACGACCTGACGATGCACGCGCTGGCCGACCACTCGCACTCGTTCCCCCACTCGCCTGCCGACGTGCAGGCCGCAACCAACCGCGTCATCGGGTCGGTGTCGGAGGTGCTGGGCGGGTACATGTAGCCCGCCCGCGCAGATCTGCTAGTTGCTCTTTACAACCAACTAGCAGATCAGTTGTTCAACTTTTGCGTTTCCCCAGATCGCGTTGAAAATTGTTTTCAACAACGCGCGAATCTGCTAGTTGTTCTTTACTTCAACTAGCAGATCCCGCGCACGAGACCAGGTCACGCCCGGCGCACCTCGACGGCCACCCAGGCCTCGCCGTCCTTCGGCTCCTTGCCACAGGAATCCACAATGCCGGAGACCGGGCGTCGCTCCAGCGTGACCGTGTACGCCGCGTCGGAGGCGGTGACGTGAACGGTGGCGGTGGTGTCGTCGATACGCGCGGGGGCCACGTCGAACTCCCCGTAGCGCGCGCCGGCGACCTCGGTGGCCACGGCGATCTCGGCGGCCTGCTCCACCGGGCCGAGGGTGCCGCGCCCGCGGTTGCCGGGCACGAAGTAACGGCCGCGGGTGGCGGCCGCGAGCATCGCGTCGGTGGCCTCGACGTTCATGCGGCCGAAACTGTACGCCCACGGCATGAGCAGCATCGTCGGCGCGAAGCGGTGGCCTTTAATGTGCGAGGTTTCCCACACCACGTCGTTGCCAGGGCCGAACGGGTGGCGCTTGTGCAGCTCGTTGACCACAGGGCGGCCCTTGACCGCGCAGCACACGTCGCGCTTGGCGTGGGTGCAGATGAGCAGCAGCGGTCGGTCGCGGGTATCGGCGCCGTTTTTGCCTGGGCCGGAAAGGTCGAGGTCCAAAATCGCCTCGGGCCCGTCGACGTGGAGAACCTCCGTGACGCCTTCGTCGGCGAAGACGAGGTAGAGGTGATGGTCGTCGATATCGCGCCCCTCCCTTGTTGGGTGGCGGATGAGCAGGATCGATGCGTCGTATTCGTCGAGGTGCGCGGCGATTTTCGGGGTGAGTTCACTGCCAAGCGCGTTGTCGCCCAACACGTCGCGCGGCCATGCTTCCGGCCACTCGAAGAGGACGTAGGTGGAACCCGACTTCGCGGTTCCCGGGAGCGGTTCGACCTCAACATCTGAGCAGGGCAATTGTTGCATGCGTACCACCTTAGCTAAGTGTGCCCTAACCTCTTGGACGATCATCCAGGTTGTAACAGTTGTATAACTAATTCGGTTTTTGCCCGTCTGCGTTTTGTCCTGTCCTGCCCGCTGGATACGGTGGCTGAATGCTTCGAATTTCCGGTTCCCTTCGTGCGACGCTTGCGGGCGTGTGCTTGGCGACGATCGCCACCTGCACCGCCTGCAGCATCCCCGGCGGCGGAACCGACCAGACGGTGGCCAGCAGCCTGTCGGGTGGCGGGCAACGCGTGGAGCCGCTCGGCACGGCCGACCCGTCGCCGAAGACGCAGCGCCCGTCCGCCCCGTCGCAACTGGCCGTCACCGGCGTGCGCGTCGGCGCCCACGAAGGCTTCGACCGCGTGGTGGTGGACCTGGAGGGCACCGGCGACCCGGGCTGGTTTGTCGACTACACCTCCACCCCGATGCAGGAAACCGTCGGCCAGCCACTGAAGGTGGCGGGCAACGCGTTTTTGAACATCAACATCGACGGCACCGTCTACCCGTTCGAGCTGGGCAAAGACCCGGAGGTTCCGGTGCAGATGGCGGGAGATACCGGCAACGTCATCGACGTGATCAGCGCCGGCACCTACGAGGGCCGCAGCCAAGTCGTGGTCGGCCTGCGCTCCGCCCTGCCCTACTCGGTGCAGGTGCTCGAGGACCCGAAGCGCGTGGTCGTCGACATCGTTCAGAACTAGTGCAGAACTAATACACCGCCTCCACGCGCCAGCTGCGGCGACTCCACACGAGCAGCCACCCGGTCACAGCGCCGTCGGGCCCACCTTCGCGGCCGATGACCTGCATGCGCGCGAGCCTTCCCGCGGGTATGTCGCTTTGCGTCCACCATCCCTCGTCCACGGGCCAGGGCCCCGCCCACCCGGTGACCAGGAAGCGCCGCTCGCCCCATGCCAGCGCGTACGGGGCTGCCGAGAGCAGGGCCTCGGCGGTGACGATGATGGGCTGCGCGGTGTCGTCGATAAGCGAAATGCGCGAGGCGGGGTGGTCGATGCCGCCGCCGAGGCGCGCGGGCAGTGGCGCGGGGATGGCGCCGGGCCACGCATGCGTATCTGCCGCTGGCCCCGCCTCCCCGAACGGCACCATCTGCACCCGTTCCGCCACGCCGCGCCCGCCGACGAGCCGCGGCTGGACGACTGCCTCGATGCCGAGCTGGGACTGGACGCGCTCCACCACACGCCGTGCCGTGTCGGTGGAGGCGCCGTCGGCCCACAGCTCGCCGACGGGCTCAGGCGCGGCGAGTTCGAGTGGTTCGAGGATGAGACTTGTGATTTCGCCGGCGCCGCCGCCGGTGAGCCAGCCGTCGAGTTGCCAGCGCACGCGGTCGGCGGTGGCGGCCTCGGTCAGCGCTTCGCGGGTGCGCCAGACGCGCTCGACGCGGGTACCGTCGCCGAGTTCCGCCGTCACTTTCAGCCGCAGGCAGTTGTGGCCGGCCCCTTTGAGCCGCTCGTGCAGGCTTGCGGCGAGGGCGCGGGCGGCAAACGCGGCGGCGTCGACACGCTCGATGGGATCCTCCGGGGTGATCGCCACGGCGAGGTCCTCCACCGGGATCTCGGGGGCAACCCGGCGGTCCGGCGCGGCCGCGGCGATGCGGTGGATGAGCATGCCGGGCTGGCCGAAGCGAGTGGTCATCGCCGCCGGGGGCAGCGACGCCAACTGGCCGAGGGTGACAATGCCCAACTGTCCCAGCGCTTTGACGGTGCCGGTGTCCGCGCCGAGCGCCTCCTCGGCGACGAGCACGCCGAGCGGCTGCGTTTCCAGGAATGCTTTCGACTCCCCCGGCGCCACCACCTGCGACGAGCGCGCCGCGATCACGGCGGTGGCGATCTCGTCGGCGGCGCCGGCGAGGGCGTCGATGCCGCGGCGCGAGGCGGCGTCGATAAGCATCTCGAGAGCTTTGTCCTCGCTGCCGTGAAATTTCCCGGCCGCGGCCAAATCAGCGACGATGAGCCCCGGGCGCAGCACCTCCACACTCGCCGCGACGTCGTCGAGCCCCGCCGCAAGGGCGGCAAACATGCGCCCGTCGCGGTCCGGGTTGTCGTCCACCACCGTCAACTCCGGTGCGGCGGCCTGCGCGTTGCGCACCTTCATCCCGCGGCGCACGCCGACCTCGCGCGCGACCTGTGAGCACACCTTGATGCGGTGGTGCGCGGCGATGGCGACAGGCTCCGCCAACTCGTCGCCGGACTCCAATTTCGCCGCCTGCACGGGCCAGTCCGGAAACCACAGCGCGGCGGTCCTCATGTGACCAGCCTCAACTTCCGCGGTTGCACACCAGCGCCCAGCGTGACCCGCGCGCTGGCCGGGCGGTACCCCTTGGTCTCGGCTCGCACGTCGAAGTCGATGCCGGTGATCCGCCCGGTGCCCCGGCCGATGCCGTGGAACTGCGCGAGTGTGCCCGTCACCGTCAACGCCGGCGAGGGCACCGCGACGTTGACGCACACCAGCGCCGCCTGGCCTTTTCTGATCCGGGCCAGCAGCGGTCGCGCACGCACCGGGGTGAGTTGCAGCGCGGTGCAGGTGCGCAGCACCACCAGGTCCAACCCCTCGGCGAGGACACCGGCGACGGAGAGGTCGTCGATGCCCGGCTCCGGCACCACAACCACCCGCTCGAGCGCATCGGCGGCGACGGCGGCGTACGACAGCTCCGGCCAGCCCACCACCCCCGCGCAGCCGCCGGCACCCACCACCTGGCCGAGCAGCTCGACGACGAGCGCAGGCGTGTCGCTGACGTGCGTGACCGCCCGGCGCGGCAATCCGCCGTTCGGCAACACAGTCGAAAGACCACCGCCCACAGTGAGCGTTTCTGTATCGGCTGCAACCTCCTGCGGCACTTCCCCACCGAGCGCGGCCATGCGTGCGCGCAGGTCAGCGATCTGCTCGGCACGGGTCGGCTGAGCAGGCACTTCACCCGCTTCCCGCAGGTCCTCCACTGCCGTTGCAGTCGCTCGAATAGGTGTTCCACTCACGCCAAGTAGTATGCACCCCGAGTACGACACGGGCAACGTTCCTGGTCGAACATATTTTCGTACATAAGATTTCACGTTTCCCCTGATCAGAGAGATACGGAAGACAAAAACGTGCGTTCACCACGGTCATGTCGACAGCATTGAGTACGCTCAACAACACAAGTACACGGAAGGAGGCGACATGGAACGCGTACCGATTCGCGGCGAAACTCTTACTTGGGCACGCCAGGTTTCCGGGTTGTCTGCCGAAGAACTCGCCTCCGCCGTGAACGTCAAGCCCGAACGGATCGAAGCTTTCGAGACAGGTCGCGATACACCAACACTCAAACAGTTGGCCAACATCGCTAGGAAGCTCGACAGGACGCCAGCTTTCTTTTTCACCTCCCCGCCAAAGGCTGCGGACTTGCCTGCAACCATCGATTTCCGGCAGTCCCCCGAGCTCGACGGTCTCGACGCATCCACCACAAAAGCGCTGCGAAGAGCAGAACGGTACCGGGAAATCATGCTGGAGTACGGAGATACCTCCCACACCAGTGCAATGTTCCCCAGCCCGTTCCGCCGTGGCGAGGAACAGCACGCCGCGGAAGCGATGCGCGCTTTGGTTGGGGTGGATCCCGCGTTCGTCCCGGCCGGGCCGACAAAAGAAGCTGGGTTCAAGATGTGGCGGGATCGCATGGAAAACCACGGGGTTATGGTGTTCCAAACATCGGACGTGGGCAGGAGCGTCTTCCGTGGGCTCTCCGTCTACCACCAGGATCTCCCCATTGTGTTACTCAACGGCAAAGACAGCCCGGCTGGAAAGACATTCACTCTCTTCCACGAGGTCGGCCATCTCATCAACCGCGGGAGTGGGCTGTGTCTGCTCGATGAAGACGATACCGAGGAGGCTTTAGTCAACGCGTTCGCGGCTCATTTCCTCATGCCTGAAGCAGCCGTCGTGAAGAAAATGGCTGAGCAACAAACCGACGACCCAGTCGGGACCATCGCAACCCACTTCAAGGTAAGCCGGGTTGCTGCAGCGATAAGGCTGAAAAACCTCGGCCGGATCGATGAATCTGCGGTACAGCGCGAAAAAGCGCGAAGCGACGCAATGTGGAAACGGGAGCGTGAGCAACTAGAGAAGAAGGATTCCGGGCCAGCATACTGGCGGGTTCGGTACCGAGATCTCGGCCCGAAATACGTGGGTACGGTCGCACAGGCACTGGATGACCAACGAATCAGCATCCTCGACGCGTCGTATTTTCTCGACTCCCGGGTACCGACGGTCGACAAAATGATCAACGCGTATCGGAGTGAAGCGGGGTGAACTCCTACACCTTCGACTCCAACATTTTGATTGGCATGGAGCGCATCTACCCGCGACCATACTTCGAAGGATTGTGGGGCAGCATTGAGGACCTTATCGCGGAGGATCGCGCATGTATCTGCACCATGGTTGGAGAGGAACTCAAACGCGGCACCGACGACCTTCACAGCTGGGCGAAGTCGATGGGCGGTTTCATCCACCCTCCGAGGGAAAACGAACTCGAAGTTGTAAGTCGTATCTCATCAGACCATCCAGGGTGGGTGGTCGAGCAGAGGAATGCCGCAGACCCATTCGTGATTGCTCACGCGTTGGGTGAAGGATCCATCGTGGTCACACAGGAAACGAAAAAGGGCCCCGGAACAGCGGACCACAATTTGAAGATTCCGAACGTCGCCGACGAGCATAGTGTCGACTGCATCGATTTTTTCGGCCTCATGCGCGCCGAGGAGTGGAGGTTCTAAAACATGATCCCCATCAGCGCATCCGACGTCCAAAACCGCGTCACCCCGATCCCCACGCCCGCAGTCGTGCGCGCGGTGGGATCCATCGGCGTGGGCGGATCGATCGGCGTGATGGTCTCTCAAGCACCGCTGGGCATCAAGGCGGTAGTGGCGCTGATCTGTGTGACGGCCGCGGTCGCGGTCACGCTCGCGCACCCCTACCGCAAGCGCCTCAGGGCGTTTGCGGAGGAGCACAACGTGGACAGGGTGCCGTCGTTAAGCATGATGCTCCCGCCGATGGTGTGGTGGCTGGCGCTCATGCTCGCACCGCTCGCCGGGTGGTCCGCGGTAGCTGCACTGCTTACCGGGATCCTCGCGGCCGGGGCGGCGTGGCTGCTGTACCCGCACGTCGACGGCACGCGTCGGCTTGCGTACGCATAATGGGTCCCATGGCTAGCAACACCTCCCTGCGGCACATGTGGCAAACCCGGCCGCGGCGCATCCCGAAAGACCAGGGCGGCAAAGCCGTGTTCGGCGGCGTGTGCACCGGCTTCGGCGCTCGCTACGGCCACGACCCGGTGGCCGTGCGCATCGCGTTCGTCATCACCGGACTTATCTTCGGCGGCGGCATCTTCGCCTACCTGCTGTGCTGGTTGCTCATGCCACGCATCGGCGAGACAGCAAGCCCTGGCAGGGCCATCATGGTGCCGAAAAACACCCTCACCCCCGCCGAGCGCAAGGACCGCCGTACGGCGTGGTGGCTCATCCTCGGGCTGATCATCTTCGTGCCCACCGCGCACGAGGCCGGCGACAGCCGCATCACCCTCGGCGGCTTCGTCATCTTCCTGCTGCTCTGGTTCGTCGCCTACGCCAGCCACCCCGAGCCGCCGCAGTCGCTTGACGACGACCTCGTGTGGCGCAACAACCAAACCAGGAGGTGACACACCGTGGGAGCATCGATCGCCATTGTCGGGGCAGGCCCGCGTGGCATTTCGATCACCGAGCGCATCGCCGCCTTTCTCAACGAGCGCGGCGGGAAACCGCTCACCCTGCACATCATCGACGACGCCCAACTCGGCGCCGGACGCATCTGGGACACCACCCAAACGCGCACGCTGTGCATGAACACCCTCGCCGGCGCCGTGACCTTGTTCACCGAGCCCGGCGCGACCGTCACCGCGCCAGTGTTTGAGGGCCCGACCATGTTCGAGTGGCTGCAAACCCCGGACGCGCCGGAAGCATTCGCCGACGAGATCCGCGCCACCCGCCCCGAGTCCAACCCGTCGCGCGCCCTCTACGGCGAGTATTTGCGCTGGGTGTGGCAGGTCGCGCTGACGCAACTTCCGGACACCGTCGAGGTGGTCGAGCATCACGCCCGCGCGGTCTCGATCGACGAGGGCACCATTTTGCTTGACGACGACACCGTGGTCCACGCCGACGCCACCGTGCTGGCCACCGGCTGGGTCGTGCCCGCACCCACACCGGAGCAGGAGCAATTCGCCGCGTCCGGCCTGACGTACATTCCGCCCGGTAACCCGGTTGAGCAGGATGTGTCCCGCATCGGCGCCGGCGAGCGTCTGCTGGTACGTGGCATGGGCATGGGCTTTTTCGACCTCATGGCGCTGACCACCATCAACCGGGGCGGGCGGTTCGTCGAAGATGCCTCGACCCGCTCCGGCCTGCACTACGAGGCGTCCGGCGAGGAGCCACACTTCGTGGTCACCTCCGGGCGCGGCTACCCTTACCTGCCGAAGTCGGAGTACCACTCACTGCCGCCGAAGGCCGATCTGTCGCGCCTGCGCGCAGCCATCGACGCCTCCACAGCACCGGTGTCCTTCGGCCGCGAGCTGTGGCCGGCGCTCGCCCGCGATGCCTACGCCGAGTACTACCGGGTCCTTGCCCGCGTGCGCCCGGAAGCACTGAAGGCGCCGCTCGACGAGATCCTCGCCGCCATCGACGCCGCGGATCTGAGCGCGCCTGCCAGCGCCGATGACATCGCACCGGTCGCCCGCGCACTCACCGACGCCACCACGAACCTTTCCGACGAGCCGTTCGACATGGCGTTCTGGAACGACCCGCTCGCCGGCACGGCGAACCTGACGCTCGACGAGTTGCAGCGGCACATCACCGACGCCATGGCACGGGACATCGACGAGGCCGTCGCCGCTTGGGACTCCCCGCTCAAGGCCGGGCTGTGGGCGATCTCCGCTGGCCGCAAGCCGAGCGCGATCGCCACGGAAAACGACCGCGGGCCCCGCGAACGGGCACTGTCGCAGTACATGGCGTTCGGGCAGATGGTCGGCTCGGGCCCGCCGCTGTTCCGCACCCGCGAGCTGCTCGCTCTTGCCGACGCCAACCTGGTGACGTTTTTAGGCCCCGAGCCGGTCGTCGATACGCGCGACGGCGAGTACGTGGCCACCAGCCACGGACGCACCACCACCGCGACCGCGCTTGCCGACGCCTTCCTGCCCTCCCCCGACATCCGCAACGCTGTCGACCCGCTGAGCCGCTCGCTTCTCGACGCCGCCCGCATCCGCCCATTCAACGGCACCGGCTCCCCCGAAACCGACGACGCCACCCGCCGCGCCGTCCACCCCGACGGCACACTCAATGCGCGCTTGCACATCGTCGGCATCCCGACGGGCTCGCAGTGGGCGGACACGACGATCTCTCCGATGCCAGGCACCGACCCGCTCATGCTGCAAGAAACGGACAAAACAGCGCTGTCGCTGCTGAAACAGGCCGGGGTACTCTAGCCCGCATGGGCACAAACACGTGGAAGCAAATGTGGGCGACACGCCCTGCACGCATCCCGGACGCCCCAAGCAACGGGGCCGTCATCGGCGGCGTGTGCGAAGGCATCGGCGCGCGTTACCAGATCGACCCAACCTTCGTCCGCGTCCTATTCGCCGCGCTGTCTCTGGTCTTCGGCAGTGGCATCTTCCTCTACCTATTGTGCTGGATTAACATGCCGCGCCCCGGCATGAGCCGCAGCCCGTGGAACACCATCACCACGCCGAAGAACCAGCTCACCGAGATGGAGAAGAAGGACCGCGACACCGGGTGGCTGCTGCTCGTCGGCCTGCTGGTGTTCCTCCCGACAATCTCCACCGTAGGCGACGCGCGCGTTCTGCTGGTCATGTTCGCGCTCTTCCTTCTTGGCTGGTACGTCGCCCACCAGCGCCAGCCGGAGGTGCCGGAGGAGATGGTGCCGGCCACGGTGTCGTCGTCAAGCGAGAGCCTCGAGAGGGTGAAAAAGCGGTATTGGCTGTGGATCCCCCTCACGGTCGTGCTGACAGTACTCACCGTGGTTGGGCTGTCATTCCTTAGCCAATTACGGTTCGGCAACTACGGCAAATTCGGCAGTGCAGATATCACCGTGTCGGACATCGACCAGCTGCCCGACCTCGACCGGTTTATCGGGGAAGCGCGCCTCGACCTGTCCGAACTGGAACCGCTTGACACGCCGCGGACGGTGGAGATCAGCAACGTCGCCGGCAACGTCGAGATCATCCTGCCGGACAACGTCCCGGTCGACGTCAACTGCAAGATCACCTTCGGCGACACGGCATGCCCCCACGACACACAAAACGCGGACACGGACGGCGAACTGCTCACGATCAACGTGACGCAGCGCGCCGGATCCGTGTCCGCGCACCTCGCTGAGTAAGCCCGCCTCGGCTTACTCCCACTCGATGGTGGCCGGCGGCTTGGACGTCACGTCCAGCACCACACGATTGACGTCGGCGACCTCGTTGGTGATGCGAGTAGAGATCACTTCGAGGGTGTCGTACGGGATGCGCACCCAGTCCGCGGTCATGGCGTCCTCCGACGCGACCGGGCGCAGCACGATCGGGTGGCCGTAGGTGCGGCCGTCGCCCTGCACGCCGACGGAGCGGACGTCGGCAAGCAGCACGACCGGGCACTGCCAGATCTGCTCGTCCAGGCCGGCCTTGGTCAGCTCCTCGCGGGCAATGGCATCGGCGGCGCGCAGGGTCTCCAGGCGCTCCTCGGTGACCTCGCCGATGATGCGGATACCCAAGCCCGGGCCCGGGAACGGCTGGCGGTTCACAATCTCCTCCGGCAGGCCCAACTCGCGGCCGACCGCGCGGACCTCGTCCTTGAACAGGAGACGCAGCGGCTCGACCAGCTCGAACTCCACGTCGTCCGGCAGGCCGCCGACGTTGTGGTGGCTCTTGATGTTCGCGGTGCCGGTGCCGCCGCCGGACTCCACCACGTCCGGGTACAGGGTGCCCTGGACCAGGTAATCCACCTGCTGGCCCTCCAACACACCGGCGACGGCGCGCTCGAAGGAACGGATGAACTCCGCTCCGATCGCCTTGCGCTTCGCCTCCGGCTCGGTCACACCGGACAGCTTGTCCAAAAACGCCTTGCGCTCGTCGACAGTGACCAGCTTCGCGCCGGTGGCTGCGACGAAGTCGTTTTCCACCTGCTCGCGCTCACCCTGGCGCAGCAGACCGTGGTCCACGAACACGCAGGTAAGACGGTCGCCGATCGCGCGCTGCACCAGCGCTGCTGCCACGGCGGAGTCGACACCGCCCGACAGGCCGCAAATGGCGTGGCCGTCGCCGACCTGGTTGCGGACGTCGTCGATAAGCTGCTCCGCGATGTTGGACGCGGTCCAGTTCTGCTCCAGACCGGCGATCTCGGTGAGGAAGCGCGTGAGCACCTCTTGGCCGTGCGGCGAGTGCATCACCTCCGGGTGGTACTGCACGCCGGCGAACTTGCGGGAGGTGTCCTCGAACGCCGCCACTGGCGCGCCCGAGGTCGAGGCGGTGACCTCGAAACCTGCCGGTGCCTCGGTGACCGAATCGCCGTGCGACATCCACACCGGGTGCTCGTCAAGACCCGCGTGCAGCACACCGCCGCTCACCGTCATCGCGGTGCGGCCGTACTCGCGCGCGCCGGTCTTGGCCACCTTGCCGCCGAGCGCCTGGGTCATGATCTGGAAGCCGTAGCAAATGCCGAAAATCGGCAGGCCGAGCTCGAAAATCTCCGGGTCCAACTGCGGGGCACCCTCGGCGTACACCGACGACGGGCCACCGGAGAGCACCAGCGCCTGCGGATCCTTCTCCTGGACCTCAGCGGCGGTAATGGTCGACGGCACGACCTCAGAGAACACGTTCGCCTCGCGCACACGGCGGGCGATCAACTGCGCGTACTGCGCACCAAAATCAACGACAAGAACAGGGCGTGTTTGAGCGGTAGTCACAGCGCCAAATAGTAGCTGACCGAACCCTGACAGCTAAAAAACCGTCGCCGCTCGGTTAATCAGGCTAGGGCGCCTCTAGCGCACCGCGGCGCTGAGTCGGTCGAGGGCTGCGCGCACCTCGTCGGTCGACGGGGCCTGCGCAAGCTTGTCGGCGGAGCGCTGCAGCTGCGCAATCGACGCGTCCGCAGCCTCCATCGCCTTGTTGACCTGCTCGACGAGCGGGGTGACTTCCTCGCCCATCGCAGACTCGTTGGTGTTCTGTGACCAGCGGCGAATCATCTCCAGCGGAATCTTCGTCAGCTCGGAAATCGAGTTGACCTTCAGCTCCACACGACGACGGAACGACGAGTGCAGGAACACGGCGTCGTCCATGTGGCGCACGTCCTCCTCGAGAGCGTCGACAAGCAACTGCATCGATTCCAGCGCACCCGACTCGGTGGAGAATTGCGCGGTCTGCGCGGTGTGGAGGCGCGCAAGAGCGATCGCCATACGCGCGTTCGCGGTCTTGGCGAAGAGCTCCTCGGCGACCTCGGCGAGCGACTGCGCGTTTTCGTCGATAATGCCACGCATCGTCGCCCACACCTGCAGCGGAGCGAGCAGCAACGTACGCGACGCGCCCTCGGTGACCACGTTTTCCATCTCGGCTTTGACGTTGTTGGTCACCGCGTTCTCCTCGACGAGCGTTTCACTCGCCTTGCGGAGCTCCTCCGCGGCTTCCTTGATCTCCGTCTGCGTGGTCATGAAGGTGTCGAGCTCGCGGTAGAGGGCGGAGGCGGCGTCGTAAATATCGCCGGAGCCCTCCGGCAGCGTGAAGCCGGCGTCCTCGCGCGCCTGCACCTCGTTAGGCAGCACTTCGCGGATGAACGCGTCGTAATCCGGCAGCAGCTCGCCCAACCTCTCGGCGCCGGCGATGGCACGCTCGCGACGGCCCACCCCGTTCGCCTTCGCTTCGTGCTCGACGATGTTCGCTTCCTGGTAAAGCTCGCCGGCTGCGGCGAAGGCGTCCGTCATCGGACGGGTACGCACAGACAGGTAGCCACCGTTCGGCAGCGGGGTCACAGTGGCGAGCACGTCGTAAGCAGAGCCGCTCTTTGCCCTGTTGCGCACGTACCCGGCGAATGGGCGACCGTCCTCGATCGTGTCCCACATCAACTTGAACGTCGCGCCCGGCATCTCATCGTGACGGATGAGGTTGTGGGGCTTGCCGATCATCTCTTCAGCCGAATACTGCGCGTAGTTGATGAACACGTTGTTCACATGAGTCATCACACCCTTCGCATCGGTCACCGAAAAGAAGATGTCGTTGACATCAACTTCGTGAGAGGGCCCCGCTGGGGCGTCGCGAAGAATGGTTACACGGCTAGGCATAGGTCGAATTCATCCAGTTTCTTAGTCACGGATTGCCAAGTCGGCTTTCTGGAAAGCTTTGATGTCAGTATACCCACACTTTGCCATCATTCTCTTTAGACCTCCGACAATGTTGAGCCCGCCGTACGGAACGCTCGACGGGCCGAACAACACCGTCTCCAGTGCGGTGGCGGTGCTGACAACCGGATCCTTGCTCACATCACCGCGAGGGAAGCGGGGGTGTGCGGCCTGCGCCTCCCAGTACACGCCGTTCGCCGCTGCTTCAGACGCCTGCGCCAAGTTGCGGCCGAGCATGACAGCATCCGCGCCGCACGCGATAGCAAGAGCGATGCTGTCAGCGTCCCAGATGGGCACATCCGCGAGGACATGCACGTAGCGTCCGCCAGTCTCATCCAGGTAGTCGCGGCGGGCGGCCGCCACATCTGCGATTGCTGTCGCAGCCGGGACCTTCACCACGGTGCTGGAGGAACCAGAGCCCACAATCACGCCAGCGACACCGGAGCGCATCAGGTGCGTTGCCGTGGAGTAGTCGTACACCCCGCCCGCGATCACGGGCACGTCGAGCGAGCCGACGAACTCCTTGAGGTTCAGCGGCTCACCACCTTGCTGCACGTGCTCGGCGGAGATGATGGAGCCCTGGATGAACAGGATCTCCGCGCCAGCTGCGATGACCACCGGGGCCAATTCGCGCGCATTCTGCGGGCTGACCCGCACAGCGACGGTCACACCGGAGTCGCGCACCTGCGCGATGCGCTCGGAAAGCAGATCGGTATCCAGCTCCGCGGCATGTAGCTCCTGCAGGGTGCGCAAGGAGCGCTCACCAGAGTCGACGAACTCCTGGTACTTCTCCTCCGAGTCGATGCCCCAGGCGTCCTGGCACGAGTCCACGACCTTCTTCACCGCGGCCTCGAAGTCGGCGTGGCGACCCCACAGTCCTTCGGCGTCGATCACGCCGAGGCCGCCCTGTTTGCCCATCTCGATGACGAACTCGGGGCTGGCCAGAGCGTCGGTCGGATGGGACACGAGCGGGATATCGAAGGTGTAGGCGTCGATGTTCCAAGTGGTGTCCACGTCCTGCGAGGAACGGGTGCGCCGCTTGGGCACGATCGAAAGATCGCCCAGGTCGTAGGCCTTGCGGGCCTCGCGGCCGATGCCAATTTCCACGTAGTCGCGCATGTGTGCCCCTTACTGGCGGTAGTTCGGCGCCTCGACGGTCTGCGTGATGTCGTGCGGGTGGGACTCGCGCAGGCCGGCAGCGGTGATTTGAACGAACTGCTTCGTCTGCAGCTCCTCGATTGAGGAAGCGCCGGTGTAGCCCATGGCGGCGCGCAGGCCGCCGACGATCTGGTGGGTGATGGAATCGAGCTCGCCGCGGAACGGTACGCGGCCCTCGATGCCTTCCGGCACCAGCTTGTCCTCGCTGGTCACGTCGGCCTGGAAGTAGCGGTCCTTGGAGAAGGAGCGCTTCTCCCCCGTCAGGCCGCGGCCCTGCATGGCACCCATCGAGCCCATGCCGCGGTAGCGCTTGTACTGCTTGCCGCCCACGACGACGATGTCGCCCGGGGCCTCGGCGGTGCCTGCGAGCATGGAGCCGAGCATGACGGTCGACGCGCCGGCGGCCAGGGCCTTGGCCACGTCGCCGGAGAACTGCATACCTCCGTCGGCGATGATCGGCACGCCCGCGGCCTTTGCCGGGACGGACGCCTCGAGGATGGAGGTGATCTGCGGCGCACCCACACCTGCGACGACGCGAGTGGTGCAGATAGAGCCCGGTCCGATGCCGACCTTGATGGCGTCGGCGCCGGCGTCGATCATCGCCTTCGCGGCGCTGCGGGTGGCCAGGTTGCCGCCGACGACATCGACACGGTCGCCGAAGTCCTTCTTCACACGCGAGACCATCTCAAGCACGCGGTTGTTGTGCGCGTGCGCGGAGTCAACGACGAGCGCGTCAACGCCCGCCTCGACGAGCAGACCGGCGCGCTCGAAGGCGTCCTCGCCGGTGCCCACACCTGCGGCGACGAGCAGGCGGCCGTCGGCGTCCTTGGACGCGTTCGGGTACTGCTCGCTTTTGACAAAATCCTTCACGGTGATCAGACCAGCGAGCTTGCCCTCAGAGGTAACGATCGGCAGCTTCTCCACCTTGTTAGAGGACAGCAGGGCAAGTGCTTCCTGCTTGTCCACACCTTCTTCCGCCACGACAAGCGGCATCGGGGTCATGACCTCGGCGACCTTACGGCCGAAGTCCGGCTCGAAGCGCATGTCGCGGTTGGTGATGATGCCAACCAGACGCTCATTGTCGTCGACCACCGGAAGACCGGAGATGCGGAAGCGGGCGCAGAGCGCGTCGACGTCGTCAAGCGTCATGTCCGGGGTTGCGGTAACCGGGTTGGTCACCATGCCGGACTCGGAGCGCTTCACCACGTCCACGTGCTCGGCCTGGTCCTGGGCACTGAGGTTGCGGTGCAGCACGCCGATTCCGCCCTGGCGCGCCATCGCGATAGCCATGCGCGACTCGGTGACGGTGTCCATCGCGGCCGAAATGATCGGCATGCCGAGACGGATGTTGCGGGTGAACTGCGACTCCGTGCTCACCTCAGACGGGACAATGTGGGACTCGGCCGGCAGCAGCAAAACGTCGTCGAACGTCAGCCCCCGCAGCGCGACCTTGTCGGGATCGTCTCCACCAGTCCATACACGTGCCTCAGACATCGACATGTTCTCCTCTCCCGCGCGAATGTTTTCCGCAATGATATAACGTCGCGCAAAACGCGGTCTATGCGGGGATTGGGGCGGGATTGGCCTTGTCTGCGGGGGCTTAATAGGCTGAGGGGCGTGAATTTCGACGACATGATGCCGCTGGATCCGTTCGCGGACGACCCCAACGATCCGGCCTCCTTCATCGACGACGATGAGGTTGTGGAGCCCCTATCCGCCCAGGAGCGCGTCGCCGTCATCCAGGACCTTTCCCATGTCCGCGACGCGAAGCGCTTGCTCAAGCCGCGCGGAATTTTGGGCATCCACTTCCTCTGCGAGGATTGCGACCAGTTGCACTATTACGACTGGGAGATCATGGAGCAGAACATGATCGCAACGCTCAACGGCGAGTTACCGCCGGTCCACGAGCCGAGCGCCGAGCCGAACATCGACGCCTACGTGCCGTGGGATTACGCGATGGGCTACCTCGACGGGCTCGAGGGCCGCTAGAGCATTCCGCTTGCCGACGACCCCATGTCGGCCCCAGCCGCCCCCTGCTGAGGCGCACCCTCGGCAGCCGACGGCACGCGGTTGCCGCCGTACTCCACCGCCGTCTGATCCGGCGCCGGCTGCTGCTCGCTTGGCTGCGGCGCGGTCGCTGGGGATGTCGCGCTCGGTGCCGGGCTGGACTGCCGCGAACTCGTCTGGACCGTACTGGACGGCACCGGGCTGGATTGGGCGGCGCTCGGTTGCGGCGTAGGCTGCTGTGCCGAAGGCTGCTGCGACGCTGCGGTGCCCGGCGCCGGGCTGGCCGGGGCTGGGCTGCTCGGCTGCTCGTGCGGCCGCGTTGTCACCTCCGGCACCTCGCTCACCGTGGTCGTCGCGGTCACCGTGCGCGGCGCCGGGGTGGCGTGCCCGCCACCGTGGCGCGACTCGCGGATCTTGATGCTGGCCAGCAGGCCGCGCGCCTGCTCGAGCAGTTCGCGAGCCGCGGCCTCATCGCCGCTTTCGTTGGCCGCTTCCAACTCGTCGAGCGTGGTCGCAAGTTCCACCATCGTCGTCTCGTTCGACGAGTGTTCCGCGCTGAGTACCGCGGCACCGGTGCCCAAGATGACCGTCGACGCGGCAGCCGCGCCGACCAGACCGGCAACCCACGGGTTGGAGGTGGGGCGACGGCGCGCGCGGGCCTGGTCAAGGGAGGCCACCGTCGCCGGTTCCTGCACAACCGCAGGCGGCGCCGGCATCGGACGGTCGACGTCGTCTTTCAGCGCGAGCAGCGCCGCCGCGAGCGGGTCGGTGCCGCCGCTGGGGTCCACCCCGCGCGCCAACTCGTCGATAAGCGCGTCATCTCGCGCATAATCATCCGGAAACGCTTCGCCGAATTCACGCTTCATCGCCCGAATGACCTCCTTCCAACTTCTCCCGTAACTTGGCCAGCGCACGGTGCTGCGCCACGCGCACTGCACCAGGTGTACTGCCCACCACTTCTGCCGTTTCTTCCGCCGAGAGGCCCACGAATACCCGCAGGATGATGATGTCGCGGGCCTTGTCATTTAATGAATCGAGAAGTTGGCGCACTTCGTTACTTCCCGCAGTTACCAACGCCGCGTCCTCCGGCGTAAACGCGGAAACCTCGTGCTCAGGCACCTCGTCCGTCGGTGTCGTCTTATCGCGCACCATACTGCGGTGCGCGTCCGCCACCTTGTTGAACGCGATGCCGTAGACGAACGCCATAAACGGCCGGCCGGTGTCCACGTAGCGGTCAATGGAGGTGGCCACCGCCAGGCAGATCTCCTGGGCGACATCCTCCGCGGTGGGCATCCGGCCGCCGCCGATGCGCGCGCGACAGTACCGCAGCACGCGCGGATGGACAACCGCGATGATGCGCTTAAGCGCCCGCTGGTCCCCCGCCGCGGCATGCGGAACGAGCGCGGCGAGTTCGTCCTCGCCGTCGCCAGATTCTGCGCTGGGGTTGGCATTCACAAGCAAACACTATAAACGCACCGGCGGATTCCAACGCGACACCGATGTTTTGCCAGGAATTCACCCTCCCGTAACCATCGAGGTACACGCAGCGTGCGCGATATATTTTCACGCCTGTTGACGTTTGTAAACGATGCGGTAACTCACGGGCAACCCGGCGTTAACCCAACGCGTCCACACTGCTTGTCGGTTACACGTCCGAGATCACCCACAAGGAGCTCTCCTCAATGTCTTTGCCGCATCAACTCCCCGGGCCGAACGCCGACTTTTGGGACTGGCAGCTGCACAGCGCGTGCCGGGGGGAGGCGTCCGAGATCTTCTACCACCCGGACGGGGAGCGTGGCCGCGCCCGCACCCAGCGCGAGAACCGAGCCAAGGCCATCTGCTTCGAGTGCCCGGTGCTCTCCCAGTGCCGCGAGCACGCCCTGCGCGTCGCCGAGCCATACGGCATCTGGGGCGGCATGAGCGAGTCCGAGCGCTCCGCCGTGCTGCGCGGCGCGGCCGGCGGTATGAAGGTCGCCGCGGCTTCCGCTAAGTAGCAAAAAATGCCCCGTCGTTGCGGGGCATTTTTGCGTGATGACGACGCCTAGTGGGCGTGGCCGTCCTCTTCTTCATTTTCTTCCGGCTTGGTCACCACGGACGCCTCCGTGGTCAGCACCATGCGGGCCACCGACGCCGCGTTGACCACGGCGTTGTGGGTCACCTTCACCGGGTCGATGATGCCCTGCTCGATGAGGTTGCCGTACTCGAGCGTGGCGGCGTTGAAGCCCTCACCGTTGCTCATCTCGGCAACCTTGGAGACGACAACCGCGCCGTCGAGGCCGGCGTTGTCGGCGATCCAGAAGGCGGGCTTGGACAGCGCGCGGGCCACGGCCAGCACGCCGATCTTTTGCTCACCCTCGAAGCCTTCGGCGAACTCCTCGAGCTGCTTGGCAATCTGCACGAGCGCCGAACCGCCGCCTGCGATGATGCCTTCTTCCGCCGCCGCGCGGGCGGCGTTGATGGCGTCCTCGACACGCAGCTTGCGCTCGTTCTGCTCGGTTTCGGTAGCCGCGCCGACGCGCAGCACGGCAACACCGCCGGAGAGCTTCGCCAGACGCTCCTCGGCCTTTTCCTTGTCCCAGGTGGAGTCGGTGGTGGCGATCTCGCGGCGGATCTGCTCGCGGCGCTCCTCCACTGCCTCGGCGGTGCCGGCGCCGTCGACGATGACGGTGTCGTCCTTCGTCGTCGTCACGCGACGTGCGGAGCCGAGGTACTCCAGGGTGGCGTCTTTCAAGTTGACGCCGACCTCCGGGTCGATGACGGTCGCGTCGGTGACCACGGCGAGGTCGTCCATGAACGCCTTGCGGCGCTCGCCGAAGTACGGCGACTTCACGGCGACAACCTTGATCACCTTGCGGATCGAGTTGACTACGAGCGCCTGCAGCGCCTCGCCCTCGATGTCTTCGGCGACGACAAACAGCGGCACCGACTCGGACGCGACCTGCTCCAGAAGCGGCAGGAAGTCCGGCAGCGAAGAGATCTTGCCGCGTACGAGCAGCACGCGGGCGTCTTCGAGCACGGCCTGGCCGGCGTCCGGATCCGTCATGAAGTACGGGGAGAGGAATCCCTTGTCAAAGGAGATGCCCTCGGTCAGGTCCACGTAGGAGTCGATGGACTGGGACTCCTCGACGGTGAGCACACCGTCCTTGCCCACTTTGTCCATGGCGCCGGCGACCATCTCGCCTACCTCCGGGTCGCGAGACGACACGGTGGCCACGTTCGCGATCTCGGTGGAGGACTGCACGTCGGTGGCGCGGTTTTTCAGCTCCTCGACGGTCTTTTCGGCCGCGGCGAGGATGCCCTTGTTCAGCTCGATCGGGTTCGCGCCGGCTGCGACGTTGCGCAGGCCCTCGGCGACGAGCGCCTGGGCGAGCAGCGTCGCGGTGGTGGTGCCGTCGCCGGCGATGTCGTTCGTCTTGACTGCGACGGACTTCACCAGCTGCGCGCCGAGATTCTCAAACGGATCCTCGAGGTCGATGTCTCGCGCGATGGTCACGCCGTCGTTGGTGACGGTCGGCCCACCCCAGGACTTCGACAGCACAACGTTGCGGCCGCGGGGGCCCAGGGTGACCTTCACCGCGTCGGCGAGCGTGTCCACGCCGCGCTGGATGCCCTCGC
>ERZ1029878.58-NODE-58-length-32896-cov-53.097135_pt1 | contig 32896 bp, 29 predicted proteins | sample MGYA00519234_ERZ1029878 | MGnify/ENA primary metagenome ERZ1029878 (study PRJEB33666, sample SAMEA4610928) | skin metagenome | biome: Human-associated habitat; feature: Malodor aspect; material: skin | place: Philippines | collected 2015-08 ... | reverse complement strand
CCCGCCGAACTGCTTGAGCCGCTCGTCGATGCCCCACAGCGGCCGCAGGTCGATGTTCAGCTTCCGCAGCGCCGGCAACATGATGAGGCACTGCACCACCACGCCGAGCGTCGTACCCAGGCCCAGCAGCAGCACGTGCGGATTGCTTATCGACGACGGCGCCACCGGATTCAACTGCCCCGGCAACGCCATGTAGGCGACCAGCACCGCAATGGAGACCACGTTGTTTGCCACCGGAGCCCACGCGCCGGGCCGGAAGTGCTCCTTGGTGTTCAAGATGGCCATGAACAGCGAGAACATGCCGTAGAAGAAGATCTGCGGCAGCAGCAGGTAGGCAAACGAGGTGGTTTGGACCAGGTTGCCGGTCGAATCCTCGTCCAGCATCATCTCCGTTAGCCACGGTGCCGCCGCCACGGCGATGAGGGTGACCACCGTCATCATCGTCAGCGTGAGCGTGAACAGGCGGCGGATAAACGCGGCGCCCCGGTCGGGGTCCTCCTTCTCCGCGCGCACCAGCACCGGCACCACCAGCGCGGTGAGCACCGAGCCGAGCACGATCTCCGTGATCAGGTTCGGCAGCGTGTTGGCGGTGTTGAACGCCGACGCGACGACCTCGCCGAGCGCCGCGCCGATGAGCACGGTGCGGATGAAGCCGGTGATGCGTGAGATCAGCGTGGCCACCGCCATCGAGCCGGTGGCCCGCACGACCTTTTCGTTGTCCGTCGGCTCTGCCTCCGGGGTGGGCACGGGCACGGCAGCGGGCTCACCCGCGATCGTCTCACCCTTGGGGCTGGTGGTCAGCAGGGACTTGTCCGGCGCGCCGGTGCCCGCGCCGCGCTGCTGCTTCGGCTCGCGGGGTGCGGGCACTGGTGCAGGCGGCGCCGGGGTGACAATGCGCCGGCGCAAGTTGTCCTGTGCTGTCACGGTTGTCTCCGTTCACGTGTGGTTCGTTGTGCTGGTCTGGAGGTGGCGCGCCGGTCCGGCGGCGCCTTGCTGCGTTTGAACCGTGTCAGCAGCGCCAACGCGAGCGCCGCCGCGACCAGTGCCGCAGCGACCGCCCAGCCGCGCAACTCGACGCCGGCGGTGCGCACCGCAATGTCCACCGGCGTGGAAATCGGCTGGCCCGACGCGCCGGCAAGGTAGAGCTGCAGTTCGGTGCCGCGGTTCGATTCCGGCAGGTCCGCGGTCATTTGCACCGTGACGGACCCGCGCGCCGGAATCTTCAGTGCCCCGGGCACGTTCAGCCGCGCGTCGTCCGGCCCGAAGTACCGGATTTCCGTGCGCACCGGCAGCGGCATGCCGTTTTGTGCCACGATGAGCAGCGGGCTTGACGACGACGCCCGCGTGTACACATTCCCCGGCGGAATCAACGTCACTGAGTCGCGCAACTCGTTCAGTGCGGTCCGGCTCGCGGCGAGGCGTTCGCCGGTGGCGCGGGTGGTGTCGTCGTAAAGCGAGAGCGCGCGGCGGCCGTTCGTGGTCAGCGCGGTGAGCATGTCGCGGCGCAGCGGGAGGGTGAAGCCGTAGCGGGTCAGCGCGATCGCGGGGTCCGGCACCATGAGCGCGGTGATGTCGTTGATAAAGCCGTTTTGTTGCGTGACCTGCAGGATCTCCGCGTCGGTGTAGGCAGCCGGGTCCGGGAAGTTCGTGCCGGTGTGCTCCGCCGGGGCGACGTCGGGAGGCGCTGCGAGGTAGTCGCCGAAGGAGACTGGCCGCGACGTGCCGTCGGCGATGATGCTCGCGACGGTGCCAAGCAGCACCGTGGCGGTGTCCGCGTCCCAGGTTGCCGGCGGGTTGAATAGCACCTTGTCGCGTGCGGCCTGGCGCATGGCTGCGGCGGCGCTGATGTCGCGGGCTTTCTTTGAGTCGATGGTGGCGTCGAAACGCAGGCTGGGGTTGGTGTAGCCGGGTGTGTCGGGGTGCGTGCCCGTCGACGCCAGCACCGCGGCCAGCGAGTCCTGGTAGCCGACCTGCATCACCCCGGGCGCGATCCAGGAGAACCGCTCTGCCGAAGGGTTCTGCGCGGCGAGGACCCGCACCGGCTGCTGCGGCCGGGGGTCGCCACCGGTGTGTGCTTCCTCCCACGCCGCCTGCATGCCGCCGTCGGGCACGCTGGAGCGGGTGTGGTCCGCCCAGCCGAGCGCCGGCGCTGCCTCGGGTTCCACGTATCCCGGGCCGGTGACCACGGTGTTAATCGTCCCGGTGTTGCCAAGCACGCGCTGCAGCACGAACGGCCCGCGCTCCACAGCCTCGCGCATGAGCCATTCGTCGCCGGTGCGCGCCACCGCGTTGAGGTCCGCGTTCGCCCACGGCAGCGCGACGGTGCAGCCTTGCTCCGAGACCTGGCGGACCTTGTCCAGCCACGCCTTCGCGTCGTCCGCTCCCCTGCCCGGGGCGGCGTCCGTGTCTTCGCCTGAGCCCCAGCTGTCGCGCAGGCGCTTCGGCTCTTCCACCACGGCCTTGCGGGTGTCGCTGACGGTGTACCCGCCGGCCATGCGGTCCACGGTGTCCACCAGCGCGGGGTCGAGCGCCATGCACGTGGCGTAGCCCACCTCGGGCGTTTGCACTGCGTCGAGGTACTGCTCCACCAGCGCGTCTAGGCGCCCGCCGGCCGCGAGCTGGTCGGCCAGATTCTCCGACTCGAGCACCAGCGGCGGGTTTTCCGGGGCCTCGCCTGTCTCCCCCGGCACGATGTCCACCGCCGCGCTGACCGGGTATAGCGCGGTGATCTCGCCCGGCTCCACGTCGTCTTCCGAGCCGCGCACCCCGAGGTGGAAACGGTCGGTGTCCAGGGTGGCGCCGGTGGCGTCGACAAGCTCAAGCAGCATCGGGTACGTGCCGATCCCCCCGGGCGCCCTCAGCGTCATCTCCGTCTCCACGCTGTCGCCCGGAGCGATTTGCTTATCGACGACCCCCTCGTCCCCCACCGGCTCATACTCGCCAACACCCGCCACCGCGGCGACGCGTTGCTCCACCACGGATCCGATCGGGGCCGCGCGGCGCGGCACGACCTTGAGCGTGTCCAACGTCTCGTCGGTGTGATTCGTAATGCGAAGTTTCACGTGAAACGGATCGTGTGCGGAGGCCGACGTGGGGGCGTCGACAAGCTCAATGCTCGCGAGCTCGCCCTCGCCCGGGCGCACTGCCTCGTTGACCCACTGGTCCGCTACCTCGGGGTTGTCCGGGCTGAGCGGGACGGCCGGCACAGCGCGCGCCGGCGGGGCCGTCAGCGCCAGCGCGAGCGCCGCCGCTGCCAGCCGGGTGCTGCGCCGCATCATCGCGGGGTAGCCCTTCCGGCGGCGACTTCCTTTCGTGCCAGATCCGGCATGCGGTCGTAGGCGATGCGCGCCAGTTTCCGCTCGTCGGCGTACGCGAGGTGCTCCATCAGCTCGCTCATCGGCACCCACGCCACCTCGGTGACCTCGGGGTCCTCGTCGTTAAACACGCCGTCGACGAAGCGCAGCAGGTTGTGGTGCACCGTCTTATGGATGCGCACCCCGTCCGAGACGAACCAATAGTCGATCGTGCCCAGGGTATCGAAGGCCTCGCCGGAAATGCCGGTTTCCTCCCACACCTCGCGCTCCGCGGTCGCCCACTGGTGCTCGCCGTCTTCGACGTGCCCCTTCGGCATCGACCACAGCAGGCGCCCGCGCCGGTCCAGGCGGCCGATGAGCGCGACGTAGATGCGGCTCATGTCCACCTTGCCGTCCTTGCCCACCGCCTCCGCCATGCCGGAGACGACCAGACCGCCGGCCGAGGTCTCGTCGCGCGTTTCTATCGACGAGTCGTGCCTGCGGTCGTAATGCGAATGCCTGCGGTTGTGGTTGCGGTTCCGGTTACGCTGCCCGCCGCGGCCACCCCTGCCCCGCCGGTTATTCGGGTTCCGGCGGCGGTTCGGCTTCTTCTTGTTGTCCTCGCCGTCGCCCTGCTTCTGGTTATTGTTCTGCCCGCCTTTGTTCTGGGCCGGCTTGCCGCCGCGGCGCTTCCGCGAACGTCGCCGCCCGCCGGATCCCCCCTTGTTCCCGGAGGGGCCCGGTACAGGCCGCGTATTCTCACTCATTCGTGCCATGCTATCCGGCTTCCGGCCGGTTGTGGTACTTCACGCGCGGCGGCGACGAGTATCGTGTCCAAGGTGACAAACCGAGGAACGCTTTTCGACATGCCCGATCCGAACGACCCGCTCGCCCCCGCCGCGTTGATGGCCCGGGCGCAGGGGGTCGTCGAAAAGCACGCTGCCCTGCTGGAGCCGCTCGCCCGGCTTTTCGCGGCGCGCGGCGAGTCCTTATATATAGTCGGCGGCTCCGTGCGCGACGCCATGCTCGGCCGCGGGGTGCACGACCTCGACTTCACTACCTCCGCCCGCCCCGACGTGATCCAGGAGATCCTCGGCGAGTGGGGCGAAAAGGTGTGGGACACCGGCATCGAGTTCGGCACCGTCTCTGCGATCCGCCAGGGCGAAACCGTGGAGATCACCACCTTCCGCTCCGACCTGTACGACGGCGTCACCCGCAACCCCGAAGTCACTTTCGGTGACACCCTCGAGGGCGACCTTGTGCGCCGCGACTTCGCCTGCAACGCCACGGCCATCGAGCTCTCGCTTGACGACGACTCCCTCGCCCCGACCTTCCACGACCCCGTCAACGGCCTGGCCGACCTGGTCATCGAGGTGCTCGATACCCCGCAGGAGCCGGAAGTGTCCTTCCGCGACGACCCGCTGCGCATGCTGCGCGCGGCCCGCTTCGTCTCCCAACTCGGCTTCACCGTGGCGGACCGCGTGTTCGACGCCATGCGCGACATGGCCCCGGAGATCCAGCGGATCACCGCCGAGCGCGTCCAGGCCGAGCTGGACAAGCTCATGCTCGGCGCGCGCCCCTGGGAGGGCATCGACCTGCTGGTGTCCACCGGCGTCGCCCAGTTCATCCTGCCGGAGATCCCCGCCCTGCAGCTTGAGACCGACGAGCACATGCAGCACAAGGACGTCTACCGCCACTCCCTGACCGTGCTGCGCCAGGCCACCGAACTCGAGGACGAAGGCCCCGACCTGAAGTTGCGCTGGGCCGCGCTGCTCCACGACATCGGCAAGCCCGCCACCCGCGCCCCCAAAGAAGGCGGCGGCGTGACCTTCCACCACCACGAAGTCGTCGGCGCGAAGATGACCCGCAAGCGTTTGAAGGCGCTGAAGTACCCGAAGCACGTCATCTCCGACGTGGGCCAGCTGGTGTTTTTGCACATGCGTTTCCACGGCTTCGGCGAAGGCCAGTGGACCGACTCCGCCGTGCGCCGCTACGTCACCGACGCCGGCGACCTCCTGCCCCGCCTGCACAAACTCGTGCGCGCCGACTCCACCACCCGCAACGCCAAGAAGGCCGCCCGCCTGCAGCGCACCTACGATCACCTCGAGGAGCGCATCGCCGACATCGCCGCCAAGGAGGACCTCGCCCGCGTGCGCCCGGACCTCGACGGCAACGAGATCATGCAGATCCTGGACCTCAAACCCGGCCCGGAAGTGGGCAAGGCGTGGAAGTATCTCAAGGAGCTACGCCTCGAGCGCGGCGAGCTCGACCACGACGAGGCCGTCGCCGAACTCAAAGCCTGGTGGGAGAACGAACATGCCTGAGTATTTCTACGCCGACCGCCTGTTCAACGCCATGGAACGGGTGGACCCGGAGCCGGGCATGCTGCTCGTCGCCGCGCACGGGATGTACTCGCCCGAGTTCGCCCGCACCGTGGTGCTCATCATTGAGCAGAGCGCTGAGCGCACCCTCGGCGTCGTGTTGAACCGCCGCAGCGAAACCGCCGTGGCCAACGTCATGCCGGCCTGGGCCGACCTCGCCGCGAAGCCGCAGGCCGTGCACATCGGCGGGCCTGTGCGACCGGAGGCCGCCGTCGCCCTCGGCGTAACCGCCCCCGGCGTGGACATCGACGCAAACCCCTACTTCCAGCGCATGGCCAACCGTCTCGCGCTGCTCAACCTCAACGCGGATCCTGAGGACTTCGCCGGCGACGTCGACGGCATCCGCGTCTTCGCCGGCTACGCCGAGTGGCTCCCGGGCCAACTCGACGACGAAATTCTGCGCGGCGACTGGTTCGTCGCCCCTGCCTTGCCCTCCGACGTGATTGCGTCGGCGGGGACGGATTTGTGGGGTGACGTGATGCGTCGTCAAGCAATGCCCCTGCCCCTGTTCGCCACGTTCCCCGCGAACCTCGAGGACAATTAGTGGCTGTTTCACGTGAAACAAAGGAGCAGATACGGCTCGGCGTGAAGGACTCGTGGCTTGTCGGCCTCGGCCTGATCCCGCTCGGTCTCGCCTTCGGGCTGCTGATCTCGCAGACCGGTTTCGCGTGGTGGTGGGCCCCGATCTTCTCGACCATCGTCTACGCCGGTTCGATGGAATTCCTCGCCATCGACATGGTGGTGTCCGGCCTCGGCCCCTTCTCGTCCGCGCTGACCGCTTTCATGGTCAATTTCCGCCACATTTTCTACGGACTGACTTTTCCGCGCGACGTTGTGCCGCGCGGCTTGCCCACCGCCTACGTCACGTACGGGCTCACCGACGAGGCTTACGCCGTCACCTCCACCCTCCGCGGGCGCCCCACCGGGCCGCGGATCCTCACCATCGTCGCGCTGGTAAACGTGATCTGGCTTCTTTCCGGGATCGCGGGTGCGCTCGTTGGCAACGTCATCCCGGACAACATCGAAGGCTTCGAATTCGCCCTGACCTCGCTGTTCGCCGTGCTTGCCTACGAGGCGTTCCAATCCAGCCGCGACCTTTCCGGCCCGCTCATCGCCGGCGGCCTCGCGGTGCTTGCGGCATTTGTTGTGCCTGGGCAGGTGATCATCGCGGGCCTGCTCGCGTACTTCGGCGTTCTGCTGCTGCGTTTCTGGGCACCGCGTATCGACGACCTCCTCACCTGGCGGGTCCGCTGACATGAACGCATACGGTCTGCCCGATGGCGTCACCCTCGGCATGGTCGCCGCGGTGCTCATCCCTGCCGGCATCGTGACGGTGCTGCTGCGTGCACTCCCCTTCTCGCTGATGCGGTTTTTGAAGGGCAGCCCGTTCATCGACTTCCTTGCCGTACTCATGCCGGTCGGCGTGATGACGGTGCTCGTCGTGTACACCGTGGTCGGACATTCGGGCGATCCCGGCCGCTTCTGGGCGTCGTTGGCTGCGCTGGGTCTGACGCTGCTCGTCCACGCCTGGAAGCGCCGTGCGGACCTGTCCATCTTTCTCGGCACTGCGGCATACACGGTGCTGGTGAACCTCGTCGTTTAGGCGGTCTCGTCGTCGTCGAACGAGCCACCGCACTCCGCCCACGTCACCGCGTCATCCCTGCGGCGCGGCATTGAGTAGTTCTCGGAGACGTAGCGCGTGCCGTCTAGGTAGACGAAGTGGATGTCCGCCCCGTCCTTGACCGTCTCCAGGTAGCCATCCGTCACCAGCGAGTGGCACGCTGAGCACAGCGGAAGCAGGTTCTCCAGGTCCGTCATCCCGCCGTCGGCCCACTCTTTGATGTGGTGGATCTCGATGAAGCGTGAGTGCGTGCATTCAGGTGCGGCGCACTGCCCGCCCCACATCGCGAGCAGCGCGTTAACCTGGCCTGCGTTGGCGAGGCGGAATCGGCGGCCTGTGTTGATGATCAACCCGGTGTCGTCGACAGTGGACACGCGCAGATCCGCGTTCGCGATGAGATTCGCAAGCGTCTCCGAGCGCGCGCCGACATTGTTCGGCATGTGTGCCCGGCCGTCTGTGGTCATGAGCACGTTCACGTGCGCTCCGGGTGTGGTCAGCGCATTTTTCGGGTGCGTGCGCATCGAGTGCACCATGCCCATAAACGAGTCGAGCAGCATGCGCCCAACGGGTAGGCCGTAACCGGAGGCGGTCTTCTTCGACGGCTTTGCAGGTTCGACGTCGAGCACCTCGCCCAGCATCTCGTCGACGGAGTAGTCGGCAATACTGTCGTCGTCGCGACGCAACGCGCTTTCGAGCTTGTCCTCCATCTCATAGAAAGCGATCTCGCCGAGTTTCAACGCGGCCATGAAAGCAGCACCGTCCGAGGCGCTGAAGCGGCCGTGCACCGTGATGTCGCCGTTGTCCTGGGGGTGAACGCGCATGTAGTATTCGCGGGCGTGCTCGTCCTCCCCCGGCCTGTCCCGGCCTGAGAGCGCAACCTCCAGCGCGTGATAACCGAGGTCGAGCGCCAGATCCACCAGCTCGCGCTCGTTCTCCTTGGTCATGTATTTGAGCAGCAGTCGCACCACCGAATAACTCAGCGCGGCCGCGGCGAAGTGCTGCTCCAGGTACGGAAACTGCCCGAGCCGGTGCGCCACGTGCACGTACTCGTGCGCGGTCGAATTCGATATCTCCAGCCGCCGCGTCAGAAACTGCGCCGTCGTGCGCGCCCCGGTCTCCTCCGCGAAACCGTGCTGATCGAACATTCGCACGGCGGCGAGCAACTCCGCCTTCGACGTCGTCATTCGCGTGTGCGCATCCGCAATTGTGCTGCACAGACGCTCCGCGAGCGCGCTGAGTTGCGGACGTTCCCCTGCCAAAACCGTGGTCATGATACCCCCGATGTGTCGAATACGAGTGCGATACAAGTAAGTATAAACGTGCTCACGACACGGCTCTGATCTGCGGAAACGGCGTTTATAGGTGCGCTATAAAACGCGTATATCGCACCCTGTTCGCAACGCTTATCGACGACTCCACTACTCCGCATTGCGGACAGTCCCGGCCCCACCAATCATTGGTGCAAACCCATTAAAAAAGTCCGCATTGCGGACAACGGCGCGACAACCAACTATGGGGGTTGACCAACGGTTTGGGGGTCGTCGATAAGCGAAAGTCCGCATTGCGGACAAGTGGGTACGCACCAACGATTAGTGGGGGAATTTGGCGCGGGCTTCGGACCAGAGGCCCTCGAACTCCTCCTGACTGAGGTGGGTGGCGGTGATGCCTTCCAGAGCGTCGTAGGTGCGCGGGTGCGGTACTGTGCCCATGGGTTGATTCGCCTGGCCGATGACGCGGCCGTCGACGTAGATGCCGGTGATGGTTTCGGCGGGGTCGAGTTCGATCATGCGGACCATGGTGCAGGCCTGCGCGGAGACTTCCTCGAGTTCGGCGATGTTGAGCAGCTCGCCGCCTAGTTCGGGAACGCTGTAGTGGATGCGGACGTAATGTTTCACGTGAAACTCTTTCTGGAGACGTAAGCGGAACAGATGATCAACTGTGCCATGTGGTAGATCATCAGCGGAATGATGAGGACGCCGAGTTGGGCGCCGCCGAAGATGACGGTGGCCATCGGCAGGCCGGTGGCGAGGGACTTCTGCGTGCCGCACATTTGGATCGCGGTGATGTCTTCACGCGGGAAGCGTAACGCGGCAGGCACGACGCGCGTAAGCCACAGCATGGCGACGACGAGCGCCGCGGAAAAGACGGTGAGGAACGCGATCTCCCCCACCGACACGTTCGACCACACGCCGGAGACGACCCCCTTGGAAAAGGCGGCGTAGACGACCATCCAGATGGATCCGCGGTCGACGATCTTCGTGGCCTTCGACTTGGCCAGCTCCCCCAGCCAGCGGTGCGCGACCTGGCCGAGCAGGAACGGCAGGAGCAGCTGCAGGGAAATGTCGGTGAACACGGAGGCGTCGATATGCACGCCGTCGCCCGCGCCCATCAGCCACATCACGAGCAGCGGCGTGGCGACGACACCAACTAGCGACGACACCGACGCCGCCACCACCGCGCCCGACACGTTGCCCCGGGCGATGCCGGTGAGGGCGACGGAGGACTGCACGGTTGAGGGGACGAGGGTCATGAAGAGCAGGCCCTGGTAGAGGCCGTCGTCAAGCAATGCGGTCGTGGGGCGCGCGAGGAGCCCGATGAGCGGGTACGCGACGAACGTGAACGCGAGAATGACCACGTGGAGGCGCCAATTGGTGAGGCCGCGCAGGGCCTCTTGGGTGGATAGGCGTGCGCCGTAGAGGAAGAACAGCAGCGCGATGCCCAGTTTGACGGCGATGTCGAAGCCGTCGGCAAACGCGCCGCGCGCCGGCACCACAAACGCGAGCGCGGCCGCGACGACGATGCCGACGAGGAGCGGATCGAGCTTTTTCATGTGGCCGAGTCTACGGCCGGCGGGCTAGCTCGGGTTCTTCGCTTGGACCTTGTCGCCGGCGTCGACGACCTCCACCTCGCGCATGCCGGTCACGGCCGGGCCGGAGACGAGCGAGCCGTCCGCGATGTTGAACACGGACCCGTGGGCGGTGCACTTCACGGTCTCGCCCTCGACCTTGGTGATCTTCTTCTGCTGGTGCGGGCACACCGACGAGTACGCCACGTACTGGCCGGAGGTTGGTTGGGCGATGATGAACTTGTCCAGGATCACCGCGGAGCCGACCGGGACGTCGGTCTTGGCGATCTCTTCGGGGGCCTCTTCCCCACAGGCGGCCAGGAAGGCACCGGCGAAGGTGGTGGCGGTGCCGAGCAGGAACATGCGTCGCGAACAGGTCATGGCTCGATCGTAGCCTGCTTCATCGCCGCGACGTAGTCGGCGAGCTCGCGCTTCAGCGCCTCCATGTCCGCGATTCGCGTATCGACGACGTGCCCATCGATAATCTTCGTAATCGCCGACCCAGTAATCGCACCGGCAGCCCCTGCCTGAATCGCCGCGCGGACATGCTCCGGGCGCGAGATGCCGAAGCCGAGCAGCACCGGGGCGCCGCCGAACGCGTTGACATTATCGACGACCTCACGCAGCCCCTCCACCGTCGCCTCGTTTTCCGTGCCCGTCACTCCGTCGCGGGAGATGGCGTAGATGTATCCGCGGGAGTTGGCGGCCACACCCTCGAGGGTTTCCTTCGACGCCTTGGCCGGGGCGATGTAGATCGGCTCGATGCCGGCGCGCTCGGCGGCGGCGGAAAAGGGGGCGGACTCGCGCACGGGGACGTCGGGAAGCAACACGCTATCCGCGCCAGCCTCCTTGAACTCCGTGTAGAAGCGGTCGAGGCCGCGGGTGTGGACCACGTTGGCGTAGACGAGCATGCCGATCGGCAGGTCCGGGTAGCGCTCACGGATCGCGCGCACCTGGTCGAGGGCTTGGGCGACGGTCGCTCCCCCGCGCAGCGCACGCACGTGAGCGCCCTGGATGGCGGGACCGTCGGCGACGGGGTCGGAGAATGGGACGCCGAGCTCGAGGGCGTCGGCACCTGCGTCCACGACGGCAGAAACGATCTCCAGCGCGTCCTCTGGGGTTGGGTCGGAGAGCATGACGAAGGGGACGAACGCGCGCTCCCCCTTGGCAAAGAAATCTGCGTAGCGGCTCATTTACTTGTTCTCCTTCTGCTCCAGGGTGGCGCGCACGTGCGCGATGTCCTTGTCGCCGCGGCCGGACAGCGCGACGAGGATGTTCAGCGGTTCTGCTTCCGCCGGGTGCTCGGCCGCGCGCTGCAGGGCGTAGGCCAGGGCGTGCGAGGACTCAAGCGCGGGGATGATGCCCTCGTGGCGGGACAGTGCCTGGAAGGCGTCGAGGGCGGCGTCGTCGGTCACAGGGACATACGATGCGCGGCCCGACTTGGCCAGGTGCGCGTGCTCGGGGCCGACGCCCGGGTAGTCCAAACCGGCGGAGATGGAGTAGGACTCCTCCACCTGGCCGTCTTCGTTGCACATAAGGTACGAGTACGTGCCGTGCAGCAGGCCGGTGGTGCCTTGCGCGATGGCGGCACCATGCGCGCCGAGGCCGAAGCCTTCGCCGCCCGGTTCGGCGCCGATGAGTTCGACACCCTCGTCGTCGATAAACTCCGCGAACATGCCGATCGCGTTCGAGCCGCCGCCGACACATGCGACGACGACATCCGGCAGGCCCCCGGTGCGCTCGAGGATCTGCGCGCGTGCTTCCGCGGAGATGACGCGGTGGAATTCCTTCACAATGCGGGGGAACGGGTGCGGGCCAGCGGCCGTCCCCAGCAGGTAGTGCGACTCGTGGAAGGTGGCGGTCCAGTCGCGAAGCGCTTCGTTCACCGCGTCCTTGAGGGTGCCGGAGCCGGATTCCACGCCGACGACCTCGGCACCCATCAGGCGCATGCGGTAGACGTTCGGCTCCTGGCGGGCCATGTCGGTCTTGCCCATGTAGATCACGCAGTCGAGCCCGAGCAGCGCACAAGCGAGCGCAGTAGCGGTGCCGTGCTGGCCCGCCCCGGTCTCCGCGATGATGCGCGTCTTGCCCATCTTCTTGGCCAGCAGCGCCTGGCCGATCACCTGGTTCGTCTTGTGGGCGCCGCCGTGCACAAGGTCCTCGCGCTTGAGAAAGATGCGTGCGTTGCCCTCGACAGGCAGATTGCGGCATTCGGTCAGCGGTGTCGGCCGGCCGAGGTAATCACGCAGGAGGGAGCGGTATTCGTCCATGAAGGTGTCGTCGTGAAGCGCGTCCACGAACGCCCGCTCCAACTGGTCGAGCGCGGGCAGCAGCGACTCGGGAACGAACTGCCCGCCGAATTCGCCGTAGTAGGCAGGAAGAAGTGTCATTGTTTGTCCTTAATCGTGATAATTGCCGATGGTGTCAAAGCCGCGGCGAAGCGCACCCGCGTCCTTGTCGCCGTTGGGGTCTTCGAATCCCGAGTTGAGGTCGAGCCCAAGGCAGCCGACGCGCAGCGCTTCCTCGAGATTCTCCGGGGTGAGTCCACCCGCCAGCAGAGCTTTTTGCTTGACGACGACCGGCACCCGGGACCAATCAAACTGCTCCCCCGACCCGCCGTCGTTGGTGTCGAGGACGAGCATGTCCACGGAGTCCGCAAGCGCTTCGGCCACCGCGGGGCCGTCCGGGTGGGTCATGGAGACGGCGCGCCAGACGTCGACGTCAACCTCGCTCCGGACCTGTTCGATGAGCGAGAGCTCCGCCTCGATCGAGCCTTGGTACGGCGCATGGACCTGGACGGCGGTGATGCCGTGCTGGACGATGTCGTTGTACCCGGAGGTGCGGCGCGACACCGCGACGTAGTTCAGCCCCGGCTCAGCGGCGATGATGGAGGCTGCTGTTTCACGTGAAACATTGCGCGGGGAGGCGTCCTCGAAGATCAGTCCGCCGTAGACCGCGCCGCACGCCTTGGATGTCTGAGCCGCGGAGGTGGAACGCAGACCGCAGACCTTGTTGGGGCCGTAGACCAGCTCGCGGGCGGCCTGGTCGGTGTCGGGCTGGGCGGTCAGTTGCGAACCGACGAGGAACGCGTCGGAGTGGCCGCCGAGGCGGCGCACTGTTGCGGCGTCGCGGATGCCGGATTCGGCGACCACTACTGCCCCATCGGGTGCCAACGCGGCGAGGCGTGCCGAGCGGTCCAAGTCGATGGACAGGTCGTGGAGGTTGCGGTGGTTCACGCCGAAGATCTTCGCGCCGAGCTTAGTGGCGCGGGCAGCTTCCTCCTCGTCGATCACCTCGGTGAGCACGTCCATGTGGAGGGAGGCGGCGACGGATGCGAGGTGGGTGTACTGGTCGTCGTCAAGCACGGAGAGCATGAGCAAGATCGCGTCGGCGCCGAAGTAGCGCGCGGCGTAGATTTGGACCTCATCGATGATGAAGTCCTTGCACAGCACGGGCAAATGCGTGGTGGCGGCGACGGTGGCGAGGTGGTCGTAGTCGCCGCCGAAGTAGTCGGGCTCGCACAGGACCGAGATGCCGGCGGCGTAGCGCGAATAGATCGAGGCGATCTCCCCCGGTTTGTAATCCGCGCGGATCTGGCCGAGCGACGGTGAGGCGGACTTGCATTCCATGATGAACGCGGTGCCGGGGCGCGCGAGCGAGTCGCACAACGACCGCTCGGAATAATGTAACGTGTCGAAACTAACGTGGGCAACCCGCTGCCGAATAGCGTCAATGTGACGTTTACGGTTGGCGACGATCTCGCCGAGAATCTTAGACACTGTAATCCGCCTCCTCGTGGGTGGCGAGCCATTGGGCGACGGTGCCGTCGGCAAGCAACCGCTTCGCGTGTTCGGTGCCGGCGGCAAGCGAGTCGGCGATGCCGTAGAGGTAGAACATCGCCCCGGCGTTGACGGCTACGGCGTCGCGGTGCGCTTCGGGGCCCTCGCCTGCGAAGGTCGCACGCATGAACGCGGCGTTCTCGGCGCCGTCGCCGCCGCGGAGGTCATCCAGCGACCAGAGCCGCACGCCGAGGTCGTCCGGCGTGACGGTGTAGTGGGTGATCTCGTCGTCGGTGAGTTCCCAGACGAGGGTCTCGCCGTGGACCGCGATCTCGTCGGTGCCTGCGCCGTGGACGACGAGCGCTCGGCGGCGGCCGAGGTCTCGCATGGTCTCCGCAATAATGGGTCCCAACTTAGGATTGGCGATCCCCATAATTTGAAATTCAGGCCTTGCGGGGCTCAATAATGGGCCAAGCGTATTAAAAATCGTTGAAATACCCAGAGCTTTCCGTACCGGCTGTACGAACGCGATCGCCGGGTTGTACGCCGGGGCGAAGAGGAACGTGAAGTTCGAGGACTCGAACTGGCGCACCGCGCGGTCGGGGTCGAGGTCCAGCGGGATGTTGAGCGCCTCGAGCACATCGGCCGACCCCGACTTGGACGACACGGAGCGGTTCCCGCACTTGATCATTTTCACCCCGCCGGCGGCCGCGGTCAAGGAGGCGGCGGTGGTGATGTTGACCGTGTTCGCGCCGTCGCCGCCGGTGCCGGCGGTGTCCATGATCCCCTCCCCCGTCACCGGGAACGGGCGGCCGGCGGCGAGGAAGGCCCGGGCGGCGCCGGCGATGTCGGGGAAGGTTTCGCCGCGGGTGCGGATCGTCGCTAAGAGCGCTGCGATGTGCACGTCGTCGTAGTCGCCGACGGTGAGCGGGGTGAACGCCTCGACGGCCTCCTCCAAAGTGGGCGCAGGGTTGTCGACGAAGCGGCGGAAGATGTCGATGTGGTTAGTCATTGCGGCCTTTCTTCAGCAGGCTGGTCACGCAGTCGTCGAGTATCTGCGGACCAGCGGGGGTCAGGATGGATTCGGGGTGAAACTGCAGGCCAACGGACATTTCGTCGGTGGTTTCGGCGGCCATGATCACGTCGCCGATCTTGCTCGGGGCCCACGCCAGCGCGCGGATCCCCTCAGGGGCCTCGGTCGCGCCGAGAGAGTGGTAGCGGGCAACGGGGACGTGTTCGCCGCTGAGCAGCACCATGCTTTCCGACGACCCATGCACCGGTCCGCACGGCTCCACGCGGCCACCGAAGTACTCGATGAGCGCCTGGAAGCCGAGGCAGATCCCGAGGATGGGGATGCGGCCCTGGGCGCGTTCGATGACCTCCATCATGCAGCCGGCGTCCGCGGGATAACCGGGGCCGGGCGAAAGCACGATCAGGTCCGGGTTGGCGGCGAAGACGGTGTCGGCGGAGACGGTGTTGCGGTAGACCACGGTGTCGTAGTCGGCGAAGGCGTCCACCAGGTTGTAGACAAAGGAGTCCTGGTTATCCAGCAAAACGATCACTTTTCCACCTCCAGTTCGCGGTCGCCCGCCAGCGCGTGGAGCACGGCGTAGGCCTTGTGCAGGGTCTCGTCGGCCTCAGCCTGAGGGTCGGAATCACGCACCACGCCCGCGCCCGCCTGCACCACCGCGGTGCCATTTGCGACGAATGCGGACCGGATCACAATGCACGTGTCGAACTCCCCGTCGCCGCGCAGGTACCCCACCGCCCCGCCGTAGGACCCGCGGCGCTGCCCCTCGACGCTGCGCAGCAGCTCGGTAGCCCGCAGTTTCGGGGCGCCGGTGAGCGTGCCCATGTTCATGCATGCGCGGTAGGCGTCGAGCGCATCCAGGTCCTCCGCAAGTGTCGCCGTCACCCGGCTGACCAGGTGCATCACACGCGAGTAGCGGTCCACCTGCAGCAGGTCGCGGACCTTGCGGGTGCGCGGCTCGGCGACGCGTGCCAGGTCGTTGCGGGCCAGGTCCACCAGCATGGTGTGCTCGGCGACCTCTTTGGCGTCGGTACGCAACTGCAGCTCCATGCGCGTATCCAGCTCGTGGTTGACGGCGCCGTCCGGATCGAGCCCCCGCGGGCGGGTGCCGGCAATCGGGTACAGCTGCACCTCGCGGGTATCCGCCGAGTACTTCAGGTTCGACTCCGGCGAGGCGCCGAACAGCTCGTAGCCGTCGCCGCGGATGTAGAACATGTACGGCGACGGGTTCGACTCGCGCAGGCGCCGGTACGCCGCAAACGCGTCGTTGCACTCGGCGGTGAAACTACGCGCCGGCACCACCTGGTAGATATCGCCGTTACAAATGTTGTCTTTCAGCTTCTCGACCACCCCGCGGAACTCCTCGTCCGAGACGTCCGCCTTAGCGACGAGCGGTCCCGCCTTCCCCGCCAACGGCCAATACTCCGGCACGACCTCCTCCATCCGCTGAGCAAGCGGCTCGAGATCGATGCCGTCGCCGACCGCGTCTACGCCCGCGAGGTACGCCGTGCCGGTTTCGTGGTTGACGCGCAGCACCACCTCGGCGAGGACGAACTCGTAATCCGGGTAGGTGTTCGCGCCGTCGGCGACGGGCGGCAGCGGCTCGAACGTCTCCAGGTAGTCGTAGGCGAAACCGCCCGCGAGCAGCGGAAAGTCCTCGTTGCCCTCAGTGTCCGCGAGCGCGCGCAGTACGTCCACGCTCGAGGGGGCCTTGAGCCGCTCGCGCTCGTCCTCGATGTCCGTGGCCGGGAACTCGTGCTCGCGCCCGACCCGGTCCGCGATCACCTCCCCCGACGGCGTCAAGGGCGTCAGTGTCACGCGGTTGCCGGAGCAGGTTACGCGTATCGACGACCTCAGCACCGCCACCGACTGCAACCCCGAACGCGTGGTGATGTCGGCGGACTCGAGCAGCACCGTATCCGTGCCGTCGAGGCCGCCGATGCGGGCGAAGAGGCTGGCCACGTCCTCGTGGTAGCGCACCTCTTGGCGGGTGAATTTCATGTAATCCTCGGTTTCTGTTGGTTTCGCACCGAGGGTATGAAAAAGGCCCGCGGCGCTTGGGGGACAAGCTGGCGGGCCGTGACTTCTAAGTGGCGCGCCAGTTAGGCGAGCCACCACCACGTTTGGGAAGTCATTTGCATCACAACGCAGAAGTGTAGCCGAGGACGAACGGGCGCGTGCCGATTTTTATTCGCCGATTCTGTATTTCCCCCGCGGGGCCGAGGAAACCAGGCCGCGGTTTTGCAGCCGGGTCATCTCCGCGTGGGTGAGGATGTCCACGTTGCGCTCCCCCGGGTCGGCAAGCCCCCGGCGCAGGATCTCCGCGGCGACGTCCTTGTACGCCATCGGCTCGCCCGCCTCGCGCAGCACGGTCAGTATTGCGTCGGCCCAAGTCATTTGTTGTCGGCCTGTCCGGCGGCTCGTCGCAAAGCATCAATGTTCACCGCGGGCTTCTCCGGCTCCGGCTCCTCCTCGCGGGCCTTCTCCACCATCGTCGCGGCGCGGGCGCCGAAGTTGCCGCCCACCGACGCCGCAACAACCGCGGCGACAAGTGCGACCACCGGCAGGACCCACATCCAGCCGGACGCGATGAAGGAAAACGCTGCGCCGAACGCCAGCGCCAGCGCCGCGAGCAACCAGAACGGGCCGGCGACCTTGTGCGCCTGGTCCCAAATCCCCTGGTCCTTGCGCACCGCCGGCACGTGCAATCCGACCCACTTGTTGCCCGGAAGCTTGCCCGCCGTGGCGAGCGCGCCGGGGATAAACAGCGCGAGGGTTAGCACGGCGAAGACGATGCCAATAACGACGTTGAGGGTGCTCATATTCGCAAACGGGCTCATGGACTCAAGCATACGACCGGGGGCGGGGCCGAAAGAAAATGTGATCAAATTGCAGTCGGGTGAATATTTAACGGCTAACCTAGGTCCATGAAAAATAAGCTCACCAGCTCACTGCTCTTTTGGGTAGTTGTAGCGATCATCCTCGGTTTCTTGTGCAGCCGGTTCTTCCCCGACTGGCTGGCCCGTGTGTTTGTCACCTTCAACGGGCTGTTCTCCAACTTCCTCGGCTTCTTCGTGCCGGTGCTCATCTTCGCGCTCATCGCACCTGCGATTGCGGGGCTGGGTAAAGGCGCCGGCAAGTGGCTCGGCTTCACCGCCGGCATCGCCTACGGCTCGACGGTGCTGTCCGGCTTGCTCGCCTGGGGCACCGGTTCGGTGCTGTACCCGAAGCTGCTTGAGGGCAAAGACCTGATTACCAACGTCGCCGACCCGGACGAGGGCGGCCTTGCCCCCTACTTCAGCGTGGAGATGCCGCCACCGTTGGCCATCATGTCGGCGCTCCTTCTCGCCTTCGTAGTCGGCCTAGCAATGACCGCAGTGAAGTCCGACAACCTGTACAACGTGCTCGACGAGCTGAACCACGTGGTGCTCAAGGTCGTGGTCACGTTTGTCATCCCACTGCTGCCGCTCTACATCTTCGGCACCTTCCTGGGCCTGGGCATGAACGAGAACTTCGGCGACACCATGGCCGCCATGGGCGTCGTACTGTTGCTGTCCGTCATCATGACCTTCGTTGTCATCGTGCTGCAGTACCTCGTCGCCGGTGCCGTCGCGGGTGTGAACCCGTTCCGCGCGCTGAAGAACATGCTGCCGGCGTACTTCACCGCACTGGGCACCTCGTCGTCCGCGGCCACCATCCCGGTCACCTACGAGTCCACGCTGAAGAACAAGGTCGATGAGGACGTCGCTGGTTTCGTCGTACCCCTCTGCGCAACCATCCACCTGTCCGGCTCGATGATGAAGATCATGCTCTACGCCTTGTCCATCGTGTACATGGCGAGCCTGGATATCACCAACGGCCAGATCATCGGTTTCATTCTCCTGCTCGGCATCATGATGATCGCCGCGCCGGGCGTCCCCGGCGGCGCCATCATGGCGGCCGTGGGGCTGTTGCAGTCTAACCTTGGTTTCGATGAGTCGATGCTGTCGCTCATGATCGCGTCCTACATCGTCGTCGACTCCTTCGGCACCGCGGCCAACGTCACCGGCGACGGCGCGATCGCGCTCATTGTGAACAAGTTCGCGTCCGGCAAGATCGAGAAGCACTCGCTTGACGACGACACCGTCACCGAGGGCTCCACCGCCGTCCGGTAACCCCTTTCCGAATCAACCGCCCTCCGGGGCGGTTTTCTTGTTTCACGTGAAACATTGCGCGAAGGGTAGTCGCCCATCACTGCATTGTGCCGCTCTCACTGTAGAAATTAACATTCTCACTGTAGAAAAATGCGTTTGAATGCCTTCTCACTATAAACAGTGACGCCTTCACTATGAAAGTGAGCGTACAGTGAGGGGCGTGAGTCAACGCATGGATGATGTCATGGCCCGACTACAGCGACAGCGGAACGACGATCACTGCATCGAGGCCAAGGCGGGTACACGGAAGTTGGATACCGCTTTTTGGAAAGCGGTGAGCGCCTTCGCCAACACGAAGGGGGGTCTGATCGTTCTTGGAATTCAGGAGGATCAAAGTGCCGGTACTTTCGGTCCGACGCCAGACTTCGACGCATCCAAAATGAACGACCAGCTCATTGCTGCTCTGAGGTTCAATCAAGACAAACCCCCGGTTACTCCAATACCACGTACCGATATTGAAACTGATGAGTACCGGGGTTCCCCCGTGATTTTGGTGTGGGTTCATCCAATGCGAGTCGACGCCCACTTGAGTAAGAAGATGCCATGCTTTGTCACGGCACAGGGCGTGCGAGATGGTGCCTATAAGCGGGTTCTTGACGGCGATCAGAGGCTAACGAGTTATGAGGTGTTTCAGCTCACAACGCTGTACACACCAGATATCTCCGAATTAGCCTCCGTCAGTGAGGCGGGCGTCGATGACTTAGACGAGCGGGCGTGGAAGGAGCTCGTCGAGTCGCTTGAAAAGAGGGGTTCCCGTATACGCCTTGGAACGAACGGCGACGCTGAGGTTTTGGAGCGCCTTCACGTGATTGGTGCGGAGGGGCACCCTACCTTGGCCGGCGCGTTGGCTCTCGGACGATACCCACAGCAATTCTTTCCTCAACTTTTCATCGATGTCGCAGTGCATCCGTCCACAGAGAAGTCGCTTTCGGACACGCGATTTGTGGATCGGGCCCATTGTGATGGGCCTCTACCTCTCGCAGTCGAAGATGCGATTAAAGCGGTAATGCGAAATTTGAGAACGCGTACGGTCGAAGCGGGCTCAAAGATGGTCGACGAACCGGAGATTCCGGAGATCGCGTTGCGCGAGGCGATCGTCAATGCGGTGATGCACCGGGACTACAGCCCGCAGGTGCAGGGACGTCAGGTGCAGATAGATATCTATCCAGACCGAGTCGAGGTAAACAACCCTGGGGGCTTGTGGAGCGATCGAACGGTCGACAATATCGATGAAAGTAGGTCGGTTAGTCGCAATCCCTCGCTCGCGAACCTGCTCAGCAACTTGCCCACGCCTTCAGGTTCTATGCGCGTGGCGGAGAATCAGGGAAGCGGAATCCAACGCATGCGTAGAGGGATGGAGGGTTTTGGCCTGCCGCAGCCGGTCTTCGATGCGAAAATTGGTGAGTTCACAGTGACGTTGTATAGGTTCGGAATTCTCAACCCTGATGTATCGAGATGGTTGAACGCAGTTGCACCTGAAAGCACCCGAAAGGAGCAGATTGCACTGGCGATAGCCCAGGGACTCGGTGCAGTGTCCGTGCGTGAACTCGGAAAATACGTGGGACTCGACAGTGACGATGCCCGAGTTCTACTCAACGATCTCGCGAGGCGTGGGCTCCTCACGGCTGGACGGGACAGCGATTCTTTTGTGCTTGGCGTCGGCGATTTCGAACTTGGCGAGACCGAGCGGAAGCTTGTCTCCCACCTACTAGACGTGGGCGAGTCTTCCGCGCGAGAGATTGCGGATCGCCTTAATGTGAGCGTTAATTCCCTGAGGCCCAAGCTCCGGGCGATGGTGGAAGATGGGCAAATTATTCCGACTGCCCCACCTACAAGCCGAAATAGGAAGTATCGACTTCCTGACTAGCGTTTCACGTGAAACATCGGCGTAAGGGTAGTCTCGACCGCATGGCCTTCGAGATCGTCACCACCCACTTTGTGGCGCACGAGCCGGACCTCGACGACGCCTACGAGCTCTACCGCGACCGCATCGGTGCCAGCGGCGCCGAGATCGCCGCCGTCTCCCCGCGTCCCCACCCCATCGACGACGAGTTCCTGCTTTGGGACCTGCGCTGCCAGGCGGCCTACGACAACCTCGCCGCGCCCGAGGAACTCCAGCTCTACGAGCTCAACGCGCTTGTCGACTTCACCACCACCAACAGCGACGAGGCACGCGACCACTTCTTCTTCGAGGACATGACCGGCCCGACGCGCTTCGCCGCCTCCCTCGGCGGCCTGTCGAACCTCACTCTCCGCGACGCCCCCACCGGCGAACTCTCGCTCACCACCATCGTGTACCTCGGCGCCTCCGAACACGTCCTGCTGGCGCAGGCGCTTTTCGACGACACCATCACCGCCCTAAACACCGTCGCCTACCAGCCCTACGTCGCCCCACTCGAAGGCACCGAACACGCCGCCCTCGTCGGCCCGCTGTGGCTCCGGGACGCCACGTTGAACATCATCGGCAAGGGTGACGGCCTCTTCTCCCCCGGCAAGGACGCGTGGGCGGGGTGGTTGTTGACGTCGGACGGCCACGATGTCGTCGAGAAGCAACTGCGCGAGCACATCGAGCCGGACGCCGTGGTGCTCTCGCGGGCGGTGTCGGAGCCCTTTTAAACGACGAAACCCCCCGCTGTTAGTTGGTCGGCGCCTCGGAGATCACGGCGTCGTCGGTCGGTGCCAGCGGGTCCGCGGTGGAGGCGCTGCCGGAGAGCGGGTCCTCGGAAGTGACCGCATCGGTGGCGTCGGAGACCACGCCGGTGGAGTTGACGTCGTCGGTGGTGTCCTCGGAGTCGTTGCACGCGGCGAGGCCGGTAGCTCCAAGCACGAGTGCGGTTGCGGCGGCAGCGATACGAGTGTTGGACATGATTTCTCTTTTACTTCTTCGATTCTCCCGGGCGGGCAGCCCGTCCCAAACACTGATACGGATCGAATCTGGGGAATCGGTGGCAGCAATCGGAGAGGTCTCATGGGCCTTTCTGACATTTCCTGCCGGAATCTGTCACCCTGCCCTTAAAACGCCTGGACAATGACACTTCCCGGCGGAGATTGTCAGTATCGCAGGCATGCAAAAACCCGGCCCCTTCGCGAGGGACCGGGTTCAAGTGAGCCGAATTAGAACGGCAGAGCCGGGAGCTCAACGCCCGGGATGACGCCAGCGTATGCAGCGGCAACGCCGAGGAGCGCAACGAGCGCGACCGGGACACCGATCAGGAGGGCGAGGGTGCCAGCCTTGGTGTCCTCGTTGTCGATGAGCTGCTTGATGCAAGCGCCGGTCGGGGTGGAGGAACCGTTGTTCTTCTCGAACGTAGCCTTAGCCTCGTCCTTGGCTTCCTTGCCCTCGGCGTTCTTGACTGCCTCGTACTCCTTGTCGGCATCGGTCTTGCAGTCCTGGAACACGGCGGAGGAACCGGTTTGGGTCTCGGTCTCCTGCGCGATTGCCGGGGTGGCGACGGCGGTCAGGGACAGGGTGGCTGCAACAGCAGCAGTGGCGATGCGCTTCATGGCAATCTCCTTGGGGTAGTTACGGGAAACCTGCCAGGGACCTGGCACGTGTATTAACAATATCGTTGCGTAGGCGACACGTGTTACAGGCGCGTTACGCTGGTGATATGACGAATATGAGTGAGATTGCAGCAGTCGTTGGCATCACAGCCCTGGTTGGCCTCGGCGGGACGGCCGCCGGGTACAACTCCGTCGACATTCCGGACGTAAACCAGGTGGCGCTGCAGACTCACGGCGCGCCGACTGCGGTGATCGACGACCCGCAGCAGGTCCTCTCCCCCGACGACCGCGCCCGTCTCGAGCGTGACACCGCGCGTATCGACGCCCCCGCGGTGGTCACCGACTTCCACTACATGGTGTTCAAGACGAACCATGACAACGTCATGGATGACGTCGAGGAGCTCCTGCGCACCGAGCACCCGGACCTGATCGACCAGTCGAAGGGCGAGAACGGTCGCCCGAAAGACGGCGTGCTCATCGTCGGCGTTGGCTTGGATCCGCGCCAGGCGTTCATCTACGGCGGCGACGACGTCACCGAGGAGCTCTTGCTTGACGACGACTCCCACCGCGAAGCCCTCCTCGCCGCCATGAAACCCGCCGTGAAGGACGGCAATATCCCCTCCGGCCTGTTCCGCACCGCGAACCAGGCCATGGACGCGGACGCGCTCGCGCAGTACAGGGTCGACGACGCGGAATCGGACCGGACCGCTGCGGCGATCGGCCTCGGTCTGGGTGGGGCCGGCGGCGCGGCGGCGATAGGTGGGGGTGTTGTGGCGGTGCGCAGTGGTCGTCGTAAAGCAATCGCGCAGGCGCGTGAGGACTACGACCTGGTCACGGGCGAATACACGCGGCTCGCGGGGCGCCTCGACGAGGTGGACGTGCGCGCGAACTCGCTGTCCTCCGCGTTTGCCGACGAGACACTACGCCGCCAGTGGGCCGAGGTGCGCGACCGCTTCCTCGGCATGAACGAGGTGGTGCACGGCGCGGGCGGGCTCAGCGCGATCAACATGGACGACGACAAAGACGTGTACAAACACCGCAAACAGTTGGCCAGCGCCGCCGAGTCGGTGCAGCACACCTCCACCGCCGAGGACAACATCGACCGGCTGTTCGGCGTGGAACACGGCGACGCCGCGACGCGCCGGGCTGACTTGGCGACGATCCGCGAAGACGTCCTCCGCGCACGCAGCGATGTAAAGGACGAAGGGTTGCGGCGCGAACTGGATACGCTGATGCAGCGCGTGGAGGCGCTCGACGCGGACCCCTCCTCCCTCACCTTCCTGGACGATTTCGTGGTCATGCTGCGCGATTACCGGGTGATTCTCGACGAGGTGAAGAAGAAGCAGTTCAGCGACGTCAAGGAGCGCGAGAAGCTCGAGGCGCCGGCGGTGTACGAGACCGGCTTTTGGTACGGCGGGTACGTCCCTTACGTGCACATGCACACGTGGCACGAGTCGAATGTGCAGGCGGCGCAGGCGGCGCAGGCGTCGTCGTCAAGCAATGTGTCCTCGTCGGGCTTCAGCGCCGGCGGCGGGAGCTCGAGTTTCTAAGCCATCGCTTATATTAGATTTAGGTGACTTTAGTCACAAACGTGTAACCGGTCTTTCCTTTTATTAATCCGTGTTTATACTTACCTGCAGGAGAAATTCGAAGCAGTAGCCCGCCACTGAGAACACGCAGTGGCGGGTTACTTCTATGTCTGTACCCGAACGAAAAAAGGTGGAGACCCCTCCGCCACTCGCACTCTAAATGGGGGGGTGGGTGAGTGCTCTTCCGGTTCTCGGGGGGGGTGGGACCGTGGGCGGAGGGGCTCCGAAGACGAATATAGACCATGGGGGCGGTGCGTGTCTAGATGCAACGAAGGATGTTTATATAACCAGGTCTGACCCGGTGCGTTTAGCGTGCTGATGTGCGATGATAAACCGCATGACGATCCAGGCTCGGGCGCTGACGTATAAGCGTCAGAAAGAGCAGTCAGCAGCGATCCGGCTGCTGCATGCTGACCTCGCGCCGGTGTTCCTGGCTGTCGTTGCCGAACATTTTCCACGGGGTGCGGAACCACGACCCGCCGCGCAGTTGTACGAGCTGATGGCTGCTGACTTCGCGGTGCTGCGCGACACGTTTGATCTTCCGAGAGTGCCGCAGGCCTACTGCAACGATTGGGTCAAAGCGGGATGGCTCGTGCGAAAGGCTGGTACGAAAGCCACGGGCGAAACCTTGGAACCAAGCGAGCAGGCGCTTACCGCGTTGCAGATGATGGATCGCGTAGAGGCTCCGAGGGCGGCTGTGACGGCGAGCAGGGTGGCGTCGATAAGCAATGCCGTTCAAGCGCTCGCGCGAGATACTGACCCCGATATTGAGTCCCGCCTTCGCGCACTGGAGAAGGAGCGCGAGGGCATAGACGCCGAAATTGAGCAGGTCGAACGCGGCGAGTTCGAGTTGCCCTCCCCCGCCACCGTCCGCGAGCGAGTCGAAGACATCCTGGAACAGGCCAGCGCCATTCCGGGGGACTTTGCGAGGGTGCGGCACGACTTGGAGACGCTGAACGCGCAGTTACGTCGACAGTTGTTGGATCCGGAGGGGTCGCGCGGTGACGTTTTGGACGAGATCTTCGCCGGCGTCGACCTGATTGGCGAGTCGGACGCAGGCAGGAGTTTCAACGCGTTCTACGCACTTGTGGTGGATCCTGAACGCGGTGCGTGGTTGGATACGTGGATCGCGCAGGTGCTCGAGCGTGCCGACGACAACACGATGACGCCCGAGGAAAAAGCCAAGTTCCGCACGCTGTTTCGTGACATGGAAGATGCAGGCTACGAGGTCAACGGCATGATGACGCGGCTTGCCCGCAGCCTGCGCAACTATGTAGCGAGTGAGCAATTCGCCGAGGACCGTCGCATGATCGAGTTGCTGCGCGATACGCGCAAACTCGCAGCAGACGCCGCGGAACGTGATGACCTGGGGATCATGCACAAGATGAACACACCGTTGCAGCGCATCGGCATGCGGATCGGCTCAATCGCACAGCTGAAACTGGCAGATCCGGGCGCTGAGGTGATCACCAACACGGTCGAGGCGTTTGAACCGGATAAGGGCGATCCGGAAGCCCTCTACGAAGCAGTGCGCGAAAGCGAGATTGATCTTGAGGAGCTCATTGACGCGGTGAAGGAAACGGTTGCGGAGGCTGGGGGTTCGTCGATAAGCAAGGTGCTCGAGCGACACCCTGCCACCCAGGGTTTGGGCTCCATCGTGGGGCTGGTGTACCTCGCCATGCGGCACGGCGTGGCGCAAGACGGCCGGGAGCAGGTCAGCTTCGAAGAAGAAGATGGGAGCATCCGCTTGGCGACGATCCCCCGCTGGCATTTCGACCCCACAGCCGTAAAGGAGATGCAATGATAGAGCCGCTGTGGTCCGGCGACACCGGCACACTTTCGGAGGAGTCCCGGCGCGCACTTGTGGACCTGTTGAAAGGCCCGTTGATCGCCGCGGACCGGAAGAAAGAAACCTGGCACGCGATCACCACCGACACCGAAGTCCTGCGCTCGCGCCTGCATGACGTCTTCCTTGAACTTGTGGTGGATGAAGATGCAGGCATTGCGTTTACTCGACACGTTCGTCCAGACAACGAAGAGGTGACGGTACCTCCAGTGTTGCGGACGGAGGCGCTGACGCACCTTCAGACCGCGATCCTGCTGCAACTGCGCCATGAACTGGGGATGTCCGCACCGGGTGAGCGTGTCGTGGTGGGCGAGGACGAGCTGTACAACGCCATCAGTTACGTGCGTGCTGTGGATAACCGGGACGAGGCCGGGTTTAGAAAGCGGTTCATGGCCGCCGTGAACACCATCCGCAAGTACAGCCTGCTCAACGACACTGAAACTGAGGGACGCTGGGAGGTCTCGCCGGTGTTGCGCCACATCTTCGATGCTGACACTGTCCACGCGCTGCGTGAGGAGTACTTGCGACTTGCGCGGGAAGGGAAAGAAGAATGACAGAGCAGTTTCGACTTTCGCGAGTGCAATTGGTCAATTGGGGCACCTTCGACGGGTACTTTGACATCCCTGTCGGCCAGCAAGGGTTCTTGATCACGGGAGGATCCGGGTCGGGAAAGTCAACGCTAATCGATGCGTTTTCCACCATTCTCGTGCCGCCCGGGAAATTACGGTTCAATGCAGCCGCGCAGCAAGAGACGGGGCGTGACATTGGGCGAAGCCGGGTGTCGTATATCCGCGGTGCGTGGGGGAAAAATGAGGATCCGGCCACAGGTGAGATTCGCAACCGTTATCTACGCACTGGAGCCACCGCAAGTATCGTCGCGCTGACGTACCAAGCAGGTGGTGAATTTCTCACGCTCACAGCAATTTACCGCCTTAACGCGGGTCAGCAGCAGGAAGCGCAGGTGAAGACGCTCTACGGCATCCTCCCGTCAGAGGTGGATGTCGACGGGTTTGTGCCGCTACTGCAGAACTCGCTGGACAAACGAAAGCTGGAGGCGAAGTACAAAACCGCAGGGTCTGGGGTTACCTTTACGGACCAGTACTCGGTGTTCGCGAACCGCTTCCGCGCGAAACTCGGCATCGGTAGCGAAGAAGCGCAAATGCTGCTGCATCGCACCCAGTCAGCAAAGTCCTTGGGCAGTATGGACGATCTCTTTCGCAACTACATGCTGGAGAAACCTCGGACGTTCCAAATTGCCGAAGACGCTGTGGCGACGCACGATGACCTGCGCCAAACGTACGAGCGATTCGAGGATGCGAATGCGCAGATTGAGACGCTCGAACCGCTGCCCGGGCTGGATTCCCAGCTCAAGAATGCACAAGCGTCGCAGCAACGGGCCGGCGGGCTTGCCAATGCCTTACCGCATGTGCGTCGGTCTATCGAGGCCACACAGTTGCGGGAGCGTATCGACGCCCTCGCAGCAGAGCGCGCCGCTCTCGACGTGGAAGCGGAATCGCTTGCTGGGCGGAAGTCGGCGCAACAGGAAGCGGTGCAACGTGCGGCGATTCAACGTGAACAGTTTGTGGGGCAGGGCCTTGGGGCGCTGGAGCGCGATATCGCCCGCGAGGAGCAGACGTTGCAGCGCCGAAAGACCGAGGCTGCAAAGTTGATGGGCGCTCTGCAACTGGACGGTGAGCTGAACACCAAACACTTTGCAGAACTCAAAGCTCAGGCAGCTAGTGAACTTGCGGCGGCCCCGGAGCAGGAAGCGCGGCTATTGGAGGACTGGTTCAGGGCCCGGCAAGAGCGAGACGTGCTGGCTGAGGCGGAGGCGGTGTTGGCGGGCGAGTTGTCGTCGTTAAGCAAGCGCTCGTCCAACATTGACCAGCGATATGTGGAACTTCGCGCCCAGATGTGCAGGGATACCGGGCTGACGGCACGCGAGCTGCCGTATGTGGGTGAGTTGATTGACGTCCTTCCAGAACAGGCGGAATGGGAGCCCGTGATCCAGCGTTTGTTGGGCGGGTTCGCCGTAACGCTGCTGGTGCCGAAAGAGCGGGAGCGCGAGGTAAGCAGTTGGGTGAACAGCCGGGACGTGGGCACACGGCTGGAGTACCGGACGGTGCCTGAAGGCGTGGATGTGCCCCGGGGACCACGCAACCCGACGAGCTTGTTCCATAAGGTTCAGGTCGTTGACCACGTCATGAGGCCGTGGCTCATGCGCATGCTTGCCAGTACGTTCGACTACGCCCTGGTGCGCACGGTTGAGGAACTTGAGCAGCAGACGCAGCGCGCGGCGACCATCGACGGTCTGGAGCGCAATCCGACGGATAAGACGGGCTCGTCCAGGTACGTGAAGAACGACCGGCGTCGTCTCGGGGAACGGCGGGACTATCGCCTCGGCTCCTCCAACCACGCGAAAATGGAGACGCTGCAGCAGGAACTGGCAGAGGCGAAACAGAAGACGGTGGCTGCTGGAAACCGTCTTTCGGGTGTTAAACGCAAGCAACAAGCATTGCAGCGCGATGTGGAGCAGGCGAAGACCATTGATGGGCTCGAGTGGGCGGACGTGGATACCGCCGGTGTAGAAGCTGTCGTGGCCGGTTTGCGCGCGGAACTTCAGAGGTTGACCTCCTCCCCTGAGGCGCGCGAACTGGAGCAGGCGTATCGGGATGTAGTGGAAGCCTTGAACGCCACCGAGGGAGAGTTGCGTGAGGTCAGCGGCAAGCTGGCAATCGCGACGCGGGCGTCGGAAGAGGCGCAAGCGAGGCTCAAACAGATCGAGGCTTCGCACGTGGAGGTAGATCCTGATCTGGCCGCTGAGCTAGAGAAGATGCTTGCTGCTACGACTCGTAGGCTGACACCGGAGAACCTGAGCGATAGCGCCGACAAGGTCACCGCCCAGTTGGATAGGCAGGCGAAGCAAGCGGCGAGGACGATCACCGAGTCCAGCACCGCGATTGTGAACATCTTGTCCAATTACAAGTCCCGGTGGCCGTCGGAGTCCGCCGACCTTCAGGCGAAGGCCGAATTTGCGGGCGAGGCCATTACACGTTTGGAGATCCTGCGCTCCGAGCGTCTGCCGGAGTTCCGTGCCCGCTTGTTGGATATGCTCAACGGCCAGTCCGTAAGGCACCTGTTTAACATCTACAACGAGCTGCAACGGGCCAAGGGCGACATCGAGACGAACCTGGCTCCGATTAACGCTTCGCTTCGCCGCTCGCCGTATACCGAGGGCCGTTTCCTGCAGATTGAGGTCCGCGATAACCGCGACGTGGTCGTGCGCGATTTTCTGGAAGATCTGCGCAACGCTACGTCTGGCACGTTGAACGAGGCGGATGAAAAGTCGGCGCTCGAGCGCTACCATCGCCTGGCCAAGATTATGGACCGCCTCGGGTCTTCGGAACGTGCAGACCGGAGCTGGCGCAACGTGGTACTAGACACGCGCCGGCATGTGAAGTTCGTGGGCAACGAAGTTGATGCGGATGGCACGGTGCACAACACTCACGTGGACTCGGCTTCCCTGTCCGGTGGTCAGGCGCAGAAGCTGGTGTTCTTCTGTCTGGCGGCCGCGCTGCGTTACCGCCTAGCGGGCGTGGATGCGGACGTGCCACGCTACGCCACCGTGGTGCTGGACGAGGCTTTCGACCGCGCTGACCCCGTGTTCACCCGCACCGCGATGGACGTGTTTGAGAGTTTCGGCTTCCACATGGTTTTGGCTACCCCAATGAAGTTGATCAAGACCCTCTCCCCCTACGTCGACCGCACCATCGTGGTCCACTACACCGAAGACCCGGTTGCGCGTTCCACATTCGAGTTCATTGAAACCCATGCGCCTGCCTGACCAGTTACCTCTCAAGCTCGACATGGAGCAGATGCTTCTCGACGAACCCGTCGAGGTGTCCATCCCTCTAAAACCCCCGACCCGTGCGCAGGTGCTTGACGACGAAGCCCGCGCCCGCGAATTCGTCCGCACCTGGCAAGCATGGGAACCCGCAGGTGAGGTGGAGTGGGCTACGCGTTCCTGGGCGGGCTTAGGCAAACACGACGTGCCGGTGCGACTGACGTTGTCCGGGTGGGATCGCGTGGCTGAGGTGGTTGGGCGCGCCGGGGAAGTTGCGCTGGCTCGCGAACGGTTTGCGAAATTGGTGCAGCTGTTTCCGGACAGTTCGGAGTTCCGGGAGCGTGCTGCTCGTGCCCATGCAGCGTGGATCGCGCTCCCGGAAGAAGATTTCAACCGGCTTTGTCTTGCGTTGCGTTGGTTTCACGTGAAACCACACTCCGGTCTGCGTGCGCGTGCAGTGCCTATCGAAGGTCTGGACACGAAGTGGATCGCCACCCACCGGAGGTTGCTGCAACGCCTCCTCGGGGTGGACGACCTCGGGCTCGCCGAGGGTGACCGCATGATGCGGGTGCGGTTCTTGGATTTTGCATTGGCACCAGCGCCAGGGCTTGTCGATGTGTCCGTTCCGTTTGGCTCGCTTGCGCTCCCGGATGACCTTAGGGTGTTCGTCGTCGAGAACAAGGAAACGTTCCTCGCGCTGCCGCCCACGCCCGCGGGCTCAAACGTGGTGCTCGTCTGGGGTGTGGGGTACACCGCCGGAGCGCTCCCGGAGCTGCCCTGGGTGCGCGCAGCGCGGCAGATTGTGTACTGGGGAGATGCGGATGCGGACGGCTACGCCATCCTGAACGCTGTGCGTACCCGTTTGTCCGCCGATGGGTGCTCCGTTTCGGTAGTCAGCGCAGGGATGGACGTTGACACCGTGCAGAGGTTCCTCCACCTCGCAGTCGCTGACCCAGGGGATACTGCACGCGTGCTCCCCCACCTCACCGAGGAGGAGGAACGTGCACGGCGGTTCCTGGTCGCATCAGGGAACAAACGGCTCGAACAGGAGCGTGTATCCCTAGAGTGGGCGCTCTCACTGCCACAGTTAGCTCCGTTGTGGGATCGGCCATCCCGAAATGGAGCCGTGTAACGCCCCATACACTGGCCGCATGCGCTACGTGGATTACGACGAAGCAATGGCCACCCTCTCCCCCGCCGCCGCGGTGCAGGCCGTGCGCGACGCGCTGCTCAGCGGCTTCGACCCCGCGACTGACCCGCAGCGCCAGAAGGTCGCCCTCCCCCACGGCGAGATGCACCTGCTCCCGTCGGCGCTCGACGGCGCAGTGGGCGTGAAGGTGCTCGGCATCCAGCCGCCGGGCTCTAGCGTGGACGTTCCGCTGGTCCAGGGCTCGTACCTGCTCATGGGTGACGAGACGCTCACGCCGGAGTGGCTTATCGACGCCGCCGCGCTCACCACCCTCCGCACCCCCGCCGTCGCCGTTGCCGGGGTGCTTGCGCTTCTCGACGACCCCGTAAACGCCACCATCTTCGGCACCGGCGCCCAGGGCCGCGGGCACGCCAGCACGCTCGAGGACGTCCTCGACGTCTCCTGCACGTTCGTCTCCCGCACTCGCCCCGGCGGTTTTGCTTATCCCTGGACGGAGGCGGACACTTCCGCTGCCGACGAGGCAGTGGCCGGTGCCGGGCTCGTGGTCACCGCGACCTCGTCCCCTTCCCCGATCCTGAGCGCCGAGCATCTTCGCGACGACGCCATCGTCCTCGCCGTCGGCGCCCACACCACCGATACGCGCGAGTTGGATACTGACGTCCTGGCAGGCGCGCAGGTGATCGTCGAAGACGTCGACGCAGCCAAGCGCGAGGCCGGCGATCTCGCCATCGCTGTTGAGGAGGGCGCGCTGTCGTGGGACGACGTCGTGTCCATGGCCGACGTGGTCCGTGGCGATGTTGCACTGGACACCAGCCGACGCATCGTGTTCAAAACAGTCGGCATGCCGTGGGAAGACCTAGCCGTGGCGCGGGCGTTGGCTGCTGCGGCGTCGTGATGTTCCACGTGAAACAAGTCGTGTCGGAAGTTTTGTTCGTAGCCGGGTCGTCGAAAAGCGGGGTGGCATGAAAACTTCTCAGCACTAAAATCAGACATTCAAAACAGCAGGTGAAAACGCGGGGTTAAGTTAATTCATAATTCACTTTAAGGCAATCCAAGGTTTCGTTTAACGTCCTACATTCCCTTCCGTGCGCCCCACCGTGGGACGCGTCGTTTGCTGAAAAGAGGAACTGGATATGGGAATTAGGAAGCGCGCAGTGCGTGGCTGTGCGGCTCTGGCGTCGAGCCTTGTTGTTGCACTACCGGCCGTGGTTAATGTTGTGCCTGCGAATGCGCAGCAGACCAACGGGATTGTGATCAGTGAAATCGCAAACGGTGGCCCCGGCGGCTACCACGACAACTTCATCGAAATCTCCAACTGGGGCGACGAGCCGGTGGACGTCACCGGGTGGCAGCTCTTCCGCTGCACCGGTAGCGGATCCGTGGCGTCCGGTCCACAAAACGAGCTCGACGGCACGATCGAAGCCGGTGAGACGTGGCTTTTCGCCCGCAGCCACGACCAGTCCACGCTTGCGGACGCTGACGTGAAGGCTCGCTACGGCACGTCGCTGGCCAATGAGTCCTACGGTGCGCTGTTGCGCGACAAGAATGGGGATACCGTCGACGCCGTCGCCATCCAATTCCCGGGAACTGCAAAGCAGGACTGCGGTGAAGGCACCGTGCTCGCCAACACCACGGATTCCGCGGCCGGTGAGAGCTTCCAGCGCATCAAGGACACCAACGACAACGCTGCCGATTTCATCCGGGCACCACGCACTCCGGGCAAGGAGAACGCCACTGAACCCTCCCCTGCGCCGCGCCGCGGTGACGTGCTCATCTCCGAGGTAGCGCATACCGGCCCAGACGGTGAGGGCCTGATCGAGA